>Ga0123342_1000492_pt1 | contig 62506 bp, 25 predicted proteins | sample Turbeawhitnodule_FD_89960 | JGI IMG/M metagenome (GOLD analysis project Ga0123342, IMG submission 89960) | Root nodule microbial communities of legume samples collected from Mexico - Turtle bean Mexico white nodule | ecosystem: Host-associated > Plants > Roots > Nodule | place: Mexico: Nepantla... | reverse complement strand
AAAATAAAAAAAAAAAAATATATATATATATATATATATATATATATATATATATATATATATATATATATTCTAAAACCGAAATATCCAAAACAACTCTATTTTCTAGTAATGTATATATATAAACACACAATTGGTACATGTAAAATTACACTCAAATATATATATTTATTTTTATGAACTCAGATTTCATTTTTTTTCTCCTTTCTAAATTTTTTAAAAATTTCTTCCATAATATATTTTATTTTTTTTCAAAATTCTTATGTAAATAATTTTATTTTTGTTGTTTAAAGTGATCTAAACTGTTTTCAGAAGAAAACAATTTATTAAGAATAAAAAAGTTTAAAAAATAGAAAAAAAGTTTAAAAAATTATAGTAAGAATTTTTTTTTATCAAAACTAAAAACATTTAAATATTTATTTACATATGAACTCGTAGGATATGTTTTCTTATTAACATACATATTTTGTTTTTTTATAAATTATTCAAACAAGAGTATTATTTTAATATTCAAATTTACAGAGAAAAGTAATAAAAATAAATATATTGATCGTTTTCTGTAAATCTAGCTCAACTAAAAAAAATAAAACATACTTCAAATAAAAATGTTAAAATATGACATCTTGCTTCATATATATATATATATATATATATATATATATATATATATATATTATTATCAGTAATTTACATGAAAAAGCTAATTGTGTCGATTCAACAATTAAATTATAATTTCAAATCATAATAATCATTCATATTAATTTTATAAAAATGAATAAAAGAGTAATAAATATTTTATATTTTAATATATCTTAAATAAAATAATTTATATTTTAATACATTTTTAAAATATACATTCTATTAACTTTGATGCATATAATGAGATATAAATGATACAAAATTTGAAAAATATAATTCAATAAAATTATTGCTGAAAATGTAACATTTGATAAAAAAAACATTTTTATTATATTTTTTCCTTTTTATTTATAGTGTCCTTTAGATATGCAAATATCCTTTTAATCACCATTGTTTAACGATATGGTATTGTCATCCTCTGCATCCTAGTGTTGTATATCTATTATGTCTTATTTTTAAAAGAAAAAAAAAGTCTCACATTATTTATTTCTGTTTAAAATTATGTTGATTTCTCATGTTACACTTGTAATAACAAATTTCCAATAGTATTTTATCATAATTTTTATTTTTTCCTTTTTATTTTGTATTCCAATATTTTTCTTTTTCAAATCTTCCTATAGTTGATGTTAAATCTGTCTATTATTTTCTCTAAAAAAACATCCAATAACTAAGGAAAAACATAAAAAAGATAAAAAGTTTCATATATAACATATTGAAACCAAAAGGACGAAATTTTAAAGTTTTTCACTATTTTAATATTACAAAATGGTAAAGTCTTTAAAATCTTTTGTTTTTCAGAGTTCAGTATGGAGAATGTTTTTTAGTCAGTAAGCGGTAATATATGAAGTTGGTCCTTTGAATATTATGCATAAGGTTGAATCACTCCTAAAGTAATTCTCATTTATTTATTTTTTATTGCTGATAAAAAAAATGATAAAATAAGTTATGTTCTTGAAAAAAAAAAGCAAGATACATGTTTATTAAATTTTAAGATGATATATTCATAATTTATTAATGTAGTATTTATTACAACAAGTTTTTCTACAGCCATTATTAAGAGATTTCTTATTGAAGGATATAATAATTTTGATCTACTACCTAGTTGGTTAATTTTCTTATCAATCTATTTTGAAACCACATTTTTAAAATGCATTCGACATTTATCCTTTAAAAAATGAAATAAATCGAAACTAATAATGCCTAACTTAAAATTGAAGTTGATTCGTGAAATTTAAAAATTATTATTATTATTAGTCCTTTAAAGTAAGTTAAAGTTAAAGTTTTAAAAATGTATTAAAGTGATATATAGATTAGTCTCCATTATGATTATTAAGAAATAGACAAGAGAACCTCCCTGTTCTAGCAGAAAATGGCTTACGACCTTTGCCAACTCATCATGAGTAAGACACAGCTTCATTTCTACGCCACACCATTGCCAATTACTTCACTCACCTTCTTATGAGACACACCTTACATGAGCTTCTACTTCTACACACTTATAACAGACTATTTTCAAACCAACAATGTTAAATCATCTGAGTAAGAAAAAAAATTTCTTCACTTTTACCTTCAGTAGTCTTTTGCCTTTTCAATCCTTCCGTTTCTACCGAATAGTTCCGTTTCTACCGAATAGCAGGATACCTACAAAGATACTCTAATGTTCAAGTTAGTTTGAGTAAAATCTTGTCAGATTGAAAAGTTATGTACCACTTGGTTGTTTATACTATTTATACATTTTGATTGGATCATTGTTGTCATGAGACCGTACATAAGATCCAATTACGTCGTAATAATGTTTTATAGACAAACTAACTTATTACTGATCAAATGATGTTTAGGATCTTGTTTGAATGTAAGTAAATTAAGAGGTTGTCGCTCATTCAATAACAAATATTTAAATAGAGCTTTAAAAGTATAATTAATTAATAACTAACCGGTTCTTAAATAAATAAAAAATTATATAAATAAATTCTTAAATTATAATTCTATTAACACGTACTCGTTTACTAAACCGATTGTTATTAAGTTAAATAGATAAATGACATGTAGAGAGTGGAATGAATGATAAGCGGAACAATGATTTTCATAGAGAATGGTAGAGGGGCTGAGAATAACAAAACCAGAAGTTTTAAACTGTTCTAAATTATTGTACCAATCGGATTCATACGACAGCTGAAAGCTCCAACACTCAGTCAGGACCGATCGATACAACTAAATTCATTATGTCTGAAGAGAAGATTAACAAGACTAATCAATGATCAAACATTAGGTAATACACTCTTAATTATGGTCCAAAGCCTTAATCTGGCACAATAACAAAGGGTCAATGATAATCATATAAATATGAATAAATTTTGAGAATAAGATAGATCATCATTCTGCACTAATAGCACTGAACATCGAATATCGAGATCCCACTTGAGCGTCGGAGTGTCTTTTGCAGATAGCATCCGAGTTTGGAGTACACAAGGGTGAGAAGGAGGAGCACGAAGGGAGAGTTATAAAGCTGTTTTGATAAGGCAAGGATTAGTCAAAGATCGATCGATCAAAGAGGGTGGTAATCGTTCTCTTGATTTCAACCCGTTTGAAAACAGTTATGAATATTCTTGAATTTATAATATATTTTAAATTGTTATGGATATTTAGCATTGATGGACACTTGACTTGAAATTCACCCTCAACAAATCTATAAACTTGAAAAAGAACTTAGTTCTTTCCACATTCTTTATCACCAATATTTTTCAACTCACTATCTATCTATCAGACCAATGCACTTAATTTTCCCAGCTAACAAAGAGCTTGATTGATTGTAATGGGAAAGATGGAATGAAGCATGTCTTTATCGAGTGTTACCTAAGGACTTAATCTGGATCTTATGACCTTCTTAATTTCACTATTCTACAACCTATTATTACTCCACCTATTGCAGCAACTGAATCAATTTTTATTCTCAAATCTTATCATCATAAAGAATAGTCTAAAACCAAGTTTAACTACTAGTTCATGGTTGAATTCTTAATGCAGAGACAAAAAGAATAGCACAGGGCATAAACAAGACATAAAACAAGGTTCTTGTGCCTCCAATAATCACCATTAGATCTAGCTAAATACTGATTAAAACTTACCTTTTCTTTATCTAACTCCAAAAATTTAAGACCAGTATTAATGCAGTTAACAAATCTAGTGGTGACCTAAAATATTAGTATGCGAGTGCGAAATAGCAAAACTACTGGCCCAGAATAATGGACCAAGGTTTTTTTGGTAAAGGCGGTGCGGATATTAAAAGTGTGGTGCAAGAAGTGAAATTTCTGGGCCAGCTGAATGGACTGAGGCTTGTTTGGTACAGGTGGTGCAGTATGAAAAGCGTGGCGCAAACAGTGAACGTACCAAAACTGAAAGATAAAAATAGTACCTTGGAAACCAATACCTCGCTATCACCAGAAATCAGGGAAAATTGACAAAAATGGTGCAATTTGATAATGAATTTAAGAGATCGGCAAATGCATAAAAATTTACAAAAATGGGTTTTCATAGTCAAAATAGTATGAAGTTGTCAATGAAATGTACGTATAAAATGTAAAGAAATCATATAATAGATTACAGTATATTTTATTTAAATTAAAATTGTTAATTTTGAGTGCAACATTAAAATATTTTTCTTTAAAAAATGATAATTAATATTTATAAATATATATAATAATTTAAAAATTATTTAAAATTAACTGAACGACAATGTTTTGAAAAAAAACTATTTTGTAGATAGATAATATAAAAAATAATAATTTTGTTTGATTTAAGAAAATAATGTATAATATCATACCAAATACAAAAAAAAAAGGAAATAACCTCTGAAACTTCTTGACACATAGCACAATGACTACAAATTTCAACTTCAACTGAATAAGTTTGTTAACTTGGTAACCAGGAATTGAAAGTTGAAAATACGTTTCATACATTTATGAACTTTAAAGAAGATGGAATTTGACAATGCTAAAAACTTCAGAATCTCATCAATGAGGTAGGAGCTTATTTAAATAAAATTTGTGAACTGGTTATAACCACATTAAAATGGCTGGAACCTCATTCTAACCACTCTTAATACTAAAGTTACAACCTCCACCTACACCAATAAATGTTAAGTTTGAATTCAAACTTAGTGTGTCAAGAATCTCTGAACACCATTGTTCAATTAGTGTAGTCATCTAAAAAAATGTAGCCATGTGAGAAAAGAAACGAGGTGGTGCACGCAATCTCATAAAAGTTGCAAATGGTGTGTGATACTTCTTCATTCCGTGCCCTCTAAAGTCACCAATCGTGAATGCAACTTCTTCAATTGTACCATACAAAGTCGCTAATGCATAAGACAACTTATATGTTATGAATAATTGAGAAGAGAAATAGTGTGAAAGTTTAATGCAAAGTTATTTGTCTCTTCTGTCTTTAATACAATGAAACAAAGTGTTTGTGTACATTATATTTATTTGATACACATAAAGGCTAGAAAAAATAGACATATTTGTAGATTAACTAAGAGATTGGACTTATCATAATAAATCAAAATTCAAATAATTATGTTAGATTGTATTGAACTGAAACATAATTTTTGTTATATAATAAGAGAGTAATGGAATGCACTTGAGTCTTGTACCCATAATCATATCTCTCAATTGTTGTAGCCATGTAAAAAAATCGAGGAGAAGGTTTGAAGGACACAATATTTTCTCCTTCTAATATAAAGTTCAAATAAAATTGTAAAGATAATGTACATTTTTTGTAACATTCTTGTCTATCATCTTCTTTCCTCCTAAAACAAGAAAATTTCTACACACTAAACAAATTTTTAACATTTTGAGCTTACTATTATGTTCCAGTGGAATAATACATGAAATATGTGTGAAATGATCCTAGTGAAGGAGACCAAGGTGAATTTATCTAATGTCACTATTATCGATGTACAATTATCGTAGTGGATCAATCAAACCTATAATTGTGCACAATATTTATAATTTATATTTTAAATTGAACAATTTTATTAGTTAATGGGTCTAATATTACATTCTTCAAAATATTTAAAGTAATTAATTTTAATTTTATTTCATTTTTCATGTGATAAATAAATTTCACGTGTGTGATAAATAAATGAATAAATTTCACATATTATAAAACTCGATTCGATTCGCCTCATTCATCATCCTCTCTGACAACAAGAACTTAGACCAAGTCACCATCTTAACAATTTTTGTAAATGAGCAACGTATATGACTCAAGTTCTTAAAAAATGAAAGTCTTCGTACTAAAACACAATCTGCATTTAAGTATACAAAATAATATTTTATAACATATTTGACTAGGTTAAATTAAAATTGTAAGAATATAAAAATTATTAATAATATTAAGAAACCAAAAACCGCACTCAAATACAAACCAACTCAAGAAAAAACAATTTTTACACTGAAAATTTTGCAACTATAGGTAAAAGTAAAAAAAAAAAAACTTAATGGAAACTACAAGCAAAAAGTTATAATTCTTTTAAAAATTTACAACAAATTATAAGTTTCTACAAACAATTAAAATGTCAATATTCATAGATGGATCGTAACCTAACCTGACTTGTCAAAATATGGGGACCCAACTGTGCAATTGAATAGTATACACCCTAAGATTAGATTTGGTGACAGTGAAGTAATAAGAAGAAGAAAGAAGCTGGTAATATAAATGGTACAAACTTAAATTCGAAACCACAATGAAGTGATTGTGGTGCTGGATACACATATACATATACATATACATACACATTGTATCTATCTATCTATCTAAGATTCTCAGGAAGTGAGCCTATACATATTGGTTGTTTCTTACAGAAAAATCTAAATGGTTAGAAATGGAAATGGGTGTGAAATTGGGATTATAACGAAGTTGGTGTTGTAGAAAGACAAGAAGGACACCTCAGAAGACCGTTTTCGTTGCAGAGATTACAGGTTTTGAAGCCAAGCTTGTTATCCACGAACACTCTCGTGCTACCGTTACACTTCTCGCACAAAACGAACCTGTGAGCGGCGCACGTGCGGCACTCGCTCCGATCTACTGCGGGAAGGTCTTCCAGAAGCTTCTTCAGCTCGCCCACCTCGTTCAGCTGTCTCAACTCTTCGATCCCACCGATGTACTTCCCACCGATGAACACGCGTGGCAAGTCCAACTCGGCCCGGCCCAGGCCCATCATGTGGCTTAGTTCGGCGGCGAAGCCCGCGTCCATGGAGACGTCACGGTCGTCGATTAGAACGCGGAAGCCGCAGAGAATGGAGAAGACGTTCTTGCAGGCGTCGAAGGTGGGTCTGACGGCGTGCAGGCTTGTGTAGTACACGACCACGCGTTCTTCTGTGCCGGGAAAGTAAATGCGAGGTTGTTTTTCGGGTTTAGAGACATTGGAGTGGTGGGGTGTTTTGGGGTGTTTGGAGGGTTGTGGGTGGTGGTGAGTTGACCAGGTTCGGAGGAGCGAGTTGGCGAGTCGAACTCGGTGGAAAATGGAGGGTTTTCTTGAGGGAGAAGGAGAGGGTTTGTCTTGGAGGGGTTGGTTATGGCGTTGAGGGGGTTCGTCAAGGCAAAGGGTTTGGATGTCTTTGAAGGAAGAGCAAGAGAAGGAGGAGGAGGAGGGTGATGTTTGAACCGTTGATTTTCCCCACGGTCGCCACATTGAAGGTGGGAAAGTTTCAATCTTTTCTCTCTTTTTCTTTCCTTGCTTCTTCAATTCTCTTCACTTGGATTCAGGGTATTTGGATTTTGATTTGGATTTGGATTTGGAGAAAGAAGAGATTTTGGGAAAGGAATGAGTTTTGGGGAGTAATGGTTGTTTTGCATGGGAAAAGGACGGATTTTTTGGTTTTGGGGAGGAACAAAAATGGGGTTTGTTTCTATTTTTGTTGCTGGGGTTCATGAATTGGTGGATAAAGAGATGGGGTGATTTTGGTTGCTTAAATTTAGGTTTTGTGGTGCTCAATTTGCATCTTTGCAAACTTTGGGGAGCTCCTCAGCTTTCTGTTTCTGTTTTTTTTTTACCTGAGAATGAAGGGATAAAGAAAGAAAAAAAAAATGGAAATTGGGGAAAGAAAAATTAGGGTTGATAGGTAGTGTTAGATGTGGTTAAATAGTAACATGTTTACACAAAATAAACTATCTCTTTGTTATATATTTATGTATGAATATATTGTCTATTATTGTATCCTTGATATTGTAGAGTATGCGATATTTAAGCTTTTTTATACGGATTATAAGAAATGTAATTAATATATAAATTTTGTATATTTATATATTTATTGTCTCTTATATTAATTAGATTTCTTTTTGTATTTGTTATTTTCCATGTTGTGAAAAGATTACTCAAGATATAATAATATCTGATATTTTTAAATATTATAAAAGGTTTATCAAGATAAAACAAAATCATTTCATTTCATTTTATCCTATTTTAAATAATGTAGAGGAGAGTTCGTAATAAATATAGAAGATGGGTGGGGAATGAAAAAGGAATACAATGGAATGCAAACAAAATCTTACGTGTGTTATACTATTTTTTTCTTTATTCGTTTCGTTAGAATGACTTGGTTTATTTTATCAGAAAAATTAGAAATCTTAAAAATCTATGCGATATTTAAGAAGTTTAAATTTGTTGCAGAAAAATAAAGCTGAAGAGATATAAAAGTTTTAAGAAGTGATCGATCCAAAATAAAAAGTGTAACTTATATGCTTGGGTAAGTTTTTGTAAAGACGAAAGAATTGAGCAACAATTTTTAGTTATATATTATTCGCTACGAAAACAAATAGCACGTGGAAAAGGAAGGAATGGATAGTTAGATCAACACTAATACTCAAATCAATTTTTTATTTTTATAATAATTTTTTACCTTTATCCTTTTAATATTACTAAATATGAAAATTTAGTAAATATCAACTTGAGAACAATAAAAATCTAACACTACAAAACTAATGACAATTTTTTTTTCTTTGTTATTTTAATTATATATATATATATATATATATATATTCACTTTTATAGTATAGAAACGTATGTTTATAAAACATTAATTTGTTATATTTTGTTTATTATTATAATTATTTACTTTATTATAACATAAAAACATATTCAAATAAATAATAATAATAGAATTAATTATCATTTTAAATATAATTAATTATATAATAAATATTTTATTATTAATTATAAACACGCAATACAATTTATTCATGAACGTATTAATTTTCATACTTTGGATCTGAACACACTCTTAGAATGATTTATGCAAATTTATTTTAGATTGATTACATAAAAGAAATTTAAGGGGCGGGATCCTTTGCACTAGAGGAAGGATCCATCATCAAATTCATAGTTTGATAAATAATTAGAAAATTTGAGCATTACCAAACGAATGATGGATTAAAAAAATTGGAAATACTGGTTCAAAACAACTGCATGCCTTAATATCATTGTTGTCATTCAAAGAATGTAAAGTAAAATTAGTTAACCAAAGTGATTAAAAAGGTTATTGAATTGAGAAATGAAGAAATTAGATCTGATAAATTACAGGATCTGCAAAGTGGAAAGGAATTCTTTCTTTGAGTGACCAGATCAATCGATACAATCACTTCATCACTCAATTCAAGTTTCTTGTCAGATTCCATTCCGATATTCAAGTAATTACTATTTCTATTGCTGATCAAATCGCCTAATACACTTGTTCAAATTTTAGAAACGCATCATCATAATTATAAGTAAATTGAAATTCTCTACCATTATGCAAATGCAGTCGGCAAGGGTAACAAGATAGCATACAAAGAACCAAGTTACTTTTCAATTCATATATAATATGAAATATATGGTCGAAGTATGGCCATGTGTATACCCATTATGAATATGGAACCGAAAGTCAAGCATAATCTGTTCTAACTAAAGACAGGTCTCAGACACACCTGATAGGTTGAAAAGCCCCTAACGGAAATAGATGGATACTTGGGGAATGTCAATGTCATTGTCTTCATCATCCTCACAGGCAACCACAACATCCAAGTGATTTCGGTCTGAAGGTATGTCCATCTTGGCCACCTCCCTAGCTAAATCCACTATCTTTCTGTCCATTCGCTCTTTATGCTTAGGGAACATGCTGTTATAGAGCAGACAACTTCCACATGAAATACTATAAGCATTCAAACCTTTTGCCTTCAGCCACTCAAGAAGCTCCCTTAGAGTAGGATTGTCTTTCACGATCCATCTGTCCCAAACTGTCCAACTCATATCTTGATGCTTGATTACCTTGGGTGGAACGGGCTCTGCCATGGAAAAGAAAGGCGTTCCTAAGTTGACAAATGTGTTTCGGTAGTCCTCGACTTTGTGTCCTCCATCCAAAGCTTTGTACAGCTCCAGGCAGACAAATCCTGTGGCCATGGCAGTTGATGTTGCAATTGCTGGAATGATCCTCCCGGCAATAAACTTGGCCTTGAGTTTGTCAACTTCAGGAATGCTGTAGTTCCGTGCCCTCATGTTGGCAAGCCCAGCTATCAGGTCCATATGGTAGTTTGTATCATCATCCTGTAATTTTACAGCATAAAGGTCAATTTAACTGTGGATGAATGTAAATTATAATAAATAAATGAAGTGCAGGTGGAAGACTTCGCGTACTCCTATTCCTCAGCAAATACAAACTAAAACCCCCAATTGAAAACTACCAAACTTCAACACTGAAAATTCAGAGGGAGCAAAAACTAAATGAAAGAAAATAGACCTTCTCAAATTGAACTGGTTTCATCCTGAAATCTGGTTGAAGCTTTGACCGACACACCTCTAACTTGGTGATTAGATCATTAATCACAGCTGCATCATCTATAGAAGCAGAAGAGAGACTGGTGGCCTTCTCATCTGTCACTATATTTGCATTTTTCTTGGGCTTAAAGTCAGGTACAATCACTAAATCAACGACTTCAGCCAACTTCTTAGGATTTTTAACCCAATCAGGGATTGGAATACCAAATGTTTCTGCACGTAGTATAGCAGCAGCCATCAAAAACTGCATATGACCCGGATCAGATGATGAGAATTCCAGAGGACGAGGGAATCGTTTTGGTGCAGACCAGAAGGGAACTCCAGTACTAGTGGCAGCATCTTCAGGAAAAGTATAAATTAATTGCTTTACCCGGTTAGCAAAATAATCTTCAAACCTGTGAATAAAAAACCTCGTATGAGTGTAGCCCACACAGAAAAAAAAAATCTAACAAGCTCTGACAATATCACAAAAGAACATAAGCATATATTATCAAACAAACATACTTTAGCCTAGCCCATGAAATACAATCTTCAAAAGTCAGACACTTGTCCTCGTCCAAACACTCAAGAATTCGCTCCAAGTTATCCCTTGCTTGAGCATCACCAGCATTCCTCGTCGCATTGGTATATTCGCTTGGATTAGATAAAAATGCATTTACTTCAGCTGGAGTTTTCTCAAGTAAACCCTCAAACTCTGACCGAGCCCAAGTCAAGCAGTGGTCAATGTTATGAGGGAAGGAGTGAACAGTACACATTGGCGCCTGTTTCTCAGGTGGATCTCTTGATGCACCATAATTTTCTGTCAGGTGGGGGATGACCATTTGCGTATTGAATTTATCTCCGAGAGTACCAGACTCAAGAAGTGGCTTCTGGAAATATAAGCATCTCTGATCAACATAGAGTCTTGCGCTCACATTGTCTAATGCATTAATCACAACACTTAACTTTTCCCAGAAGGTGTCATGAAACACATTTTCAGTTTCTGGGCCAACACGATTTTGCAGAGCTTCAATATTCAGACGAGGATTTATAGAAGCAGCAGCAGAAGAAGCAACTGTAGACTTTGCCTGGCCAATATTCCAATCACGGAAGAGGAACTGTCTAGTCAGGTTACTCTTTTCTATAACATCATCATCAGTAATTGTCAGTTTTCCCTGGCCACAAGAAACTCCCATTAGGGCAAGGTTTTTCAAAAATTCACATCCCAATGCACCAGATCCAACAACAAAAACTTCAGCATCCTCTAATTTCTTCTGCAACTTTTGTCCAAACACTGAAATCTGTGCATCGTAACGACTATTTAACGGCTTTAAATCATTAGGATCCAGTGGTTCTGTAGGAAGCGACTCCACAGAATCAAAGTAGAAAAACTGCAAAGATCAAACAGGGAACTAAAATTAAAACTGCAAAAAAGACATTATAACCTCAGAAAAAATAAAGGGTCCAATAAGTAAGAAAACAAAAAAAATTGAAACACGGACTACATATAGTTGCCTGATTCGAATTATTTCTAGTATTCTATATATCCTAAGCAAACATAAAAATGCCAAATATATTTTGGAACTATTGGATTGGAACCCTGATTGCCTACCCACACACCATTAGAATATCAAGTATTTACTAATCCATATATAAAATCATTTACTATATCAAGTATTTAAACTAATCCATATATAAAATCATTTACTTAAAGTTTGGCATGTACACTTGTGTGTGAGTGGACCAGAGCACAAAGCTTTTCAGCGATTTCAGTTACACACCTACAGTATTGCCACGAGTTAAAGATAACAAAGAATATAGTGCTATGCAGTATATCAATTAAGGGATGTCTGTATATAATAAAAAAGGAGGATATCAACTGAAATTTTGTTCGACCTTAATGGTTCCAAGTTGTCCGTAAAGAAAAGTACACTCTCCAAAAATCAAAATCTTAGTCAACAAAGTATACAAGATTCAGAGGAACAAAACATCAACTGAAGCAGCAAACTGAATACACAAACTAAATGGTTGACCAAGTCCAAGAAAAATATTTCGGGTAAGACAATATGGGCACAGTTCACTTGCACCACACAACATTTCAAAATACAATATGATATGACACAATGAATGACCAAGAACAATATTACTTACTTGAAAAAGTGGATGAAATTTCCCAGAGCATGCCTTTACAACCTCTTGTCCTACAAATCCACCAAACATTGCCGCCATTGGGTTCAATACTGCCCGAGCACCAGAGGCAAATTGTTGTAGAAGTTTTTCATTCACATCTTCCAACCTTCCATCACCTAAGCCATCATTAATACTACTGACAATGGATACTAGTTTCTGTGCATCATCCTCTGAACCAGCAACAGGGAAGCGACCTATCTCGGATACGAACTTATCCAAACCCTGGAATGCTAAATGCAGTAGGGGTGGGCGATCAAATTTAGAAAAATCACTCAGAAGAAAATCACCTGGATCACTGAGTGCTTCCCTCAGTGGTTTAAAGTTCAAAACCTTTGGTTGTTTAACCTGTGTGACAATACCACCTTTTTCATATCTACCATAATCTGTAGTGTCTTCTTCAAGAGTGAATGAATGTGCTCTAGCATTTTTTATCTTTCTTGGCTTTCCATCATTCAACTCTTTCATTCCATGAACTTCAGAGAATATAACCAGATCTCCATCTTGAAACTCGAGCCTCTCATCATCAACACAAGAAACTAGAGCAGGGTTGTCATTGCTGATTGATGCAATTATGCCAGTATGAGGATCCTCTCCATCAACATCAAAAACAGTGAACTCGGGCCCAAAATCACAAAACAGAGAACCAAAAAGCCCCCTAACTTCAGTTTTAATAAAGGCAATAGGAGGCTTATGACTGTGGCAGTAATCATCGAATTCAATGGCTTTCTCAAGACTGATATCAGTAAAAACAACAGCCTACAAAATAGTTGAAATAAATAAAAAAATACAATAGAATCATGTTGCAGATAAGCAGGAAAAATTCACATTAAAGTACACCATTAACCAACATTCACAATCTAAATCAAATCAAAGTCGTAAAATTCACAAGAATAAATCTTGCTCATATGGTCAAGAAAATTCAAACATGCTCCTCCATTAACTGTACAGAACTGATCAGGTTTAACATGCAATTAGTTGTCTCATACCAGGTGACCACATTACTACCAATACTCTTACCCCAGAATACATATCATACTACTCTCACAATCATCGATACACACATAACATACACATGCCTCATCTTAATTATCAACAAAAAACATTTTCATTAACTTCAAATAAAATCGAAAACAAATAATCAAGTGCCTCATTACATTCAGCACTCAGAAGCACAATTAAGTTAACAAATAACTCAGGCATATATAAAGCAAAATAGAAGTATAGTAGTAGTCTTACAGACATAAAAAACACTGACTATGCATTAACAGGAACCCCCCTCCCTCATCAATCACATTTTAAAATGGCACAATATTGTTCACCCATTGTTTTAATCACCAGGTTTTGCGAATAATGAGCATCAATGCAGAAATTCAAGTACATGGCATTGAACACAAATAACTATCCAACATTAGAAGTTACCCATCAACATATGCACGAGGAAATCCTTCTTCCAAAAGTTCAATGGACAACAAAACATGTCACAGCACACATGTAATAATATGAGGCAGATGTACAAATAAATGCATTTAAGAAAAAAATAAGGTTCCAAAAACGAAAAAGGAGAAGAGACAAGATTGGAAGTACCTGGAAATTAGCAAGTTGTTCTGTTGTAAGCTTAGTTGTCAAGCTTAGTACAGCTACCGCATTGTTAAGTTCCTGCAACTTACTAACAGAAGCCACTGCCCTGTTCTTGCCAACATCATTTTCTGAAAACAGAAAATTACTGGACAAATCCCATAACTCCACATTTCCTTCATCGTGCAGGGTTACGGATTTCACCCCAGCAAGAATGAGATTCTTCGCTGCAGGTAGTAAACTTTATTTGATTACAGAAAAACAACAAAGCTTACACTACTTAAATCTATATGGCAAACCATTAAAAACATCAAGTCCCAAAAATGGTTTAAACATCATTCCACATTTATGTACATACTCTTTTAACTAACTAGAAAGTAGCACATAAGTAAGAACCTTCAAACAAGGTTGCCCAAAGATGTGAAACGATGACTTTTAACCAGATGATAGCTATATGCATAGAGTGAAATAACACCCAATTCTCAAATCAACAATGTAAAGTTTGAAATAGTGAGCAGCGTGAGCAACTAGCGATCATTTTAAGCATGTACAATAAATAACAAGATCGTGAATTGTATAAGTCTATCACTCCCCTTCACTTCATTTTTCAGCTTACAAAGGGGACAAGGGACCAAATTACCAATCCTCTTAGCACCAATCCTATCAAACAACACAATTAAACTATTTTCTTTCATTTAATTTAGAGAGGGGGCGGAGGGTAAACCACTACTAGAATAATTACCAAGTTGATAAACTTTCCTGTAACCCTTTTATAATAGTAGAAAAGAAGAGCGTGAGAGGAGTGATACACAGAGCTTAACCCTATATACACAGAGCTTCTCTTTAAAGCTAAAATCAACTTTTGTATCTTAACTTTTGAAGAAGTTAAATGAGAGGAGCTTCTATAAAAGTCAAATGCACAAGTTGTAGTATCTGGCCCAGTGACTAGGGGAAACCCGTGGCAGGACAAAAACAAAAATCCACTAAGTTGATTTTATCTTAGGAGAGAAGCTCAATTCAAGATACCTTCTAATGTTCTTTTGTGTAGGTGATTATGAAGAAATGAATGCAAATATTTACGAATAAGCATGATTCATAAATCTTGCAGACTCCTAAAACCCCCAAAGATTTAACAATTATCCCCATCACTCCCATAAATGACGTCTACGAAAACTAACAATAAACAAGAAACCCTGAAAAAATTAAAATAGTTCCAATTGAAGCGTTAGAAAACCCAATTACCAATCTCAACACCAAGACCCTGCATCCCAGAAACGAGGACGCTGGACGCGAAGAGCTTCCGCATGGTCTCCCGGCCATAGACGGCGAGCTGCCGACTGTGCAGATCCTCGTCGATCTCCGCTGGGTTCGAGACCCCCAACGCCATTCCTTCGATCGAGTTCCCTCCGCCGCTGTTGTCCCCGCCGCTGCCGCCGCTACTGAATCCCTGGCTGATGTCGTTCACCGCCGATTCCGCAGCACCCGAGCAGGCAGCAAAGCAGGTGATCCGAGCTTTCTTCGAAGTATTGTTGTTGGTGGCGGCGTCACTCTCTCCTTCAACTACCACTCCTCCTTCGCTCGCTCTCTTTCTAGGAAGCATATAGTGCAGTAAACTGCATAAGACGCAACGCAACCGCACCATCGAAATTATCAGCACAACCAAAATCAAACAAATTGAAACCACCAAAATCATAAGAAATAAGATCCATGCCAGTGACGATATTTAAGAATAATAAACTATGCAAAACCCTAAGTAGCACGAGATTCGAGGTTGGAAGAACGAAGGAAGAAGTGGACGAATCTGAATCTAGGTGGAATGGAATTGAAGGAAGGGAACGTACCGAATGAAACTTGAGAGAAGGAAGGAATGGAATCAGATTGAACTGTGCGAATCGGTGAGAGAGAGAGAAAGTTAGTTTAGGTTTCTTTGAAGCTGGGTTTGGAAATGTAAGGTGAGTGTGTGTGTGAGAGATGAGAATGGGTACAAGAGAAATAGAAAGAGAGAGAAGGGTATTTATGGATTTGCATGTAAATTTACGCACCTAGGGTTTTGCCTTTTCTCGCTACCATTTCTCTCTGTCTTCTCTTGCAGCAATGAGAGAGAGAGAGAGTGGGCCTGTTACTGTGATTATGGAAGAATCGCGAGCGGGGTGGACAAAAAGAATGCACCGGGATGAGCACCTGCCACGTCGCCGTTTTAAGTTCTCCTTCACTCCAAAACACGTTCAATTCTTCTTTTGTGCCCTTGGTTTTGGATCCTCACAAGCCAAAGAGAGAAAATTTTATCTCACATAGAACATTGTTTGTTCCACATGGCAAACTGCACCCAATATTTATTAATATAGCATGGTTTTGGATAATAGGTTCGATTTTTGGAAAATTGAATTCTTACTTTGAATTTGTTGATCTAGCGTTAGAAATAATACAAGTTGTTATTTTTGGATTGGTTTTCCTTATACGTTGTACTCTAGTCTTACTTGTGTGTGTGTTTTTTCATATTGAAATAAAGAATTTAAGATAACATGGCAAATAAAAATTATTGGTTTTAAAATATAAGTGTTTATTCATATTTACAATGTCATTTGTTGAAGTTGTATTTTCAATTGTCTTACGAATTTTTGTGTAATGTGTTGGATACAATACACACATATGCATACTCTCAATCATCCACTTCCAATTTTGCACACACAACAGTGGTAATCTAAAATTAAGCATAGGTTTTTGGAGTGTCATGTACCTCCTTAGGTTTTTTAATAAAGAAAACATATGTAGTTTCGCCTTCAATAATAATAATAACAAATGCAGTAGGGACTATGTTGTTCCTCTTGTATTGTGCAATTGTCACTACTAAGGTTCCCTGATAGTTGTTCTACAGGAATGTGTCATCCACTTGGATTAGTGATTTGCAAAACCGAAACTCATCAATGCATGACTTGAAGGTCTAAAAGAGTCTTTTGCAAGTTAAAATGTTGTTGTGGAAGCAACAAGAACACAAAACTGTCTACATTGATTTCATGGTAACTTAATTTATGTGTCATTGCTCCAGTTGTTGAATACTTATTTAAAGTTTGTCTAATTTTCTTGGCGCAATTAGGATTTGGAAAGAAACATTGTGTCTTCCTACTGCCATTCAATGCTCGAGTCACATCCTCTAGTAGTTCTCATACCAGAGTAAGTAGGGTTTGGTGAAATTGTAAAGCTCAAACATCTAAAGGTTGATCATGGTTTGGTGACAATTTTGGTAAAGAGGTGGATACTGAGGATTCGTCTTTGGAACCAATATTCCGACCTCAAGTCCGTTAATATGACATTAGTAAGGTCAATCACCGCATCTGAGGTATTGTCTATTTTTGATCGTGGAGCTTTGTCACGATTTTGTCCTTAAAAGATGTATTGGTGGTTTAAGGAATGAAGGTGTATTTAAAGTGTCTTAGACCTCGACTCCTGAGCGATGTGTGATTATTGAGCGTATCAAAACAAACCTCCAATCGAGAGCTAAGGGAATGAGGGTTCATTTTTGGAACCAATTTTCCATTCCCTTGGGGAACAAGGATTTGTCTTTGGAACCTCTTTGATCTCCCACAGACGGCGTCAATGTTTTGACTTCAAGTTCGTTGAGATAACATCCTTATGGTCAATCACCGCATCCAAGGTATTGTCTGTTTTGGATCTCAAAACTCCGTTACAATTTTGTCCTTAAAAGGCGTCTCAAAGGGTTGAAGGAGGAAGGAGTATATTAAATTGCCCTTGACCTCGACTCCTAAACGATATGAAACTATTGGGCGTACTAAAACAAGTTCCCCAATTAGGGGCTAAGGGAACGAGGATTCATCTTTAGAATCACTTTTCCATTTCATTAGAGAAAAATGATTTGTCTTTAGAACCTCATTGGTTTTCACAGTTGACGCCAAATATTCTTATCGGGTTTGACGTTTAACCTTTCGAGGTGTTAAATTTGAGTTTTGACGGTATCCACTCTGTTCGTTAGAGGATTGTGAAACTTTATTGAGTACTGAGTAAAAAAAAAAAACTCTCGAATACTCAAAACAAAAACAATAAGTGTGTATTAATATTTAAATAATAAGTGAGTATGAAGAATTCTGTAAATAAGAAATGTTCGGTGAAAGTATATTTATAGATGGTAGAACTCAATAACCGCTAAAAGGGACCAAGTTTCACAATGCATCCCATATTTTATTAAAACTATTGAAATAACCGATGAATGGTTAATAGCGAAATCTTAGAAATATCTGCATGTGGTTATCCATTTTGATGGATATTAATTGCCTTGACTTCTTGGGCCAAACCCGGATTCATGGGTCGGGTAGTACACTAATTTTGTATACAATAATTAAAAAATCATTATATTAATTTGAATAAGGTAAAATAAATAAAATGTAAGGGGAAAGATTACTATAATAATTATAACACTTATATGATTTTTAACTTGAAATTTTAGATAACAGATGATCTAAAAATATGAAATTATAACTTCATCTAACCTTGAAAAAGTATTTATAACACTAAATTTAATAAATTGTTGTAGCAGTATCATAGGCAACATTATGATTGAAGATAGACATTGTTCTCATTGAATATAGAAAACCATAAAAAAATTGAAAGGAATAAACCATGTTTCTATGAATTAAAAATATCTTTCTCTACCAACCCTCTCTTCACTAAAAATTATCTTCTTCCCCTAAGCCAAATCCCTCACTCAAGTAAAAATCCACTTCTCCCTCATTAGCCAAATCCCCTTTCTGTAATAACTTTCTAAATAAAAACTATAGGGAATGAAATACAAATACAAAAGAAAAATAAAAGAGAGAGAAAATGATACGAATGTGTAACGGAGATATTAAGAACACCAATAATTTCACTATCCGTACATTTGTAATTTATAAATATAGAATTGATTCACATTCTCATAAATATTCTGTACATAAAAAATAGGTTTTGGAGATTGGTAATAGATTCTTTATCCTGAATTCTTAATCACTGTTTTAAAGAAATGCTTTGTCCTATGCACAAAATTTCAGGTTCATGCATACAAAAGTAATAGAAAATAGTAGTAAATTGAGGAATCTGGTTCATGTTCTACAACTCAATTCCTGCTTAAACTTTTCCCTCAACAGGCTCAACCATGGGAACAGATATGTGTAAACATCATTGTGCCCGGCACATGCAAGAAACACATCACTTCGTTGCTGAAAGGGTTGGATTATTTTCACCACTAAAGAAACACAAAATCAAATGGGACCCTTTTTGATACCATTGGGATAGCCACAGCAGAACAAACAAATGAAGAACCAACAAAATGACCATAAGCAGGCCCCCAAAAACGTGTCATCTGTTGCCCTTTATATCCCTCACAACATTATCCTAGTATTCACAAGATAAAGCTCTTACATAACCTCTCATAAATGTTAAACCTTGTTTGTTGCAATAGGACAAACTTTGATGGTAACAAGTAACATCAACTTCATTTTTAAAATGTTTTACTTTAAGTTGAAGAAAAATAACACAAAAAATGGTAGTTATGTCTGAATACCATGCTGAAAATAACCAAATGTTAATCCATTTACACCATCCAAATTAAAACTACTTTAAATAGCATTTATTTTTCATATAAACAAAGTGAACCAAGATTACAAACACTAAACTAATATATATACTTTGAACTACTTACTAAGTAAAATATATCAGTACTTAGTTTTGTTTTCTCAACTGTAATATATTCTCATTTTCGGACAATCATGAAGTGGAAAACAGTGTGATTATGATGACAAAGACATTTGGATTTGTCATCAAGAGATGACAGTAAATACAAGATTGTGAAAAGCAGAAAATTTACATCTTCATTACTGCCATAAAAGGGGATACATGTCATGTTTATCCATGGACATATCATTTCCTTGTCCATGAACTTGATATTTATAGAAGTTTATCTGTTGTTGTTGTTTGGTCGCAGCAATATGGCTAAGATTTCAGAGAACTGAGGGCGTTTGGAAGGGGTGTTGTTCCAGCACTTTGTCATAATGTATTTTAGAGTTTGTTGGCAGTCTTTTGGGATTTCAGGTCTAAGGCCACATGCAGCAATGCCCACTGCTGCTTGCACAGGTGAAAATGAAGAATATGCTGCCTCACCAGTTACCATCTCCCAAATTACCATCCCAAAACTATACACATTACTCATCCATGTCTCTGTCACATTCTCTGGGTCCCCTGCTATTATCTGTTCTCAGCCCAACAAGAAAAAGGTAAAAAAACTAGTGAGTATGAAGACAATGTAACTATTGTCATGTTTGAATAAAAAAAAGAGAGTAAATAGTGAATGCACTGAATGTGTAAAGGATTCATCTAACTATAAAATGCTATTAAATTTATTGACTTACAAGGAAAAAATTTGTGAAATCTATAAAATTAATCAATCACTGGTTTTCATTTTTTAAAGAGAATATAACATGCACATTTAAAAGTAAAAAAAAAAAGGAGTCTGATTAAACATTATAAGGAAACATATTAGTTCACAACTGTACATGGTGACAACTTGTCATCTCAGTCATTTGTGTGGTTGTGTCTGGGTCACGCAAGATGAATGTTTGTCACCTACACACGTGAACTGGTGTGTTTGTAAGTGATGTGTAACGAGATTTTCTCAAGCAAGACTTGCTAATAAAGTATGACAACCAAGTTGTTTATTCACAACAACCAAATAATCACTCTTGTGAGTGAAAACTTTTACATGTCTTTCTATTCAGTTATCACTTTTTCTCTTTGAATGAATGGCTTTAGTGGGTAGCTTTTGTGTGTTTTTTTCTGCCTGCACACGAGGTGTGAGGGCTTTGTGAGTACCCTTTATCAGTAGGACAAATAGCTAGAGTGCTGGGGAAAAGATCATGCTAAAGGCTTAAAGCCTTAGGACATGCGGGCTCCAGCAAGGAATTAATTCTGGTATAATTGGTATCACACAAGCACACTTATTTTCCTAATGATATACACGAGTGCCCAGATAAAGGTAAACACAAAAAAGTGAAAGCTAAAAAACAATTATTAGGACATGTTAGGCATGCTCTAACAATGATGCCAGGACAAGTGACGTAAAGTTTCTTTTAAATCTAGGATAGTTCAGCATTGCTTTACATACAATGGATCTAAACAGCATTCTCTGAGACAATAAAACACACCAAAGTTACTCTAAATTGCCTATAGTTGAACATCTAGTATGTCATTTTCAAGGTGTACTGAAACATGAGGAACAGACAAAAAAGATGAGATAGCTAAAACACTTTAGACTGGAATTTGTCACCGAACTAGATAGTGTATGTATATGAGGACAAATAGAGAGAGAAGAAAATTCAAACTACAATTTGATCCTAGTCCTGAACAGTACGTTTGCTGAAACATTATTTAGGACAATGAACAAATTACAGGCACTAAACTTAACAAGGATACAGTGAGATTTTTAAGAAACTTCATTAGAGTTACACTGCAAGAGATAAACTGTTTTTTTCAGAGTAAGAAGGGAAAGAGAAAAAGGCTTGAGTAATTAGGTGCTACAATGCTGGTAAGTAGGTAATGTTCTAAAATTCCCATAGCAGTACACCAGGTTGGCCAAATAAGTATAAGATACAAGCAATATTTTTTTTTATTGATTGAGGAAGCATATAGCGAATCCATGAGCATAGGATAGGAGCATTAGGATATGTTCACCCTATGTTTAGAAGAAGCAGACCATTTTGTGTCAAAAGATTTTCTTGAGAACAGTAGGTAAAAAGCATAGAAATTCTCCTCCATTATCTTACCTAAAAGCCATGAGGACCTATAGAGAAGTAGGGACCCTATCTTTCAAAAAGGATAGATACCAAATTGTGATCAAATTCTTCACTTTTTATTTCTTATAAAGAAAAGGGTGATGGTCAGCTGGAGAATATTACGGACTATGCATGGCAAAGACACTACAGAACTACATATGACTATGGAACATATTCCTGAGACTCAATTTTACGCAATTGCAACAAGTATTTTGCTAAATAAAACGAGCGCGAATGAATAGGGACAAACCTCAGGAGCTAGCCACCTGTAACCATCAGTTTCATACTCCATAGCTTCTCCAACACTCTTGCAGGCAGTGACGATACCCATATCTCCCAAGCAAGCATTTCCGTGCCTATCCAACAGAATTCTCTGTGTATTAAGGTCTCTATATGCAACACCATGTTCATTCATAAACTTGATCCCTTCAGCCACATCAACTGCAATCCTCACAATATCCTTATTCTGCAGCTTCTTGTTCTTCAACATCAGATCATGAACAGATCCACCTTCCATGAACTTGGTCACCACGCACAACCCATGATTATCATCCACACAAATACCGCAGAACTGCATAATGTTCCTATGACCACAAGTCATGAGTTCCAGCAGATCTTTGTGGACCTCAAACTCATAAGAATTCCCTTTATCACATCCCTTCAGCTTCTCAATCCCAACCCTCTTTCCCATATATACTCCCTTATACGAATTTGGCCCAATCTGCTCTACAAACTCAACACTATCTGAGTTCAACAACCATTTCTCAATCTCATCCCCACCTGACTTTACGGTCTGCCATTCATCCACTGAAACAACAAAAGATGAAGAAGGCAAAGGCACCTGAAGCTGAATCCTTTGACTTGAATTCTCAAACTCCTTTCCCCGGTGACCATCACCGTTTTCTTCTTCAATCTCCACAAGATCTCTCCCTTTGGAATTTTCCTCCTGGCACCCACAAAGCCCGAAGGGAAGCTTCACAGCACCAGTTTTAGGCTTCTTCATAGCAAACTTCAGAGCATTTTCAACCCTGGTCCTCACCAACTTATCATGCCCAGACTGAACCACAAGAAGCACAACTCCCAAGGTGAAACCCTTCTTCTCAAAGATCTGCATCCTCTTGCAGCAAATGGAGGAACTATCCAATGCCCCCGACATCGCAGGCCACGAAATTGGAGAGTTGCAAGCAAACGTGAGCCTCAGAGCAGTACCTTGAACCTCATCATCACACTCCTCTTGAATCAAAATCGCAGGCTGGTCACTCTCCGAAGCTTGCTCCATCAACTTTATGTGAAGAAACACATCCTTCATATCAAACTCAGCCTGTGCATAACTGCAACACATCGAAAAAAACACATCTTGTTAAAAATATAATAATAAGAAGAAAAAGCAATAAAAAAACACCCATGATTCCACAACCCATATCCGTTGTCTTTTAAGTCGTTTAAAGCTAAAAGCTTCACTAAAAAAAAGTTCACCACCGCGATTTCAGACACAAACATCAAGGTTTTTAAAGTATCTAAACTTCAATTGCGACTGCATCAGTTGCATTTATCAACGAGAAATGTGATAAAACCAAGATGGCAGCCACAATTTAAAACACAGAGTGAACTTGGGAGGGTGAGGCACGAAAAACAGCAAAACCCACGACGAAAAAACGAAAAGCGGAAACTAAGATCAAGCATTGGTATGGCAAGATCGAAACTTGACAAAATCGGCGACCGCATCAACATTTTCAAAACAACCTCATCCCAGTTGAGCCACAATGTAAAAGTTTCCATCCACGATCAGCTTGAGACACATCACTCACATGTCAAGACTTTCAAACTCTCCAAACGCACAAAACTTCGAACTTTCCCACAACACCCAAAAAGGAAACTGCTAGTAAAGATAAAAACTTCGGGTGACATTAATTTTCTGGGACCTGAGGGGCAATGAATCATAATGCTTGCGGATGTTTGACATGAGTTTCTCGGGGAGTTGGCTTCCGGGGTAGAGCTGAGTGAGGTTGCGAACGACACTTCCCCAGGCAAGTTTCCGGGAAGAGGCATCAGCTTTGGAGGAAGGAGGTGAATCGAGGTTGAGCGAGTTTCTGAAGGAGGCGATGGCTTCAGAGACGTTGCGGGTGAGTTTCTGAAACTTCTTGTGGACGTTGGGGATGGAGGAGGGGTCCTTAGGGGTGGAAGCCGAGCCTTCGGATCTGTGGTGGGTGCGCATGAGGACCTGCTCCACCGTGTCATCGTCGGCGGCGGTGGTGGCGCGGCTGGACCAGCACTCTAAAGCTGCAGCCATTGTTGGATTGGGTTGAGAGAGGAAGATGGTGAGTGGAGATGGAGAGAGTGAGTGATGAGGAGTAATAAATGAGTGTAATCATTTTGCAATGTAACCGCCGGATATTTTGATGACAACTTTTTTAGGTAAATAAATCACTGAACAAACAAAGATGGAAAACAAAAGAGACTTTCTTTCAGTGCCATGCCATGGATTACCTTCCACTACAACATAAGCTTTTCAACTATCTTCATTTCTACTTTAACACTACTTAGTATTTTACATTTTTTTACTAACAACTTTTCCTCTTCTCCCCCAACATAAAAGAACATGTTTGATTATTCCACTGGAACTAGGTTGGAGTTTGTTGTGTCAAATTTTGTGTTGGGTTATGTGAGTTGAAAAAAAAAAGTGTTATTATGAGTTGAAAAAGTCTCCTTCTACTACCTTGCATAAATGGTTAAAAGAGTAATGCTAATAGTTAACAAAAACATATATTCTCACATTGTAAAGTACATTTGATCTTTATGTAAATCACTAGATTCAAACTACTTATCATACAAGTCATACATAATCTCATATTATTTAATATTCCTTTGGTATAATTGGTGTAATATATATTTTAAAATACATAAAGTTAAGAATTGTGTTTATTATATACTTGTTTACTTTTGATGCAAACAATCAAAATAGCATATAATTATAATTTAATAATTGAGTTAATAAAAACTACATCTATATAAAATGATTTATTACTAACTATGAGAAACTAGTAACTTGTTGAGTAATACTTTAATTCCTTGCCATAAATAAACCAAGTAATTTGAAAATACATATTTTAAATAACACTTTTTTTTTCCAATTTAACTAAGTGGGGCATGTCAAATATTAGTGAATGAATGTTTTCAGAGCAAAAAGAATAATCTGGTCAAAGTTTTAAGCCATAGTAAAACAACAATTTATTACTCCTGGAAAATAATTCAATTAAAAAACCACTGTGTCAAACTAGTTGAACATGTTGGGTATAGTTTGATTTTAAAGGTGTTAAGTTTTCTGAATGTCAAATTTAAGGGTGCATAAGTCATGTTTGGTTGGCTGCATTACCATACATTTATATCAGGAAATATACCAAGAAGTGTTTTTGGATTGTTGTTGTTCGGCCTTACTCAAACATATTCACACTTTTCCTTCAATGCACAAAACTAAGAAGATAAGAAAAAAAAAAGAATAAAATGTTTAACTGATTTTTGTTTTCTGTCATTAATGTTATTAATAAGTGTTATAGTTGGATAATTATTATTTTTTTCTGATTTTTTATTTATTTATAAATTTTATGGAACTATTTAGAGAGCGATTAATTATTTATACTGAATTGTCTGGTTGTATCGAATGATCGATATACCGAGAATATCATAAACTAAATTATTAATAATTTTTAATTTTTTTAATGCTATTTTTGGTCTTATATTTGATAAAATGTGTAATTTTGTTTTGAATTTTTTTCCAGCAATTTGAGTTGTGTAGTTTTTTAATATGTGTAAGTTTTGTGAAAGTCCATTGAAAGAAGAGAGTGCACTGATTACAGTGGAAGGTGGCAAAATAAATGATGATAGATGGTCGTATTGATTGAACTATGTGGGCCCCAAGGGGCTTGATAGGAGGCCAAAGTTGTTGGTACCTGGTCTGCCATGTGGCCCACATCCTTCATAAATCAATTAATAATGGGCTTTATCTGGCCCGTTAATTAGGGGAATCAATCAGTTTTGTGACAAATTACTTGCCTTTTTTGTTTCCTCTTCCTTTTCTTTTCAGAGGGCCCACTTTCCGGACAATGAATCACTTTCCCTCTACTTTTTCAGTCCAATAAAAAATCTTAAGTTTCAACTATTTATTTTGTTAGAAGTGAGAAAATATTGTAAATTGTTTATTACAATATTGGTTTGAATATTAAGATTGACGTACCAAGAATGATAGAGAAATTTTAAAAATCAAAGGACAACAAAATATAATTTATGGATTTTTTTATCAATAAATTTCTCTTATTATTAACAAGTGTTTTCACTATGTTTTTTTAAGTAATACACACTAACTAATTTAATAATAAAAAGCAAGATTTATAATTTATTTTTTTAACTTTCTAAACTTTATTTTTTAAAGTTTTTTAGAAACATATCGCTTTATATAAAAATTTGAGTGATTATTTATAAGCTATTTTTCAATCAGGGTACTTCTAAGAATATTTTTTAAATTTTTTAACCACTTATTTATTTTAATATATCTTTTCATCTTTATTTTTTTTATTGGATTTCAATATTTAAAAAAAATATAAAATAGAAATATTATCAACACACACTGTATGTGTGTATATATAAAGTAAAACAATAATTCTTCAAATCAGATAGTTAAACTCATAAAAGTATATTAGTGGTTAAATCTAAATGATATAATATAAGGTTAGTTATTATAAATGATAAGAAAAGATTAGATATCAGTGTAGATAAGATAAACCAAAGTATGATTAAACAAATAATATTTATAAAAATGATATGGAAGTGGTTTATGAGGAAAAAAACTTGCTTTCCTTCATGATAGTATAACTCAATCTCATCTATGGTTTGATGACACTGCATAATAGTAATTCCAAGGCATAATTGAATTCACCTTTTCTCATAGGTCCTTATTTTTTTTTAAATATATACTTACCCTTTTAATTTATTTATTCATAATACATATTTACCTTTCTAAATATATTTTTCCTATTTTCTATAATTATATATTGTTATTATTAGTATTATTATTATTATTATTAAGGAGAGATAAATTATGTGACAGATACAGCAGGTTATCATATTGGGCTGGGCTTATTTTTAGGCCCAAATAAAAGAGCCCGACAACATCCTATGCAAACCAAGTTAACTACATAAACCTCGCTGTGTTCTGCCGCCACCGGCAGCATTGTGAATACGTGATTTTTTCCGAAAACCCTGGTCTTTGAAATTCACCGGCAAAAACGTGAAGTGAAGTGAAGCCATTGCGTTGCTGGGTTGAGAATGGGGAAGAAAGCAAAAGGGTCAAGGAAGGGTAAGAAGGCGTGGAGGGCTAACATCAGCACCGAAGAGATCGAAGATTTCTTTGAGAAATCAACGAAGGACGCTCTTTCTGGTGGCTCTCTCCAAGCCCTTTCTAGTGATTCCCTCTTTTATGAAGACAAGTCCAAAGGTAATTTCTTTCTCAGGTTCTCTTTTCTGGGCATGTTTTTTTTTTTATCGTACCTATTGGCCTGTATCTGAAAATCGTCTTCTTTATAACTAGTTTCGATGTGAGTGTTCCCTTATAAATTATGCAAAACAAAAAATTAGAAGATGAAAGATTATAATTAGTAGTGTTTTACCATGATTTGCATAAGATTGTGTATTATAATATGCTCTTTTTTTTTCAATTTTGTTGGAAATTGAGGTTTCATTATAGTATACACTATAGGACGTGGTGTTTGGGCTTTAAGGTCACATAAGATAATTTATTAATTTACTGCAGCACCAGTAGCTACATATACGGTAAGATGTGAAGATATCTGAAACATGTCGGTTGTATGGGTGTTGTGTTTGTTTCCCCAAGAGTTAGTTTTTTCTCCCTTTCTTGCACCAAATTAATTTTTTAGCTTGACATAAGTAATTGCTAGAATTTTCGTTTTAATTTAAAGTCTAACGTTGACACCACTGAATATGGATTAATTGGCGGGATTTTTCTATCATTGTGGTTTCAAGTTTGATTTTTTGGTATGCATTGTAGATGAAGAGTTTTTCAGCCCATAGTGGTCCTATTAACTTGAACATGATGGGGATGACTGTGATTTTTAAAATAGCATACATTTGACATATTTCTTGGTAATTTCTTGTTAAAAAGAAATTAAAAACCATACATATCACCATATTTATGTAAAGAGGATTTATGTTATAATGCTTCTGCTTGGGTGTTTGTTATAGAAAACCTGTATTTTTTTCGCCTGAGGGGGTTTACAACTTATAGTTTTTTTTCATCCTTTGATACATTGGGTTTGCCTAATTTAATGATGTGATTACACTTCTAGATCTTGCGGTGAAGAGGAAGATTGAGAAGCACAGGGAGAAAGTGCTGCGCTGTGATAGCCTGCTACAGAAAAACCAGTTTGTTAAGCCAGTGCCATCTTCTATTCTGAAGAAGTGTTCTAAAAACCGCAAAACGGTCTCTAATGTGAAAGAGGTCATTCAAGATGGTACCAAGGTCAGTATGTTGCCCATTAATGCAGAAAGGATGAATAGTTGTAGGAGCTGGCCATGTTTGAAATGGTCGGCTACAAAGTGCAAACCTATGTGAACAAAAAGGAGGGGTTATTTTTTTTTGCTCTTCACCTCAAACCCTATGTTGAATTTGTTTTATTGATATTTCTTGTTTCTAATATATTTTCCAGGATGATTCTACCATGTTTGATCTATGGAATGAGAAAGGTACCTTCTACGTTTGTTCATTTAAAGTTTTGGTTACTTTTTGTGTTAATTATGGATGTTAAACACGGTTTTATTTGATATCATCATGCAGGTGAGGACAACAAGCAAGTGAAAAAGGTATATTTTCAAGCAGTGGTGATTCTAACAATATATGGATTTCATATTCATATTACATTCTATATCTTCTGTACTTTCAGTGCTGTAGTTGATAATTTGATGGCTACCTTCTTAACAGGTATCAAAGCCTACTCTCATTCCAGCAGTAGAAGTTGATCCTCCAGGCTGTTCTTTCAATCCCTCATATGAAAGTCATCAGGTAGTTTCAGAATAAATGCACATTCCCCTGTCATTTTTTTTTTCTTTTTGTCATGCATCTTGATGGAAATTTTAAATTTTACTGTTAAACCAGGACACATTAGCTTCTGCTGTTGCGGAAGAAATGCAAAAAGTCTACAAAAAAGAATTGGGGCCTGAACCTGTGCCATTAACTGTTCCTGGAGAAGCTATTGCTGAAGAAGATGTGAGTCTCGTTCTCTTTATTTATATTTATATAATTATGTGAGTTGAAAATGTTTTTCACATTTATTATGCTTTATAGAGGTACTTGAGTTTGTATGGATTATGTGATTGGTTCTACTTTGTCAACAATCTACTTTTTTGTCAGATGTATTTTCTTGATGTGGATGATGGGGATGACGATGATGATAGTAATCCTGAAAATGAGGATGAAAATGAAGATTCTGCATCAGAGAAAAAGTTAGTATCTTAAATTTTAATTAATTGGACTGCCTTTGTTTAAATATTGTTTATGAACCACATATTTTTCTCCATATTCCTTTTGACAATATACATTACCTTTGATCCTTAACATGTTCTCAATAGTTTCTCTTGCTAATGTTAATGAAGTTTCTTTGATGCTTATTACACGATGCTATTTTTGGTATACACTGTCTAAATGCTATTGATTTCTTACACAATCTCCATTTTTGAATACTGTATTATATCTACATAGTGTGTTTGCACCTAATAATAGTTGTAGTTTTTTATTTTCTGAACCAATAATTTATGGTCGTCTGATTGTTTGAATAATCATTGGACAGGCCTATTAAAAAAAAAAGAGTGACCAAAGTTGTGTTGAATAAGAGAGCTAGGCGGAAAGAACAACTTAAAAAAGAAGCAGAAGCTAAGAAGATAAAGGAGTTGTCAAAGGAAATTGATAGGTAATATCATCCCTCTTTTTCACACTGTGCCACAACAAAAAAACGTTTTTTTAAGCATATTTTGTTTTCTGGTTACAGCATACCCGACATTATTCAGGAAATTGAGCAAGAAGAGGAGGAAAAGAAGAAGAAACATCTTAGGCGAAAAGTTGCTAAACAGGAGATGTTAAAGACACGCCCACCTCGCATAGGAAAGCACAAGTAAGTAGTCTTTTGTGTTTATCTTAATTTACTTCTCTTCCCATAGTTCAGGGGATGAGTGAGTTGTTAACTGCTATTCAACATTTTAGTAAACCATTATTAACTCCATTTGTAGTTTTGTTCAAGTAAAATTTAGAGTTAAGTTTTTGTGGAATTTCTTTTTAACGTGTACCTTAAATACGGTTCCTTACTTTTATGAATGTTGTTTATAAATTCCATTGTCATAACAGATTTGAGCCTGCACCTGTTCAAGTTTTATTAAGTGAAGAAATTACTGGATCAATTCGGAAGCTCAAGGTTGACTTGTCATCTTTGCTCTGATTTTGATTGTTTTGGTATCTCAGTTTTGGTGAACATGCAAGTAAATTTTCCCATGTTTGTTGGTTATCTAGGGCTGCTGCACCCTTATAAAGGAACGATACAAAAGCCTAGAAAAGAGAGGATTGATTCTTCCAACAAAAAGAAGGTTAGTTTCAAGCTTCTGTTATTTTGTCAAACAGATTTGGTGGAAGGATTTGCATTTTGTTTTTGGATAAATATGGATCATGCACTGCATTGTGTTGCTACTTTCTTCTGACTTGTCTTACCCTTTACTTATTTCTGCATTGTGGGTTTATATGATTTTACCGAAGAAATTGCTGCACAATTTTTCATTTGGAATTTGATTATGATGGACCACTGCATTTTTTTAAACAAAGTTAATAATTCATGTGTTTTGAGACATAATGCATGCAAAGCTTCTGATGTTATTATGTTTTTATTCATTGTACAGGAATTAGACTTCCCTGTATCAGCTACACCTTGTGTCACTCCAAAATTCTTAAGGAAGATCATCTCTGTCCACTGTTTGGCTTAATTTTGACAAATTTTGTGTATTTTTTTATATTTAGAAAGTGAAATGTTTACATGTATTAGAACAAACTTCATTATGCATCTTTATAATAGTATCAAAGAATTTGTTCACCTGTTATTTAATGATTTTAGTCATGTCCTTAACCTATCTTGGAGAAATGTTGAGTATGGGCAATCTTCTCAACAGTCATGAACCACTCCAGAGGGAGATTATTTTTTCACTGCATGGAATGAATGGTAATCACTATGCTATTCCTACTGCTTGTGTTTCCCAACAAAACACTGAAACATACATTCATACACTTGTATATATTTGTCTATATTTGTCGTGAACCGTAGGGAGAGAGCCAAGGACAGACCTAGACCTAGACTGCAAGGATCACCCTATTTGTTTAAGTATATTTAAATTACAATAAAATAATTAAAGTTTCTCTAAATTTATAAAAAAATATTAGCAGTTGAAATGAATGAAAAATGGTCCAAAAGGCATGAATTTTGATATTTAGGTGCCCCCACCAGAGAGACAGATTCCTTCTGATCATTCAATATGGAAAGCAACCAATATAAAGATAGGATAATGATACCTAAGCCTACACATAGGATAAGGACATTATCCTTTCTCATTACGTTGACGTCTATTTACACCATTTTAGAAATCAAATACTTTTGTGTTTACCATAATTTTTTTTTTCTTTTTTTCTTTATTCAGAAACTGAACATTAAATTTTGTTACTCCAGTTGGTAATTTTCCTATGGCCTGAAAATTAAAATTATCTCACAATTTAATTGTTATGTTTCATTCACTTTTCTTTACTTCATTCTTTTGTTATTCCTTTAAGTTTTTTCGTAAAAGTTGAATAACATTGATAAGTTTGTATTTGGTTTCTACAAGTTAAAACTCTTTAATATTTTATGTTTGAAATACAAAATTGTTTGGAGATTTTATTGCTATTAAAAGTTCTATTAAATGGTATTTTTCCCAAATGTTTATTTAATATTCTGTACATATTGACTATTGTGCCACAAATTTGATTAATGTTTGGATTTTGTAATCATTTTACATATTATTTTGACTTAAAAAAAGTAGACAATCTTTATTTCAATTTGTAAATTTTATTTAATTTTCACTACTCAGATTATATATTACATTAATGACATGATGGATTTTATCTATACGACTGTATTGAATTTATTTCTACAAGACGTTTACAAGTTAATAATATTATTTCTCTTCACAATAAAAATAATTTATTAATTAATTCTGTTTAATATTTTTGTTTGATAAATTTGTATGTTCTAGATATTTTTAGTTAACTATAGAATAAATGTTTTTTTATTATATACTCTTCGAATTTTGGTTTGACATTTTTTAAACAATTTTTAATGTACTGTACACTCATAAATTTTAACGTACTTTATATGAATTACAATTTTTCCTTTTGTGCAATTTTAAGTTTATGTGTGCATTCATTAATATTTTTCAAGCATACTTATTAAAATTTTGTATAATTGTCAGTTCATTTATCGTGAAAGTGATTGTATTATATTTATGTGTTCTGATAATATATTTATGAATAGTATTGCATTAATAATAGTATCACTCTATTAGAGTGTTGTTATTAATGTGTTTCTTTGATTAAGACAACAAACCTTTATTTTTGGTATTGACGTCTTTTAATATCATAATGGTACTGTGAGAGTTACATATATTTATACTATTAGAAGATGAGAAATGAAAAAAGTGAAAAAATAATGGGAAAAAATCTGGAAAATAAAATTGTTTAAATTAGATAATATGAATAAAAGTAGATAGAAAGTTAAATACATTTATTTCTTATTAGTATAATTTGTTATTTTAATTATTTATTTTACTATAATAAAGAAACACATAAATATTAAAAAAAAAATAAACGTCAATAGTCTATTGATTATATTTTTAACTTAATTGATTATTTAAAGTAAATACATAAATATTTACAATATAATTAATTACGTCTTCATCGAATATGAATTTTCAGCATAAATCTCTTAGTTTTGTATGAAAAATTTAGCAATGCATTTCACAATTTATTTGGTCAATACTCATGTAATACTTTACCAATGCATTTTAGTCCTTCTCTCAAAATTATATATAACAATATACAATCAATCCAATATTTCAATATTTCAAAATATGATACCAAACAACAACATAACTTTGCAAAAAATAGGATCGTTATGACGATGAAACAACAAACTCGTTGCAAGGAGGACGATGATCCAACAATTGTCGTCGATAAGATAATGGCGGCCAAAAACAACAATTATTATGAGAAGAGTTTCGCACCTCAGTAGTATGATAATGAGAAGAGTGAGACATGTTAGATGGTTTGCGATGAGACTGAGAACAGTGAGAAGGCTTTGCAGTGAGAGTTAGAAGAGGGATTTACGGTGAGAGTGAGAAGAGGAGTTTGTGGTGAGATTGTGAAAGATTCCTGATGAGAGTGAGAAAAGGAGTTTGCGATGAGAGGCGAGAAGGAAGGATTTGCACGAAGTGAGAAGGATTTGCACATAATGAGAAGGGTTGCAGTGAACGAGGGAACAAAATCAAGAGTGAAAGAGGGAATACGAAAAAAGAATCAAAAAAAAGTTTGTATATTTTCAAGTCAGAGGAAAAAAAACATTGGAAAAGATAAAGGTTAAGAAGGAAATAAAACATTTATTTTGAGAGATAACTATGACAATTCTAAATATCATATTTTAGAGAATAATTATGATAATTATAAAGTCATAGTATTATAGAGATAATTGTGTTGGTTGTAAATAACCGCTATATTATAACCAGCATCACATAAATGTTTTCTTGTCGTGATATAGAAAAATTTTATAGTTTTCATAATCCAAAATCACGTGTAAATAAAAAATTATTTGTTAAGTAAGAAAGGTGTATGGGATATACTCCTTAGATAACACTAGAATTACATATATATAAGAGGGCTTTTGGTTTTCTGGTTTTGGCGATGTATGTTGAAAAAGTGGAGTTACATACATAGTGATGAATGATTAATTTTGTGAGTTTGTGAAATTGGGTTTTGAAAAGTAGGGAAGTAATTGGTTATGGAATGATAGATTATTATGATGTTTGTTGGCGTGGAATCTTTCTAGGGTTACTTCCCTCATTACTATTAGTACTTTTATTCCAAATAACATTTTATATTAAATCTTCCATGGATTTTATTCTAGACAATGCATCACGGGATCAGGAATCAAACCTCCACTACTGTGGATTAATATTAATTATTATAATAAACTCTCAATTTTAATGCCCATTACTTTTATCAAACCAATTTTCTATACCCCAAAACATCCCCATAATCTCTATTACAACACTCAAATAGTGGTCTCATTTAAGAACTTATTATGGACAATAATACAAAATGCAAAATTAGATTTATATGATTATAATCTCACAATTTATTATTTTTTTATTAACAAAAAATAAATGAATTTAAATAAGATATTTAAGGATGTTCTAACCCTACTAATAAAAATAATACATGATCTTAAGATCAAATTTCGTAAAAAGGATTTATCTCAAAGCAAAAAGACAACAATTAGCTGATTAAAACCTGACCTAAATCAGAGACAGAAGTATGCATAGATAGATGTGGGTTTGGCCTCTGGATTTTATTTTTTTATTTCAGTTATATATCATTAATTAATTTTATGTAGAAGTTTAACTATATACACATGTCATATATTTTTTTTTTATTTTAAACAAATGTCATCTTATTTTATATTTTTTATTATAAAAACAAGTGCATTTTTTTTATCGTTTCTATATTATCTGAAGTATAATTTATTTTAATAGATTTTATTTTTAGGATTATTATTATTAAATTATAAATAATTTAAATTTAAAATTAAATATTCTTTTTTTTTTGTTAAATTAAGGATTAAAATTTACTTATTTTATCTCTACATACATATTTTTTCTTTTTCTTGTATGTTTTTCTCACTGTAAATTTCACCAACTTCTAGTCTCAAGGCTATAAATTAAGCCCTATATACTACATAAATATTAGAAAAATAAATTAAATATAAAATATTTATCATATTTTTATCGGCATCAAATATTTATCATAATTTGTTCTAGAGTTGGAGTCTTTGCTAAAAGGCAATATTTATTTTCTTTTGTTTTTCAACTTTTTCAGAACTAATTATATTCTTTAATGATGATTGGTTATATTGTTTTAAAAAATAATTTTATGAGTTATATCAATTATAATTCAGTTAACTTTTAAAGTATAATTAGTAAGAAATTTGAAAAAAAATGAACACAAAAATACTAATTTCTATACTTAATTTAGGAAAGACGTATAAAATTGATGACTTTTATTTATAATTTTAGATCTTAAAAAATCAATGTATTTATAGAAAAAATATTATCTATCATATATATTCTTTGATTATTTTGAAAAGTTAAAATATTTTGTATGAATTATAATTCTTACAATTGATTTGATTTTAGATCTAGTCATCTTATAGTTGGAGTGAAGGTTATGAAGAATATTAGTTATCATTTTGAAGAATTACTAATACTTAGGTTGTTAAAATATATATAATTTAATTGTGTGGCTATAAGTTGATTAATAATGCAGAAGATTTAATTAGAATATAATGTAGTGAAGAATAAGATGTTAAGAATCCTTTAATATAATTTGATGGGTCAAATTTAGATGAAATGCTATCTATTTTCCATAGATTCGGATTTCCCAAATCTTAGAATGTATTCTCGTTAGTCGTTGTTGTTGTTAATCCATTTCGCATCTATCTCTTCTTCAAATCTCCCTTTTCTCACTTCTCAATCTCTTTCAAAAATTTAATCATTTTTTTTTTCTTTCTCATCTTTCTACATCACATCCTCAATAAACACTATAACTATTATTATTAGCCCACACATAACTTAATCATTAATTACTACCTCAATAATAGCTTGGAAATTGTGAAGTCAGCAATATACTACCTATTATTTAATGGATTAAATATTTTTTTTCTATTTTTTTTATCTTTTGTTCAAATTTTAGATCATTTAGATATTTTTAATATAAAAATAATTGGAATCGATGATTTTGTATATGAAATTATTGTTAATTTTTTAAAAGACTAATAGTTTCTTTCAAAAATTCGTTGTTATTTTGATTGTGATTTGATGTTCACGAATAAATGAAGTGAAACCTCAAATTGAACCAATTCCACTTAAAAACTCACTCTAATCATTTTCATACTATAAACAAACACTTGTATGATATAAAATTTAGATAAAAATAAAAAACAATTTTATGTGACAGTAGAGGAAAAAAAAATATGTAAATTTTATTTAATTGTACAAGATTTAATAATTTACTTCATCGAACTCTTTATTTATTCTCAAATTGGTTTGATTGTTATTATTAAAATTATACTTTTAGTTCCATTTTTGAAAAAAAAAATATTAAATGTATTTCTCTTTGTTAAGTTTAGTTGTCATGTGAAAGAGTGCAATGGGGCACTTTGAGAGTTTTGTCATTCCCTTTATTAGCTTGGTTACACCATTTCTTAAATAGTCAAACTATAGAAGGCTTGTTACACTTGTCTTTCAACATATCTAACTTATTATTTATATAATTTTTGAATTGATAAAAACTAATAACTCCATTTGTAAAAGGTTTGGTTATAATAATAAAAAATTATAGTTATTAATAACCTAAAAATAAACACTTAACATTACGCCTTTTAAGGATAAAACATATGGAGTTCTAAGCTCCAAACTAATAATAAATATGATGATTGACCTTAACGATGTTATCTCAATAAGTTTAAAGTCAATATTGATATTGTTTGTGAAAATGGAAAAAGTGATTTTAAAGATGAACCCCTTAGAAATTTGTTCCAGTATGTCTAATAATCTCATATTAATTAGAAGTTATGTCAATGACAATTTAAATACAACATTCACTCTTTATGTTTTAAAAAATATTTTTCAAGTTTCAAAATAGACTATAAGTGATGATTGACTCTATCGATATTATATCAACGAATTGAGATCGAAATAGTTTCATACTAGATTTAAATATCTTTTGGAAAAATTATAATTATAAATATACAAAATTAATTATTAATATAATTGTTTATACATTGATTTATATGGAATAAGTACTTTCTCTCCTCGATATACTAATAACATATTTTTCATGATTGATTAGAAGTATTTTTTTAATAATTAATTAGTAACTAGTCGAAGAAAATAGATTTTTATAATATATTAAATCAAAGTTTGTTAAGAAGTTGACTTTAAGCCTAACTCAATCCCATAAAACCGGTTCATAAGGTTGAGGATTGCACCCACTTAAAATGAATTGTCCTCATCTCTAGTCGATGTGGGGTCATCATAAAGTTTAAATGTCAATGATGAAGGTGTTTAAAATTTACACTAAAAACATAATGATAGAAATCAAATTTAAAGAAAAAAAATAATTAGTTGCTATAGTGATTAAATTATAAACTATTTTAGAGACTAATTTTTTTTTTGTTTTTTAAATTAGTTTTTATTATTGTTAAATAAATTTTAAATTGGTATCTAATTTTAACTATCAATTATTTAGATTAAAATATTTTGTGGGTATAGGATTAAAATATTTATTAAACTTATTTTTTAACCATGTCTTACTAAAGTAACTAAAATGTATGAATGAAGTTAAGTAGTGTTTGGCACGCTAGAAAAATCGTAGCTGAGACGTTCACGAAAGAATGAGAAGAGAATTTTAAATATATGATAGTTAGGGTTCCCATAATTGGATAGAGCAATAGAATAGAATGAATGATTGTTTATTGTTATATATTATAGTATACAGTGTAATATATTTAATTGCAATTTATGTTTCTTTAGAATTGTGATATTTCTAATTTTGTGCAATGAGTCATTTCAATCACTATTGCCCTTTTGAGGGAACATTAATTCCCAAGCAAGGGCTACCTACCCGATTTAGTACCCTGCACACTCTTATTTTCATAGGCCTCACCCTTATCCTACCTCTACCTTCCACCAAACTTTAGGGTATATTTATTCATCCAATATTTTCTTTTTACACTTAATTCTATATCATTCCTAATTTATATATTCATGTTTAGATAATATTTAATTGTCAAGTGAGGAAAATTTTGCATGTAAATTAAATTTCTTGGTAATAATTATTCTTAAATAAACTAATTTAAATATTATTCTATCTCTTTCAATTAGATGTTTCAATATTTATCTTCTCCTCTTTTAAATGTTGATTTCACATATTATTCTTAAATTTATTTAATCTTTTCAATCATCTATCTCTTATGATAAATTTGGTATTTATAAGGGTTTATCATTTCTCGTGATATCTATTTATTTATTATTTTTTATTGATAAAAATTTATTTATCATTTTTAATCAGTTATATATGAATTTTCTTTTATTTTGAATTTAGTATTTTTTTAATGTAAATAATTACACTACAAGAAAATCAGTAAATAAAAACCAATTTTAGAGATAAAAAATAATTAGTTGCTATAGTAACTAAATTATAGATCATTTTAAAGACTTAAAAAAAATTCTAAATTAGTTTCTATTATTGTTAAATGATTTCTAAATTGGTATCTAATTAGCTATCAAGATTTTTGCTGCCAAATTTAGAATATAAATGATTGGTAGTTAAAACCTTGGTAGCTAATTAGATACTAATTTATAAATTATTAAATCATAATAGAAATTAATTTAGAAACCAACAAAAATTTTAGTCTCTAAAATGATCTCTAATTTAATTAGTATAACAACTAATTATTTTTTGTCTATAAAATTGGTTTCTGTTTCATGACTTTCTTGTAATGTTAAAACAAATATCTCTCTCATTATATATATTAAAATATAATTTATATATCTAAATATATTTATTAAACATTTTAATTATATGAAAAATATATATTTATCTTGTTTGAGGTAGGGCTTAAAATACTAGTTTGTGAAAATTGATTGAGTCTAGGAAAGTATTAAAAATTAAAAATGCATATATGGTAAATGTAGTGTTTTTTGTTCTTCTTAAAAGATGAGACGAAAGTGGTATGAGGAAGAAGATGAAGAGAAATACAATAAACTAAGGAGTGATAGCAATAATAGTTCTCACCATTTAAAAAAGTGCTGACCATTTCATCATCTCCTTAATGCCCTCAAAGGAAGGAACAACTACTTAGTGCCTTTTCATCATTCGTTACACACTAAGTAGGGACATAAACCAAAAAGCTACACATGCTCCATGCACTCGTTAAATTTAGTATCAGAAATATTTCTCATATATTGAAATTTTTTGACAATTTAAACTCTTTTTATCTTTCTTTTATGAGTAAAAAGAATAGAATAAATGAAAATATTGAGTATTCTAATCCTTTTATAGAAAAAATTAACAAAATTCTATCACTTAGATTAAATATGGATCTCCTCCACATACTATACTTATTCCACATACTATACTTATGAGTAAAAAAAACATCTAAACAAAATAAATACATAAAAAAAACTCATAATACATTAATTTAGCTAATACAAAATAGAATTGAACTACATAATTTTTTTTTATCAGCAATAAACAATAAATTAAATATGGATCACATCAGAGGTGATTCAACTCTTGTACAATCCTGACAACCCTCATAACACTAACTCTTGAACTACCCGACAAAATTACATGACTTAACCGACCTCATACAAACCAATGGATTAAAATACCAGTCAGAGTAAGAAAAAAAAACCAGAATGTAACTTAGAAGTAACCCAAAACCAAACCTTTAATTGAACCACATAAATAACATCATGACCATCAAGATATTTTGTAAATCATATTAAAACACTACATACTATAAATACCGACATAAACAAAAAATAATTTTTGGACTTATTATAAAGTACATGACATCAACTACACTACTTCATCACCTTCACAACAATCAATCTATAAAATAAATCTCAATCTCATCCCTTGCTTAGAGCTCCAACCATCCAATTTTTTCTTCCCATGAAAACTAATTTACACATTCTAATTGTAGCTTGATATGGCATAACTTTGATTCAATAATTGAATGTGATGGAAAATAATTTGGTTTCACAATTTTAGAAATCAATGATCCTCATTTTGAATGGATTGCTAAAACACTTTTGCAAGGAAAGCAGCACTCATGATTCATGCAAACATCTAAAACCTGAAATAGCTTCAAGAGTTTGCCTTTTAAATGTGAGATTTGAATGAGTCTTAAATTTGATTTTATTTATCGTGGCTTAAAAATATGTGTTACTATTTAACTATTATCGTTTCACGTGATCCAATTTTTTTTCTTGCAAGTTTATTTATTATATTTATCAATTCAAAACCTTTAAAAAGTCAACATTCTATCACAATTTTTTTTTTATAAAGCAACGTGGTTTTTTAATAATATAATGGTAAAATGCTAAACATTTAAGAAATAGGACGGCACAATGTAAAGAAAAAATAAATCTAGGTGGTAAAATACGTGAAAATTGAAAATTTGTCAATCAAATATATAATTACTGATAATCATTTTTTTAAATTACTTTTTATATTGATTATTACAACGATTGTATAACAATGTTCGATTTAAAGAGTGGAAAAAATTCTATATTAATTATCAATCGATATAGAAAATGAATATATCATATGAATTGATTTCTAAAATTGATATTGAATATTTTATGTTTGACTCAAATACAATACAAAAGGACACTTTCTTTATATAATTCATGTAGAAAGTGAGTATAGAACATTTATTTGTTTCACGACATAAGGGTTTTGTTTTGAGGGTGGTGTTGGCTTCTTACAGAGTGACTGTGGGAAGTGAAAAACCTTTATGTGAATAAAGAGAACAAAAATAAGAAAGACAACTTAGGTTGCATAAGCCAAAAAAAAGAAGTATATAGATACACACTTAATTGATGTTCTAAAATTAGAACATACACACTTAATTTATATACTTAATTTATATGATTAAGATTACTAGTAAAGGAAGAATATCTTATCAATACATTTCATAATTAAAAACATACATTAATCTTTTATTATTTATAATTTTATGTTATTTTTTATTAAAAAATAATATAAACACTTGAGTGATGTTTCAATCTTATTGCATATAGAAGGTTTAATAAAGAAGACCTTCAACTAAACCTAGAAGACTAAAGAGAATTACATACTCTTTGTTCCAAAACCAGTATCATAAGAAATTTTTTTCCAAAATCTTATTCCATTAATAACTTAACGAGAAACCAACTGCTAAGAAGTCTTATTTCAGATATACTTAACGGTCCCACGACATTCTACTCAATATATATATTTTATGTTATATTAAATACATTAATAAAGTGTTTTTTAATAAAAAAAAAATTAGAATAATTTCAAACAATATTATTTGTTGGTTTAAGTTATTGTTGTTTTATATTATATTAAATGAAAATATTGTGGCAATTAAAGTGGTACCACTACTTTACACTTTTTGGCAGTAAGATTTATGATGGTGTGAGACAGACACATATACAATGATGGTGATAAATGACATTATATATAATAAATTTTATCATTATTAATATGATTTTTTTTTTTAGTGTGTGAATAATAAAATTTAAGATAAAAAATATTTATATAATATTGGTAATGTTATGCATAGATATATTTGATTTGAACGAGTTAATACAACAAAATTATGGTACTATATTACAAAAGTGAAAGGACCTACTACAACAACTTTATTATGTTCATCAACTTCAAGAAAATCTATAAAAAAACCGAAATAGAAGATAAAACTAAGCAACTTCAGGAGTTGCATCCAAAACTTCAAGTTCTGATTCATTTTTTAAAACTATACTAATTATTTATGAACCAATTTTATGGAATACATAACTCTAGACTAGAGATATATTTAGTGAGTATTAAAAGAAATAAAAGTAAATTGCACTATGTTAATATATTTCAAATTCTAGTACATAAAAGGTAATATGTAAATCATATTTCAATGTAAATAAAATAATATAATTTAACTCGTGTGTTGCTAAAATTTCTTTAATTGTTATTTTATCATTCCTTTGGTCTAATATTTAACTCAAATATTTTGATATGCGTCTTTTTTTTATTTATGTTAGAAATTTCTTACATTTATACGTCTTACAAGATTAAATTTTGGGGAATTTTTGCATTTTTTAAAGTTATTCAATTAGGATGACTTGAATACCTTTAAGTGATATGAACTTTAACAAGTATATTTTACAATTTCATTTCTTAAATAATTCATGAAAGCATAAATCAAGCTCAAAAATCTCAACATATTATAAGTTATATTTCAATATAGAGAATATAACAATTTAAACAAAACTCAAATAAAGTAATTCAAAATATATCACTACTAGAAAATCATTAAATAGAAACAAATTTTAGAAATAAAAAATAATTAAATATTATATTGACTAAATTAAATACTATTTTAGAGACAAAAAATTTATTGGTATCTAAATTAATTTTTATTATTGATAAATAGTTTATACATGTATATTTAATTAGCTACTAATGTTTTAGCTATAAATTATTTAGATTCTAGAGTTGGTAGTTAAAACCTTGGTAGCTAATTAGATACCAATAATTTTTTTAGTGTCCAAAATAGTATCTAATTTAGTCAATATAGTAAGTAATTGTTTTTTGTCTCTAAAATTTATTTTTATTTGATGATTTTCTTGCAGTGTACACCTATTTTAGGTAAGGATTTCAGTTGTTAAGGTCTCACATTTTAAGAACTCTATTCTCTTAGAAAGTTTCATTTTACACTAGATAGAGGAAGAAAAATGAAATAGGAGAACGAATCACCGAAAATAATGACTTGATTGGGAGAAGATGGTAAAAAGGAAGGAAAAGAATGACACGAAAGCAATAATGGTGAAAAAATTAGTTTGTGATCCTTATGCCTTGAGCAATAAGGAATTCACTCAACTCTATTATGTGAAAGAGAATTTACTTGAGACTATTTATACTTGTCATGTTGATGTTTGGAGGTGAATTTATTGAGTGAATTCTTATTTTATTGGGTTAATCACTAAAAATTCAATTTCACTGCCTTGAATTTGTTAAGTGAATTCTAAACCATTGAGTGAAGACACTTCAAAGAGAAAATATGGAACTTTTTGTAAGCCAATTTTTTTGAACAACTAGACATTCGTTAAGCGAATGTGTCACATTTCATTGGTGGACATCAAAGCGCTCAATGGAATGCCTCTAAAAGGGAAAAACTTGATTTTGAGTTACAAAGTTAAATTTTGCTAAGCAAAATGAAAATGGTTGAGCAAAATTAAGAATAATTGAACAAATTTAAAATGGTCAAGTGAACTACACAAAAAAAAAAGTTCAATTTTTGTTTTCTGTCCAAGTTAGAATCTATTTAAACTAGTTTGACTCCAATTTTACCAACTAAAATACCAAACTATGATTAAGACAACTCAAGGTACTTTTTGATCAAATTTGTGACTCACTATATTAGAGTATTATATTGAAATCTTGTTATACTCGATCAAATTGAACTATAATACCACTTAATTTCACATACAATCTCATTTTTACAATCTAAATGCACTAATTCACTCCTAACCTGACATGAAATTTAGAACAAAGTTAGTTTCCCTAATTTTGGATTCATTATACTCTAAGGTATTCTTAAGTTGAAGAAGATGATGATGCTAAAAGTACTTTAATATTCCCTTCATCACGTATAAGCTTGGAATGTTAACCATCAAACATCCTACCATAATCTAAAAGTCAACAAAAATTCATTTCTCTCCACAATCCAAACATGTATTCAAGGCTAAAAGATAAAAGAGAATTGAAAAACTTACCATAGGCTATACTTCACAATTTGTATTATATGCTTGTTGACAACTATCTTATAGCCAATAATTTCATAATAGAGGTAAGAATATTGCCATGGGAAAAAGCCCATTGGCTAAGTCCATGGGTTTTAGAGAGAAGATGAATTACAGAGGAGAATAAATAATTCATTTTACTCGAGTTAATAACCTTATAATTTCTACTTACACCACCTCCAATTTACAAAAATCACCTCTGTTAATTTAAGTCTAAAGCTCAACAACCTAAACCTAATTATTTACTATAAATACCACCCCTAATTCTAGTCTCACCCCTAATTTAAAATACAACTATTATATTCCATTTAAATTCAAAAACCATCTCCAATATACCATACACACATCTCTCAAATTAAATAAAATTTAAATATATATTAAACATAATTACCTATTAATAAATTCACACTTTTATCTTATAAGATAAAAGTCTTTAAAAAAAATCTTTAAAAATATATTTTAAATAAATATAAATATGTGTAAAATAAAAAGTACGTACATTTAACACTAGTAAAAAATAATATAATAAAATCAAATAAACACTAATTAATTTATACTTTTAATACTCTTAATCTCTTATATCTTTTCACCTCGTATTAAATGTTTTTCTTATTTTATAAAATTGAAAAAATATTTTTATTTGGATATTTTAGTTACAGAAATAAAATATTACTATTGATGTAATGATTTTTCTTAGTATGTCACCAGTTTTTTTCTGCTAATAAATATAATCAATCATTTTCAATGATATTTTTAACTTGACACTAAAAAGTTATAAGATACTAAAATTGGAAAGGATATCTCAATACAAAAAAAGGTATTATAATTGATGTAATAAATTTTAGAGAATATTTTCTAAAATATTACTTTTCAAGATATTATTAAAAGGGTTATTTTAATTTTGATTAAAATATTGAAATACAACATGGTTTTCTAATATATTTTTAAACTTTATTTTGAATTTCTGATGACATGAAAAAAATACTATTGCTTCAATAATAATATCTTATTTAAAATTAAAATATTAAAAGAAAATAATGAAAATGTAAATTTATAAAATATTTTTTTAATATAGATTCGTTATGTTGTAATTAAAATAAATTATATCAAAATACAAGTTATATATAGTTTATTTAGTTTATGATTTATATTATTTATTTACTGCTAGTAAATATAAAAAATCAATTATATTATGAATGCATTTTTTCATCCATTAAAAATTTGTTCCCTCACATGATCTAAAAGTGAGGTTAATTAGCTAAAAACTTAAACACACTTGATTAAATTTATTTACAATTTATGCTGCCATAGTTACAAATGGAAAAACACATTACCCTCCATTCTCCTTCTTAATTCTAATCATATACTCGAATTGACGTCATACATTATAAATTGAAATAAATGGACTAATAACCTATATGCTACTGATTCATGAATGTGACAAATAAAATTAAAATAACAAATTTAACACAAACTTATTATTCATTCCATAACTAAAAATATATATTTAATTACGAGGGGAACTTGTTAACTAGCCCGAATCGTTTCTGTTTAATTAATAATTTTGAATTTCGATATATATAATTACATTCAATATTTAAAAACAAGATTTTATTGTTTTATAATGTACTATTTTAAAATTAGGTTCTATAAAGATACACGTGACATTAGAAAATACAGATATTTTTATTTCATTACTTATAACTAATGCAACAAATATAATATAATATTCAAAGTATTGTTTATTTGAATTTGAAATAGTGTTAGAGAGTGAGGTTTTTTAAGCATACTTATGGAGTCGTATAACTTGATTTCATGGAATAATTATCTTTAAATTGAATAGAAACTATAATTACTCTTCCTAAATGTATAGTATTATTCTGAATAAATAATGTAAGTTGTTACTTTGTCTCACTAGATTAGTTCATTTATAGTAGTAGTTGTAGTAGCAAGTTAACTTTGTAAAACAATGGGGAAAAAATAATCTCCATCTTCTTCCCCATTGGCTTCAACAATTGGAAAAGAATCTCCTCTCTCTCTCTCACTCTCTCTGTTTTTGGGTTTAGTACACTTTTTTTCCTGCACTTAATTATTTAAATGTAAAAAAAAAAATAAGCAAATAAACTGAAGCAAAGGGCATTATTGAAGAAGGCAAAGACGAAGGGCAGACAACAACTGAATATTCGACATAAATTTAAAAAGCAGAAGAAAACAATTTTAGAAATTAAAAAAAAAGTATTGTACTTAGGCGTTGGGACTACAGTAGGAGGCTAATATATTTATTCCAATACTTTATAAATATAAAAATGAAGATGCAGTTCATTACCTTATCAAACTCGGATACTTCTCTCTTAATCACTACAAGAAAATCATAAAATAAAAACCAATTTGTAAAAATTAAAATAACTAGTCGTAATAATAACTAAATTAGAGACCATTTTAGAAACTAAAAAGAAATTTGGTTTCTAAATTAGTTTTTATTATTGTTAAATAGTTTCTAAGTTGGTATCTGATTAGCAACCAAGGTTTTTCTACTAAATTTAGAAACTAAATAATTGGTAGTTAAAATTAAATACCAATTTAAAAATTATTTAACAATAATAGAAAATAATAGAAACTAATTTAGAAACCAATTTTTTTGTAATTTCTAAAATGGTCTTTATTTTAGTTTCTATTGTAGCTAATTATTTTGATCTCTAAAAATTAGTTTCTATTTCATGATTTTCTTGTAGTGGTATGTCTATCTCGGACACACGTATTGCACACTGATATTCGTGTCAGTAAAGTATTTAATTCAAAAAATATTTATTGAAATTTTGACAATTTTAACACTGTTTAAACATAATTTTAAAAAATATATATTATTTTTTTAAAAATTTAAACTTATTGTATAAATTTTTATTATAATTAAAAAATAATAGAAAAATCCTTTTGAACGAGTTAGAAAAACATATTAAAGATAATAAGTATTTTTTTATATTCTATATCGTGTATTGTATCAGGAGTCTGTATGATACATAGAACATAAGATTACAAATTGAAAGAAGAAGAAAGAAGAAGAAGAGGAGGGGCTAGCATGAAATATTTGACTAGGTGAAGACTCCATTTATTAGTGATGGGATCTAGCGAGGGCAGGCGCAATATGAAGTGTTGCAAGTTGAAAAACCAGAGAGAGGCATTATTTAACAGTGGGAAGTTTATGCAGCATCTTAATAATGTGACGTGTAGTTATTGTTAAGCGAGCAAGGAGCGAAGATTATTGGTTTGTGAGATAGAAAAATGGTTATTAAGAGATGAAAAAATGGAGGGAGGGAGGGAGGGGAGGGGCCAAGGTGGTGAATAGTAAAGTGGTCATGTCAAGAGGGGCCACCATGTGAATTTGTGAACACTGTGCAAAACGCTCTTCACTCGCCCCCACCAGCATCACTCAACCAAACACCTTCTCCCTCTCATTCATTCAATTCATTCAACTCGCCTTTTTTACGTCCCATCACCCAATCTTTCTCTCTCTCTCTCCCTCAACCCTCAATAACACAACACATAAACAAATATATTTATTTAACCCTTCTCTCTTCTGCTCCCTCTTCTCTTTTCTTCTCTTCTCTTCTCTTCTCTCCATTTCCCCAATCCAACAACCTCTTTCTGCTTCCTGTTACTCCTCACCATCCTCATGGACGCTGCAGCAGGTGCAGCCACAACGCCCGCCGCCTCCGAGGCTCCGGCCGAGGGATCAGCACCAGCTCTGCAGGCCGAGGGGTCAGGACCTCAGGCGGTGCCAAGCCGCTACGAATCGCAGAAGCGGCGGGACTGGAACACGTTCTTGCAGTACCTGCGGAACCACAAGCCGCCATTGACGTTGGCGCGGTGCAGTGGGGCGCACGTGATCGAGTTTCTCAAGTACCTCGACCAGTTCGGGAAGACTAAGGTGCATATTTCGGGGTGTCCTTATTTCGGACACCCCAACCCTCCAGCGCCTTGCGCCTGCCCTCTGAAGCAGGCCTGGGGCAGCCTCGACGCCCTAATCGGACGACTCAGGGCGGCCTTTGAAGAAAACGGAGGCCGTCCCGAATCCAATCCCTTCGCCACTCGGGCTGTCCGAATTTACCTCAGAGAGGTAAGGGAAGCCCAGGCCAAAGCCCGAGGAATTCCCTACGAGAAGAAGAAGCGCAAGAGAACCACAACCACTATCTCCACCACTGTCACCACCGCCACGGTTTCTACTGTAACCACCACTACTTCTAATAACCCTACTAACGGAGCTCCCGTTACTGATGCTCCTACTGCTACTCCTAATGTTACTACTGCTACTACTTCCGTATAGTATAATTCTCATCATTTTTTTTTCCAATTCATACTCATTATCTATCTTTATTTTTAAGGAAATTATCTCTGCTTGCGCTTTATATATATTTATATACTTATTTATTTATGCTGATTTATCTATGGTTATAATGTAAAAATTTAACCCCTAACAAGGAATACATATATAGAGTAATATATATGTATATATAGTGTAACTAAAACTATCTGATTCTGTTATACTTTGAAGTGGTGTTTCAGTTTCAGTACTAGGTTTCTCAATGTTTGATCTTCTTTGTTTTGTTTTCCGGTGTTTCATGAAATGAGGTAGCTGAATGGAAGTGGTGGAGGCATAGATTAAAATTAACACCTTGTTTTGCTTGCAGAAGAGTCCAAGGCCTTTCACTTTCATGTGAAATCCATTCCTCGTTTTCTTATGATGAAGTTTACTGTTCGAGAGTGTGAGGGAGAGAATCGTATCCCTCTTTATGGATTTTTCTTTGCATTATATATATATATATATTTATTTGTTTATTCTCACTGGGTAGCGTATATTTCTGATGCCATTAGCGAGAACAACACATCTCATTTCATTTCAATTTCATTTTGACATTTTTGTCTTCACCCGGTGAAGCTCCAAGGTGCAGTTGGAAAACAAATTCGGTGAGAGATAGATTGATGGGAAAAGAAGAATCATATATATACATACACAGCAATGATGTGATTCTGCAGAACAGTGCAATTTATGGAAGGAAACCAAGGAATTGAATTTAGCCTTCCATTTTAGTTTGGTAGATAAATGAATTAAAAAATGAAAAGCTTATGATTCTTTTTTATCTTTCATCCTTGTCTTGTTTTGGATCTGGTGTTTGAAACAAGGGCAACAAGAACACATGGAGTCAAATAAGGTCTAATCCTTCTTTTATATATAAAGACTAGTTCCCAGCAACACTGTTCATCTGGTCCCCGGGGTTGTATCAGATCTGTTGGCCTCAATCTATCTACAATGATGCACACGTGCACTTATCATTTACAGCTTTTCTTTCACTTCTGTTCAGGTGCTCCTCCTTTGCAACTTCATCTCAGATTTTCTGCTCTTAGATTTTCTTCTCAAGTTTCACCACTTTGCCTCTTTTTTTCCCTATCTTTTCCTTTCTTTCTCGAGGTATAGCTAGGTTATTCCCTTCTGCACTATTCATCAGCTCCAATTGCCTTTGCTGTGATAACAACACTTGCAGAAAATAATATTCCATCATATAAATCTTTAATTTAGTTATTGGAAGTGTATATAATTTTACACCATCATCCAATGTATATATATATATGAGGTTAATTAGGTTAAGATAATTATTTTGAAAATGGTAGTTAATTAAGAATAATGTGTTGTGGTAGAAGCGATCCTTGTGATTGCTGGTGATATTTTTTATTGTGGTAAACCCCACCTAAGCGTGAAAAGGACTTGTAGCCAACCGATCCTTACATGTATAAAAAAATTTGCAATATTGATTTGTATTATCATAACCCACCCATTGTTTAATGGTTTATTTGTTATTATATAGCATAGACCCACTAGCCACTTCCAAACAAAACCACATTTCTGAATTCTAATTTGGAACTTTGGACCCATATCCACTAAATTCATCATTCATCTACTCATGATAATGTACTGAAAACATTTCTTTGCATTACTTTTTTGTCTGTTTCTTTTCTTGCAATAATTTTTTCGCCCTCCTCTCCATCAACACTTTTGCATTCAAGGGGAACTTTCGCTTTCTGGCCTTTTGTAGAACCACGTAATTTCGTATAGGGCACTTTATTTATCACTTTCTTTTGTTTTTTCTTTATTATGTCCGGTGGCCACTTTAACCATTTCGATTTCTAAAAAGTCAAAAAGATAATTTTTTTTTTTTAAAAATAGTAATGAAATTGAGATCCCATTCCTTTCTTTTTCCCTCTCTTTCTCGATTTGGCATACCATTTTACTTGCACCCACCGTATGTGTGTGCGAACACAGAGACGCAGAGATAGTTATTTGTTACGTTGTTTGATCCTCTGATGTGGTGCAGAAGAATATGGGTGAGGGAGGTGTGAGCAGAGTGAAGTGCGAAAGGAGTAAAATCACGAGGTTGATAAGGATAAAGAGTATCCCACTAAGTTTCTCAGTTTCATCCTCTTTTGTCGCCACATACAACACCATCCACGTCTCAATTAATGTTCTTTGTCTACTCTACACTTCATTCATATTTCAACAGAGAGGTTGGACTGTGGAATCAACGGGGTTTTGTGACTACTCACAAATATGTTTTGCTTCTGGTTTTTAGTGGGGCTTCCTTGCTTTTATGATTTTCCCATGTCACCTGCACCTTCTCATTAATCTTCTCCTTCTCACTGCCAACAACATTTAACATCCTCAAATTCTGAAACATCTAATAGTTTCAAAATAACTCAATAACTCTGATATTATATTATCTCAAAATAACTATGATAGATAATTTTTATTCTTATTATGAATATGATAAGTTTTTATTATGAATTTTATAAAGAAAATATTATTTGGGTATTGGAGATAATGTGAAATGATTAGTTGAAGGGATAATAAGCAGGTGTGTTATCCCTAATAATGGCGATTTGAAATGTGGCATTATTGAGGAATGATTTTGAAGAGAGAATATATACCTAAAATTTATGAAGCTTAGCCCCCTCAATATGGAGCCCAATGAGGTCACCCACATGATCTTGCTTCTCGCGACACAAATAAACGGACGATGTAGCAACACGTGGCTAAATGTCCCCTCCACCATGCACTTCTTCTTTTTCAACAAATTTTATGCTCTAATTTTGCCCCAAAAATGAAGGCTCAGAAAATAACATCAAGAATGAAACCATTTTATATTATATAGTTCATGACAAAAATACTAATTCACTAGTAAAAATAATATTTCACCTGAACAGTTTTTTTATACGCACTAAATAAGTTATTGCTCCGATCTCAAGTCGTTGGGCAGTATCGTTATGGTCAATCACCGTATTTGAGGTATTGTCCGTTTTGGAGGTCGGTGCTCTGTCATTATTTTGTTCTTAAAATGCGTCTCGAAGAATGAAGGGAGTATATAAACTGTCATTGACTTCGATTCCTGAGCGATGTATTGAGATACGGAAACAATTATCACTAATAAAGAAATAAAATAAGCTATCACTAATGAAGAAACAGAGGTTATTTTGTGTAGTAAATAACCTTTTCCAGATTTAATTTTAGGGTGAGCCGGCCAATTTTTTATAAAAATTTAATATGGTGTAAATTATCTATTTTTATAAATAATCTTCTAATTTTTTCACTTGTTGCCGACATTTTCATTTCTAATATATTTATAGATGATTAATCACTTTCATCAATTAAATTTATTTCTATAACTTTTTTATGAATAGTAACAAATTTATAAGTCTTAATTGATTTTAAATTTTTTTCTTTTTCTTAATTTTTGTTACCGGATTCCCACCTTTTGTTTGATATTTTCTAATTTTATAACTAAAACAAAAAATAACGATAATTAAAAATATTTTTTATGGTAATTAGAAAATAATAAAAGGATAGAACCTGAGACGAAAAGAACTGCATGTCGAAGTTGTCTATTCTAATAATTTAGAATTGACAAGTCACTTTGAGAGATAACTTCAAAAAACTTCAAAAGAATATAAATCTGAGAAGGTAAAAGAGAATTCATTACTCTGATAAGTTACTTCAAGTCTATGTAAGAATGTAAATATGAAAATAAAAGACAAGAATAAAAATATTAAGAGTTATATATAGAGAGAGAGAAAATAAAAAATATCTATAATATTTAATATATATATATATATATATATATATATTATAGATATAAATTTAGAGGCATTTTATTCGTTACTATTAAATTAATTAGTCACTCATAAAACTCGGTAATTCATCATTTTCTTAGTTTATATAATAGTTTATTTCTTATTTAATGTTGATATTTGAAGTTTAAAATAAAATAATATGCTAACGCACAAAAAAGTGAAAAAAATACCGGAAATTTGTTATTACCGCATGTAAAAAAGTATAATTATTATTTTACCAAAAATAAATTGTATAATCAATTATGGGAGAATTCATAATTCATTATACACTTCTCTCCCATGATAATCATAGTAATATAAATAATGCCAATAAAAGAAATAAAATAATAATAACATAATAACATTATAAATAACAAAAGGTTAATGCTAATACATAACCTTAAAATTAAAAATATCAAAAATTAAATTGTATTTTATTTCTCCTATAATGTTCTTCCATCAAACTATCTCTATTTTATTTTATTCTCACCTATTTTATTAAATTAAATCACCTCTAATTTACTATACTTATTACTTACTTTTCTTATTTTCTTTTCTCTTTCACTTATCTTCTCTCTTTTTCTTTCCTCTTTACTAAACAAGTCATTTCTAATCTCCCACAATTTATTAAAAAAGTCAAAATTCTGTGTCCTTCCATCATATTTTATCTTATTCTAAAACATAGGCATGTGATTTCTTGAAATCTTATTATCCTATTCTGAATATTCCTCCAAATTAGCGTACATTATTCAAATTAGCGTGCATTATATTCATAGTTAAATACGTACTTTTATATTTTACTAATATAAATAAATATTTCCCATTCTAAAAATAGAAATAAATCTATCATTAAATAATTTTGAATAAATAGATGAAATATAGAGAAATAACAAATGGATTGATTTTAAGATGAAAAGGTAGCTTAAAATGTATCATCGATGCATGCATGACATAATAGATAACATAATCGAAACTAGTTCTCAATAACCTAATAAACATTTTTTTATACGACATAATTTAAATAATTATGTTACAACATAATTCTAACATTATAATTAATCTGATTGTTCATTCTAATTTATGTTTAATATAAAAAAAAATTACCACTATCCTATAAATATACATTGAACAATATTTAGGGTTGAACAAAGTTCTGTTGTAATTCCTTTACGTATCCAACTGAGTTTTGAACCCAGTAAATTGTATGAAGTTGGTTGTTTAATGCTTTTCTGGGTTGGTTTGGTTGTTTCTAATTTAAGTTGGAAGGTGTTTTTTTGTTAGAGATTGATAAAGCGCTAGTTATTTATGTATAAGGGTTGAACCACCCCTGAAGTGGTTCTCATTTATTTTTTTTATTATTGATAAAAAAATTGAACAACATTTATTCCATTCAAACATCATATACCAAATACTTAGATTAAAAGAAGTATTAATATAATAAGCAAGGAGAGTTTTTCCCGATCATACAACAGAACAGAAATTAAAAATGTATAAAATGAAGTTAGAGATGAAATTGTAAAGTTTTATTAAAAAATGAAAAGATGGAATGAAAAACTTTTACGCTGGACCCGTGATGTAGCATGGATTTTGAGACTTTAGACTAAAACAATGGGCGACAAATGAGTGGAACGTTTGTAATGGCTCTTCAAAGGAACAGATCCAATAATTGAATGGTTGGAAAAAGTGCCACTTTTCATTGGGGACACCGTTAGTAATTAAAAGACATGTTTTATTTTATGTACTTCTACTTAATTTCCCTCCCCCAATACAATATAAACTATTTTAATTCTATCAATTTTTTAATTTAAAATTCATGTAATAGTACATTCCAACCCCAATTAGTTTTACCTAGTTTTTAAAGAAATAGGTCATAAATTATTTTTCTAAACCCTTAATTCTACAAGTGTTTCATAATTCAACTTACTTTTCATGAGAATATTTTGGAGTTCGTATTCACAACTTTGTTTCACATTCAAGGACTACACCACATGCTTAATCGTATTTGCATAAAACGACATTTCTGCCAAACAAATCAAAAAATTTGCAAACTCGAATGCATTTATGTCATAATAATAGTTAATTAAACGTCTTATGCCTTACAATCATATATAATCTCTCCAACGTAAATCGAAATCTAAAATAACTTATTATGTTAAACAGAAATTATTTAAAAAATAAAGGTTATAAAGTAATAAAGTTATATTTAAGATATAAATTAAAATTTTAATTATTTAGTAATTCATTTATAAATCTTATCATTTCTCTAAAAAAAATTATTTATATTTTCTTTTGTTTTCTCTTTGAATTTTTGAAACCTTTTTCATTCTTCCTTTGGCTAGAAGATACAAGTTTAGAATAATTTAATCTTTTTATATGTTTACTTTCAGTAATATTTTTCTCTTATATTTTAATTATTTTTTTTTACGGTATACACTACAAGAAAATCATGAAATAGAAACCAATTTTAGAAACCAAAATAATTAGTTGCAATAGTAACTAAATTAGAGACCATTTTAGAAACTAAAACAAAAATTAGTTTCTAAATTAGTTTTTATTATTGTTAAATAGTTTCTAAATTGGTATCTAATTAGCAACCAAGGTTTTAGAGATCAAATTTAGAAACTAAATAATTGATAGTTAAAACATTGGTTGCTAATTAGAAACAAATTTAGTTTAAAAAATGGTCTCTAATTTAGTTACTATTGCAACTAATTATTTTGATCTCTAAAAATTGGTTTCTATTTCATGATTTTCTTGTAGTGATAATATATGCATATATAAAGTTTTGTTGAGATATGAGTTGAATAAATTCTAAATTTTAACTACTAATTATTTAGATTATAAATTTGATAACTAATCAAATATCAATTTAATAACCATTTAACAATAATAGAAACTAATTTAGAAACCAAAAGTTTTTTTAGTTTTTAAAATAATTTTTAATTTAATCACTATAACAACTAATTATTTTTTGTCTGTAAAATTAGTTTCTATTTGATGAATTTTTTTAATAATTTAAGTTAGAAATATTTTTTCAAATTTTTTTCAAACTTGCTTTTGTTTTTGTTTTGGTATCTTTGAATATTGCAAGCTTACTTCATCATGGAGTCAACACCTCTTAGATTTGATACATCCTTCCTCTTTTGAAGAATACTTCAAGTAAGAGTTCATAACAATTATTCATATTTTTTTATATTTTAGATTATTGTAACTTACAAATATTATATGTGTATGGATAACTCATGAATTTATGTTATGTTTCAGATTTTATATGTAAGATATTTTCAAAATTTTAACAATAAAAATTTGTTCCCATTAAGTAATTAAAAAACTAATTTTAATATTAAAGGTGTTACCCTCTCAAAGTTATTAGATGGAATAGTACTTAATTGATGAAGTTTTGATAATTTTTAGGAGTTCTCATCATTTTTACTATTTAAATGAAATAAAATTTTGTTGGTGATAGTTGTATAAGAATTATTTTTGGAAGAATTTTAGACGATAACATAATTTTTTTTATCCTTTTTTATAAAAAATCACGATAAATATAATAAAGTTTAACATCTCAACTAAACTAAACTGACACCATATATTTCAACAATCATATTTTATTACATAGAAAAATAATATAAAAAATATTTTTAAAAAAGGAATAAAGTAACTTAATTGGAAACATGAAATTCGATAACTTTGTCAAATATTCTAAGTTTTCCAAGTGTTAACATGCATTATTTAAGCAAATATATTACTTCAATTAATGCATTATTAACTCTCTTAAATACATTACTATTTTTTTATGTTATGTATCCAACTCAACTAATTCTATAAAAAGTTATAAAAGGAGGAAGCTTAATAATTGGTTAGATTCCTGCAAAATATATGAATTATTTAATATTTGTTGTTTGCAATAATCTCTCTCTAAAGATATATTAATGTAAGATTTGCTGTCGTTGATGACGTGTCTTCTACCAGTCCCTCTTATTCTAGAAGTCTAATAAAATAACTTATTTTGATTGTGTTGCGTAGCGTATGTGCTTCAACAATTTATTTGGTTTTGCATTTTATTTCTTTAAAAGTGTGTATTTATATAAATTATGCAAAGAGTGTCATGATTTGGACAATTTGTAGAAGGTACTACGATATAAATTAAGTGCTAAAAATAAAATAAAACGTCGTATAATTCATTTATTTAATCGGGTTTAATTTATTAAAAATTTTAGTTTAATTATTTTTTAATTTCACCATATATCATCTAAAATTTATATTAATACCAATTTATTGATAAAAATATGCATAAACTTTCTTTGGAAAAATAGTTTATATATATGTATATTTTTATAAAAGCTTTCATTTAGGTATTTAAATGCAATTTTGCATCTTAACTAGACTAACACCTAAAATAACAATAATCATCTGCCATTATATGAAAAAAAATATTATTAAAAAAAACAAAAAAATATGGGAGACAAAATAAGAACAAACTAGATTGAAACCTATTGTACTAATAAAATAATTTTATATGAATAAATCCTTAATTAGTCAACTTACAGCACACACATTTTCTTCACGAGAAATATGAGTAACTAACTTGATTTTTCCACAGTAATTAAGATAATTATTTCATTGATTACGAAACATTCACCGAACATTAGTCTTAGCAATAAAAACAATATAAACCATTTGTAAGCCCCGTTTTTTGAGTTTCCTCCATAGTATATATAACTTCATAAAATTCATCAACCATAGCAATCTGAACTTCAAGAAATGCAGAGAAAGCACCAATAAACTCCCTCATACTCCCACAAAAAATACCTCCATGAGTAGCAAGACCAGGATATCTCCTAGCAGCTCCATTAATGTTAATTTTAACCTAGCTTGGTGAAAGGAACTCACATCTAACAGGAAGGGGACGGAGAAATTTACTAGTAATACCAAAAAACTTAATCACGTTGAAATCCAACATATCATTTTTCATTGAAACTTTAAACAAACTTCCCACAGCACAAGTTAAATATTTAATTATCGAAATAGTCTTAGAAACATTAATCTTATCCAAAAATCTAGCATAGTTCCTCATACGTCATATCATTCAAATAGAAAAAGTTATCACACTAAGCTTAATCAATTTAACCAAATGAGTATCATCACTCTTAATAAAAGAAAGAAGATCATCCTTATTAGAGAAATAAGAAGTAAGAAAAATTTGTCGAACCCAATTCCAAATATGCAAAATATTAAAACATTCAAAAAATAAATTTTAAATAATATATAAAATATATGTATACAATATTCAATCATATTAACACCACTAATATTTTAAACTCCTAAAAAAACCTCTTTTAAAAAAAAACTTTCAATTAAACTCATCTGTAGAAAAAAAACTCTAGAAAAATATTATCCGTAAATAAATATCCTTATTCTGACGGTGTATTAATCACTATTGCCACTCTAGTCCGGACCAATCACTTTTTTTAACCATATACAATCTTCCTCAATATTAACTAAATGATTTATAAATTTTTTAAAAATACATTAAAATTTACCAGAAAACAAATTTCATTGAGTAATAGCAAATCAAATTTGAGTAATTTACAATTAATTGTAGTATAAATTAATTTCATAATTGACTATAAATTAATTTATCTGAAACATAAAAATAATTTAGAGTTAGAATTTAGATTATATATATATATATATATTAATAATCAAAACATGATTTGATGGGTTACTATTTAAATGTTATCCTACTTTATTATATTTTATTCTAATGGATTGGTATGTAGTAATGATGAAGGAAATGAATAAGATATTGGTGACGTATGATCGATCACAAATCGACGGCTCTATTTATGTATGTTTTTATATAAAAATCAACTCCGTTTTCTTTAATTGTTCTTTGAGGGATGATTTTTAAATCTAAATTCTCTCTCATTTTGACATGTCAATATATAGTTTAAGATGGACTAAATTTTACTTATTGACATAATATACTATTTTTTAAATTATATAAAATCAAAGAAATATATAACTACTTAATTTATAATTTTGCGATAGATAATACTAATATAAATATAATACTATATTAGATAAATTAATCAAAAATCACTTTGGGTAGGGTAGAATTAATAGGGCAAGATGAGTTTGTAGCTGGTAAGAATTATTTAGCCATAAGAAAATGAGTATTTTTTACTTCAAAAATAGTACAAAATCATTCGTCCAGTGCCAAAGCATATCATACTTATATATGGTAAATTTATTAACTTCTGCAACAACTATCTTAATTTAAAATCATGTTAATGGTAGAATATGATTGATTATTGACAATGTAAACTCTTTATTACACTGATACCACTATTAAATTTATTATATTTTTGTTCCTCCAAAGGTGGACAACTATCAATGCAGTGATAGTATTTCAAGTACGAAAAGTTGAATACACAAAATTCTAAATCTATTTTTTAAATGATCAGGTAATTAACCACTTTAAAACAGTGAAATAACTCTATAATTTAATTTCAGTCATTCATTTATAATTGTAGATTTTTCTCTTCGCATTCTTTCCCTTTTTAAGTGAGTATATAAACTCACTCTTACATCAGTATAACTCACCTGAACAGATTAAGATGAAGTTACATTTGGTAGAGATGAAGTTGAAGCTGAATTTTTTGACTAAGGTAAGGTTCAGATGAAGAAACTAACGTATAGGGTGACACACACCATGGTGTGCATGTGGAGATTGGAAAGTGCAGAATGAAAGAAAAAGTGGTAAAATGAGATATAAGGAAACAAAAAGCAACAGAGGAGGTGGAGATTTTTGAGTTGCAGAGAAAAAGTACAGCAGGGCCTAGGTATGCATTTGGGGTTAAATGAAAGTTGGTGTTGGTGTTGGTGGAAGAGTGATGAAGTGGGGAAGTGTATGTGTTTGGTCCAAAGGAAGAGAAGACAACATATACATATTTCAAAAGATGGAGAAGTAAATAGGTAAATGGTTTATGAAGATGGACATGATGCGTGTGAGTGAAATGGGACCAAAACTACTTTGACAATTTGCTGGTTCAGTCACCGACAGGGGTATCTTGCACGTAGATTCGTTTCCTGACACTCCTTGTCTCTCTCTCATTCTCACTCTCTCCTCTCATTAAGGTACTCAATACGTACAAACTCCAACCTCTTCACACTACTATGTTGTTTGGTATGCTTCATTACCTCGTCCAACATCACTGTAATTGTGTTTATCATATAGCTCTTCCTTCCTCTCAAATTATAAAGTGTTCACTTGAGTTTAAACCACAAGTTTTATGGTCATAGTATAATGTATCTGTTTCAGTTTGCCCTAATGTTGAAATTGTTTTTTTTTCTCATTTAGAGTAAATGTAATCAAGGAAGATCATTCTTAATGAAATTTATCTTGGTGAGTGGTTTTTTATAAAATCATGATTTCATCCTACAACTTTAATTAGTTACACAAAAATAATGTGTTCTCAATTTGGATGGACATGGACTATATAATGTACACTACAATAAAATCATTAAATAGAAATCAATTTTTAGAAAATAAAATAATTAGTTGTAATAGTAACTAAATTAGAGACTATTTTAGAAATGAAAAAAAGAATGGTTTCTAAATTAGTTTCTATTATTGTTAAATAGTTTTTAAATTAATATCTAATTAGTTACTGGGGTTTTAACTACCAATTATTTAGTTTCTAAATTTAGTACCAAACACTTTGCTTGCTAATTAGATACCAATTTAGAAATTATTTAACAATAATAAAAATTAATTTAAAAACCAATAATTTATTTAAACCCTAAAATATCTTTTCATTAGGTTAACAATTTTACTTATTTAGACACATTGAGGATATGCTAGTTTTAATACATAAAGGTGAAAGATTTCTTTATTGAAATTTTATGTTTTATGTGATAGTTGCAAGGATCTATTCAGATTATTGTTAGTTGCTCATCTCGAAACTTTACGAAAACTATAAAAAATGGTCTTTTTTCTTTTCTTTTATAAGGATTTTTTTTTATAGAATTTTGTATACCTATATGTTCTTTTATTTATATATATATTTTTTATTAAAAAAATAGAACTCAATTAGTGATTGATAAATTATATCTGTTTCACTCTTAATTCAATGTATAAGAGAATATTTGTTAAAAAATGTTAATTCCTTCTTCTTAGTCAGAGAAAACTTAAAAAAAAGGTGCACTTTTCTTAATATGATAAACCAAACTGCAGACACTCAGAATATAAGGTAACAGGAAAAGAAAAATGTAATTTATTTCATTACAATTACTTCTTTGAAATGTTGTCTATAATGAAGGAGCTTATACATTTGTCACCATGTACAGATCTTAAATATCTAATTCATTGCAAGAAATTACTATTAATATTTTTAATATTATTTAGGCAAAAAAAGTTTGACCCCAAAAGAAAACTTGTCACGGAATTGTAAAATGGAAAGGAAAAAAAAGTTTAAACAGTCATAATATTAACTTTTTTTAAAATTTATGACAATCGCTTGACTAATTTTTGTAACAAGTTAATTTACCTTAAAAAACATATGATAGAAATATAGAATATTATTAGCTAGCAATAATTAATAGTAATCACAACGATGACAAGTACACGCATATTTTTCTATTAAGTAAATTTTCAAAACATGAGGGGCCACTAAATACGAGTTTAATTAATGATGATAAAATTGCAGATTAAAAAACAGATTTTTTTTACCTTAAAGTAATAGATTTTGCAATTACGTGTGGTTGAAAAAAAATCCCCCTCTCTTCTTCAACAGAATTATTTTTAATCATTAATTTTCTCCAGTGTACTTACATAATTTCGACAGTCTGTCATTGTTATATTTTTGAATAATTATTTTTTTAAGAAGGAAAAATGAACTTTCAAGTGATGCAAACCAAAATTAGATTTCATATGTTAATACATATGGGTATTGATTAACTAATATTTCCTATTAAGATTTCAACAAAATTATTCTGTGGATAACTTAATATTTTTAAGAATTAATTAATGGATTTTTTTTATCATTAGATAATTAATTTACAACTATTTTAAAAAGTTAATAAAAATCATATTAGTTAATAAAATATCTTAATTATAGTTGAACAAGGTATTACTATTATTCTCAATGTATGTTCAAAATATCTTAACAACTTTTTAAACTCATGTGCTAAAAATTCTTTATATTAAAACCTATTTTAATTAATGAAACCAAGAAGAAGATATACTAAGGTTGACAATAATAAATAATACATGAAATAAAATCAATACTGGTTAAAAAAATATGGACATTAATATAAATCTATTTTAAGGTTTTAATATTAAATGAAACATCGTTTATACTACAATAAACTATAAGTAATCTATTTTTAGATAAAACTGGACACGTCTCTTTTCTAATATATCATAATTGTTAATTTAATTATAAATATTTTAAATTGATAATTTAATCAATAAATCAATAAAATGTTATTTTCTGCTGGCATCCTTTATTCCAAAGGCTAAAAATTATATAAAAGAAGATTTCGACCCAAAGGAGTATAGTTTCATAACTTAAAGGACCATTTTTCTTTCACATTAAAATTCATAATATTTTCTTATATTAATATATTTGAATACCAAAATTTTTTCTGAAAACCTTCATTCGGTATTCGAACACGTCTTCTAGAATTTACACACATTACTATATTAAATATTATTAAATAATATGAAAATTAAAAATTAAATAAATATTTTATAAGAGGTATATTACGGTAAAATAAAATATTTTGACAAAATTAAACTATATTTATATTATAATTTTTTTTTTAAAAATCAAATGTAAAATACATAAATAAAATATTGCAAAAAGGAGTGTTAGGAGTTAGGTCTACTCCCTAGGATAAGAATAATTTGAAAGTTTTAAAAGTAAAGCTCACTATGTGACATGACACTAAGATAAGACTAAATATTAATTATTCGTCAAAATAAAAGGGGCACTCAAAGAATAATCCATTAATTTTTTGTTTACTTTCATTTGGTTGCTGAACACTTAAATTTGGTATTCAAAAGTGTGACTCACTTTTTTATTTTAAGTTTTAAAATTTTAAAATTAAATAAAATATAATTTATAATTTTAGGTCAAAATTTAAAAAATTTGTATCTCATAGAAGGTAAATTATCCTTTTAAATCTCTTTATTTTTTTATTAAATTAATTTCAATATCTTTAATCCACATATTTGTACTCGAATCAATAACATATGATACCTTTTTTTTTTTTTTTTTTTTAAATATATCACAATTTTTTTTTTCATTTTTTAAATTTTTTTAATACTTTTTAAATGAGTTTTTTTTAAGGGAAATTTTTT
>Ga0123342_1000491_pt1 | contig 62622 bp, 22 predicted proteins | sample Turbeawhitnodule_FD_89960 | JGI IMG/M metagenome (GOLD analysis project Ga0123342, IMG submission 89960) | Root nodule microbial communities of legume samples collected from Mexico - Turtle bean Mexico white nodule | ecosystem: Host-associated > Plants > Roots > Nodule | place: Mexico: Nepantla... | reverse complement strand
GGTGGTCCCCACATCCCTCTGTGGCAAAACTCTAACAGGAGTGGTTAGGGCACGGAGCTGCAAGAAACCTTGTGTGTAGGCCATTTCTCCTCAAAATGCAAAATGTTCACACTCTTTGCCCTCTCGATCACCCACTATATATAGAGTCTGTCACATGCAACTGAATCCTCTATAGCTATTAAAACTTGTCTTGCAATGGATAGAAAACTCTATTATGTTCAAGTCTCCACATGTTCTCATCATTTAGGTTTTCAAGATCTAATTTAGATTTAATAAAATGGATTGGAAATCCATATTTATTTTAACAAGATATAATTTATTTGAATTTTTTAAAAATTATTTAAAATAGATTAAATTTAGATTGAATTCACTTTGTTAATAAGATTAAATTCATCTTATTTGTACACGGGTTCAATTGGTTCGATTTGGGTTTAGGCCGACTTAGCTAGACCTAGACCTGTAACGCATTAGTTAGATCGAGACCCTGACTGACTCGGCTTGACCTGGACCCTAGTTGACTACACTCGACCTAGTATCAAGTCGGCTTAGCTCGACCTGGACCCGAGCTGACTTGCTCGATATGAGCTCGGACCGACTCAACTCGACATTAGCCCAAGAGTGGACTATGCTCAACCTGGGCTCGAGCAGTCTCGTCTCCACCTGGGTTCGTGACGACTCAGATCGACATGGACCCAAACCGACTTGTGCCCAAGTGGAATCGACTTGACATGTGCTCGGACTGACCCGACTCGACATGGGCCCAATTCAACTAGGCTCAACATGGGCTTGTGCCAACTCCACTTGACATGGGCCCATACCAACTCACTTGATCTGCGCCCGGGTCGACTCAGCTCGACCTCAGCCAAGACCGACTGATTTCAACATGTGGCTGGGCCAACTCGACTCGACCTTTACCTTGGTTGACTTGGCTCTGCTTGGACGTGGGCCCGGGCTGAGTTGACCTGGGTCTGGACTGAGTTGACCCGGCTCAGCCTGACTCGACTCGACCTAGGTCTGGGTCGACTTGGCTCGAAGTGGGCCTAGGCCAACTTAACTCAAAATGCGCCCAAGCTTACTCTGCTTGATATGGACCCGGACCAACTCGACTCTTTATGGGCCTGAACTGACTCGGCTCAGTGTGGACTCAATCCGAATCAGTTCAACCTAGTCTCGGGATGACTTGGCTCAACATAAGCTCTGGTCGACTCGGTTCGACCTTGACCTTGGTTGACTCGGCTATACCTAGACTTGGACTGATTCAGCGATCGATACAACTCGACCTGAACCCGGATTGATTGGGTTCAACTTGAGTCTGAGTGAACTAAGTCAAAATTCAACTCAAAATATATTTTGAATAATTTAAAAATGTATTCAATCTATATTTAATCTATATCTAATTAAATTAATTAGATTTAAAAAAATAAATTATATAAATTTAAATTTAAGATAAATTTATTTAAATCGATTAAAAAGTAATATGAATTGAATTTTACAATTTCATTTTTTTTTTCATCTTAATTTAGTGGGTATATTCCAGTTACGTAAATGGATTAATATGTCTTTTAGGTGCACGATGTCAATATGAACAACTTCCATTTTTTATTTATTTCAGAGTGGACTCTCTTATATGCATGTTTAAGTCTACACTCAGATCTCAAAGTTTAGGTTTTCGCATCGTTCACGTGGCTATTCTTCAAAATATTACGAATACGAATAAAGTCATTTAGGTGCACGAGTTCATTTATGATCCATTTTGATAAGTTTTAATTTCTTATTACGAAGTGATAAGGGTGATGATTATAAAATAGAAATCGTTTTTATTAAGACAGTTTTAATTTTTTTTAAATAGAAGTCTTCATATATGACAACTTTCGTTTAAGTGAAGTGTATGCGAAGATTTCCTTTTTTTTTTAATGGGAGTCTCTCTGCATGTAATTGATTTTCTTTTTATATATAATTAGTAATTTTTATTTGTTATGTAAACTTAAACTTAAAAACAGAGAAGTGGTAAATCTTTCCATAATAACGTCTTTCTTTTCTTACTAGTCTCAAAGCCAAACAAGAACATCTAAATTCATATGGAAGTTAAAAGTTATATTTAACGGAAATAAATTAAAATTTTGAATTTAAGTATTTTAGTTTATCTTACGGATAAATTTAATATATTATCCGTAAGTTGGTTCGTTTCCAGATATGCACCGACATATTTTAGTATGTATTTATGCATTTATGATATGATTTTTATTTAATGATTTTTTTTAGTGTTGGTAATGGTACTCATATCCGCTCCTTTATCTAGTAACAAGTATATTTAATCCTTAAGAAATGTCATTTTTTTGGAAACTAGTACTCAATAAGTATAGGAAAGATGAACCTCAATCCCTATTTTTCCAATTGAAACAACAAACTCTTTGACTTATTTTTTTTATTAATCATTGTCATCATAACAACTCTAAATCAATTTTTATGATTATGTTTTATATTTAGTAAATCTTTTACTTAATTATTCAAATGTTCATTGTGGGTTCGATACCCGTCCTGAATGACAAATTATTATTTTTGACAATGTGATGCACTTGTCGTAGAAAAGTCATCACCTACCCACGCTTAAATGATGATTTGTCACTTTTGTGTCCACTTTTGGTCGACTCTAATATTTACTTTTCTTGTAGTGTAAGTACCACGAGTGAAGAGCTATGGAGTAAAGAAATAATAGTAAAGAATCTAGACGGTGAAAGGATATCAAAGCAAGCTACAAAATTAGGAATGCAAATGGGTGTAATGATAACATTTCTTGGGTAGTGGGAAATGGGGAAAACATAAAATTTTGGAAAGTTAGATGGTTAGGGAATACAACGCTCAAAGAAAAAATACTAAGAGTATTTGGAAATGCAATAGAAAAATCTATAACGGTGGTTGAAGCAGGATTTTAGGAGAATGACATTTGGATTTTGCATATTGCTTGGAGGAGAGAGTGGTTTGAGTGGGAAAAATCGGTCATCAATAAAATGATGGACGACTTAATGGGAGTTCACATAGTTGTAAACATAGTAAATGGATATGGAAATTAAGTAAAAATCAACAATATATTCTGTCTAGACTGCATATGAGGCAATACATTAAGGGGAAAATAGGGTCAGAGAAATGGATGATATCTATTTAAAATTGTGGAGTGTTAAGGCACTACCTAATGCAAAAAAAAACTTTGTTTGGTGTGTATTGAGAGGTAAGGTAGCCACTAAAGACAATTTTAGAAGAAAGAAAATTATCCAAGTTGACAGGTCCTACCCTGTGTGTAAAAATCATGTTGAAACTATTAATCATCTGTTTTTTTTAATGCAAAAGTGCAAGATAGGTATGGGATAAATATGATACTTAGGTGGGAATAATAAATGTAATACATAATCAACCCATTGAACATTTTAAACAATTTTGTATTGCACAACTTAATACTAAAGGAAATTTGATTTGGAAATGAGTGTGGGTAGCCATAATATGGAATTTGTGAAAACAAAGAAATATTTTTCACAAGAAAAAAATAGATGCAAAAGAGATTTTTACCATATCATAACTTAAGGTGTGGGCCTCGATAAAAAAAACATATTCTTACTGGAATTCGATTATGTTTGGCCACTAAATCGGTCACTATTTTAATTAGTGACCAATTTTGATCATTTAGTGACTGATTTTTTGGTCATTATTTATAATTTTTCTTGTAGTATAGGTTATGTGAGGATCCTCAGATTAAAGGGAAAACTATCAATTCAAATATGGGTACAATTGAGTTAAGCTAGGCTTTTGATCTAATATATACATAGATAGAGAATAGTACTATATGTAGGAAACATGTTACAAAACAGAAATTTAACATGAAATACAAATAGGACAATCACAGAAAATAAATTTTATGCTGAAATTTTATTTTTATTAACAAAGAATAAATAAAATTAATAAAAACATTTAAAAGTATAACATTGTCTTTCAGACAACCAATCTCATTGACTATTGACTTTTTTTTTAAGATGATACATACACATACATAATATATTTTTTTAACATAGTTGAGATATCTATAAGATTTTATTTTATGTTTTTATCGGCCAGATATCTATAAGATATCCCACATTGATAAAATAAATTGTTAATAATAGAAAAGTATAAAAGAAAAAAAGGAACAAGAAAGGAAATGGGTTTAGAACATGGACTTCACAATGAATACTCTAATCAAAATCATGGCTATAATAAAAGCAAAACGTGCATGCATTAAGATTCATATATATATCTATAATTAAGTGGATACACAATTAAATCATAATCCAAAAAAGATAATATTTTTTCCTTCTTAAAACTTGTGCTAAACGTGTACATGGCGTCTAACGCGGCGTCTCGGGAGTATAGATATTAAATTATTCTTATGTAGATTCCATAAATATAAATATTAGTGCCTTGGAATTTAAATCAGTAATCTAATCATAGTAAATATAACTCTGCTCTTGTTGAAGATTCTTTTAGTCAAATGAAAATTTGTTTTTTTAAGAATATGAAGTTATAAAATATACTTCTCTCACATTTAGTTTATCTCTTAAGAGTGTTATTTTAAATTATATTTTTCGAAAATAGTTTCTATCCATGTTGGAGATCTCACATCGACTAGAGATTAGAGTCTTTCACTGTATATAAGTGGATGCAAACCTCAACCTCATGAGCCGGTTTTATGGGGTTGAGTTAGGCTTAAAGTCCACTTCGTAATAATCCAGACTCTCTCTACAAAAATATTTGTTTAAAAAAGTTAAATTTTGGGTTTCTTAAATTAAAGTAAAATAAAAATTCCTATGAAAGTATCATGTTTCTGGAATTAAAACACTTTTCTTCTCTTCATTTCAAAACTGTAATGCATATAGTTTTAGTTTTGGTCCTATATAAGTGTGTGGTCCTATTAGTTTTCTGGAATTTAAGAATTGTTATAAAATAAAAAAAATATTTATAAATCTATTTGATCCTGATTTTAGAATTAGTATTTTTTAAATTGATTTTTATTCTGAAATTAAGTCCATTTAGATGAAGACTCCTAAGTGATATGAGATTATATTGGTCATTCTCACAGACGTCGTTAATGTTCCAACTTCAAGTCCATTGAGATATCATCGTTATGGTCAACATCTTAGGTATTGTCTACTTTGAAACTCGGAGTTCTGTCATGTTTTTATCCTTAAAAAAGTATCTTGATGGATTAAGGAAAAAATAAGTATATAAATTGTTATAAACTTTGACTCCTAAAAAATGTGAGCGTATATTGAATGTACTAGGACAATTATAAATCTAAAATTTAAAAACAAAATAAGATAACATAAATATATTTAATAGATATCTCACTCTATTAAATATAATAATAGATGATGGCATAAAAATATTGATTTTAATATAAAACATTTTTATATGAAACCCAAATATTATTTTTTTAAATAAATATTAATTAAAAATATGTAAAATATGTTTTGATAAAATAGATCTTCCCTATATGTTTGACGTAAATCAATTTTACAATTAAAATTATTAGCATCTTTTTCAGCAAAATTATTAGCACCCTAAAGACAAAAAAGCAAACATTAATGTGCACGTATATATATATATATATATATATATATATATATATATATATATATATATATATATATATATTATTCAAGTACTTTATTTAGTACATAATATCATGTATTACATTTCTTTAATCAAAATGTGAGAATAAAAAAAGAAAAATTATTTTTATTTTTATTTTATGAGTTCTTTTTTTAGTAAATTAGGCTTTAAACACGAACAAAATTAACCGAGACGTGATCACTGTTCATAAGAATATCCGCGGTGTATTGCGCAAGTCTCCTAAGATACAATAGGAACTTTCCAAAAATTTGTGAGGATCAGAACTAGCAAGCTAGTCTTAAAACAATAAAAATCAAAGAAACTCATAAAAGTATTTATAATAAAATAAAATAATAAATGAAGAGAGAGAAAGAGAAAAAGAAAAAAGGTAAAAAGATGATAGGAAGAAGATGGTGCACGGTGGTGGGTTTGAAGAAGATGAAGAAGGTGAGTAAGAGAGATGTGTATTCTAAAGCAAAGGAATGTGATATTTATAGATGGAGAAACCCAAAACTGTCGCATTTTCAAACCCTAATTGAGCCATGATCGCCGGAGATGGGAGAAGACCCATGGGAATGGAGGAGCCAACCACCAACGTCTCTTGGAACGTTTTCAAGATTCCTCAAGACTAGATAGGGATGTTTGTAATTTCACTACAAGAAAATCATGAAATAGAAACCAATTTTTAAAAATAAAAAATAATTAGTTGCTATAGTGACTAAATTAGAGATTATTTTAGAGACTAAAAAAAATTGATTTCTAATTTAGTTTCTATTATTGTTAAATAGTTTCTAAATTAATATCTAATTAGCAACCAAGATTTTTGCTACCAAATTTGGAATCTAAATAATTGGTAGTTAAAACCTTGGTATCTAATTAGATACCAATTTAGAAAATATTTAACTATAATAGAAACTAATCTAAAAACTATATCAATTAATTATTTTTTTTTTCTAAAAAGGTAGTTTCTATTTCATGATTGTATTGTAGTGTTGGCATAGGACATTGTTCAAAATAAGTATATATGGAAAGGTGGTAGTGCTTATTGTATAGAGATTGTTTCTTCCTACGCCTTCATAGTTTTTTTTACACTCCATACTTCTTAAAATACCAAAAATACTCTTTATTATATTAATGTTTTTCATATCGAAATGAGTGATAAAAAAATTCAGATTCTGGGAAGGTATTTTGGATTATGGAATTCAAAAGGTATTTTTGAAGATTTTGTAATCCGTAATGTATTTTTGTAATTTTTTTTTTTTTTCAGACTGTAGATTCCAAAAGATATTTTCAAATTTCTAGGAGGTGGAAATAGAACAAAAAAAAAATACATTTTAAATTATAAAATATTTATTTTTAAGGATAAAATGGTTTTTTTTTTCCGAACTATGAGATGCCCACAAAAGCCATGGGTGCAGAAAAAAAAAAACCTGTGTAGATTGCATTGCTTGCAGGATTGGGTGTGTGTGAGGATGATGAATGCAAAGTGGGCTTGGGTTTGGACTTACTCCAGCTACTGCTGAGAAAGCAAAATCCTAAATCTCATTTGAGATGCACCAAAAGCAAAATTACATATTTGGAGACATTTTTTTTATTTTTTTAGTAGGTTGAAGCATCCCTTAAATACTATTTTTATTTTATTTATTTTTTATCAATAAAAAAAATAACTACAATAATTATGAAAATAATAATTATTCATCAACTCTTAACTCATTCGGTAGGATTCTAGACCAAGAGATAGAGAATCTATATGCATCGACATTCATATCCTTCATTATCTGAATATCTTCCTGTTATAAATGAAAAAACAAATTCAAAAATATAATTGATTTCTTCATTAATCCTATGTTATCATCATCAAGAATTCGAATTGTACCTTGTAGCGATGATATTGGTTAACTGAAACATCTCCATTACTTCTATCCAATATCTTTTCTGCATAATACACATTTGTAACTAGACTATTAAGAGTTGCTACCAAACAAGAGAGGCATAAATCTGAACCTAAAGAGCTAGAGCTAGGCCAATACTGATTCCACCATTGGATTACAAACTATTACGAATAGGACTTTAAGCCTAACTCAATCTCATAAAACCGATTCAATAGAGTGAGGGTTGTACTCACTTATATACTATTAAAGGCTCTAATCTCTAGTCGATGTGGGATCTCCAACATAAACAGCTGTTAGACATCAAAACTCCAGAGTCTTGGCTTCACATGTATATTTGCATCATTTATGCACCAAAACTGCAGCTTTTCTGTTGAGTCTTAGTTTCCTTCTCATTATAAGCTTGTACCTGTTCAGAATTTGATTTGATAATGGTGATTTCAAAAGGTGAGGATCCTCATAGAACCTACAGCAACAAACAAGCTTGTCCTGCACCAAAAACAGCAGCATCTGGCACCAATCTGCATAATTAATCATAACAAGTGCCCAAGGTTTCTCAACCTTCCTTCATCTTCCAATCATCAAGGCCTACACTGTGACTCACCACACAGTTCTGCAGCAATGAATATTCAGCTTCATCAAACACCAGAGAATTCTGCTCCATCATTTTCCTTGGCCTAAATCAGCTCTACAGCAACCCAACCTCAGAGAATTCTGCTCCATTAAGTTGAATTTGTAGCAGCTTATTCTGTTGTTCCTCCTCTAAGGCTATTTCTCATCCCTTCTTAATTAATTGATATTTACAACTACGAATTGAGAGGGAAAGAAAATGAAAAAAAAAACTGGATATTTGTGACTGTATGCCTCCCATATACTTGTTCCTCTTCCACCTTCTTTTGCAGCATATGCTTTTCCACCATCACATGCTTAATTGTTGCATAATTCTGCAGAATGACAATACAGTGGGTTGGTTTAGGATTCTGGTATAATTCTTAAGAAGGTTGAGCCTATTATATCTGTTACTCTTATTGATTTTGTTTTGTCACATAGGTAGTAAGATTCATTTGAAGTTTGTGGAAGGATTGGAACATTCTTGAAATATATTTTATAATTTATTTATTTTTATTGATAAAAAAAACTTTATTTTACAGCACCTTCATGCTATACGTACATATCATGAATATATATAACAAAATATGTCGTCTTCAGGTTAATAAATAAATAAAAAATCTTTCCTTACTTTGAGTAGTAAGAAAAATGTTATTTTCTTATCAATAAAAAATAAATAAAGTAAAAATAGATATTTTATGGTGTCACAATTTATAGAGGAATTGGTGAAAAGTCAATCTATTTAACACCTAACCAATAAAGTTTTCGTCAATAAACCAAACATCAACATCACAAACATGAAAGAAAAAAGGAGAAGCCACAACAACACACAAAACATATAATGACTAAATTAGATACCATTTATTTTGGTTTCTAAATTAGTTTATATTATTGTTAAATGGTTTATATATTGATATCTAATTAACTACCAAGGTTTTTGCTACCAAATTTAGAATCTAAATAATTGGTAGTTAAAACATTGGTAGCTAGTTAAATACCAATTTAAAAACTATTTAAAAATAATATAAACTAATTTAGAAATCAAAATTTCTTTTAGCGTCTAAAATGGTTTCTTATAAGTTGCTGGAAATTGTTTTTATTTTTCTTCCACAAATCAAGACCTTCAAATAATATAAACATGTTTGACACTCACTTGTTGTGTTCTAGATTTTGAAATGTGTAATAAGCAAATACGATATTTTCGTTTCCAATTTTTTAGCTCTGAATATTTTTTAAAATTTTCCAATTCTAGATCCATTGATAAAAATAGCACACATCCATATCCCTTAGTTTTTCCTTTTTACCCTTAGGAGATTTTCATCTTTGCCAATGAACAAATATTCAACTTTAAATTAATTATGTTACTGCCATGTGTTAAAGAATCAATTCCATATTTTTTTCATTTAAAGAGAAGTTTTAGTCATTCTGTTGAAATAATAGATTTAATTATGTATACGAGTTTTTTTTTTTATCACTTTATATAATTTGATATTTGCACTTTAATTTTTAAAATTAATATATTAGTTTTCAATTTATAAAATATAAACCAAATATTCTAACATCGAATTCGTCCTGAAATATTATTTCATTTAAACAAAATAGTTTATTTTTTATGGCAGTTTTTTCCTGCACCCTTACATTTTTCTTCCTGCATCCCACAATATCATGCAAAGACCATATTGTTCCTATTATTTTTTAAAAACCCCAAAATGCACTTAAATTGTACTTATTTTTTTATATTCTGGATTATGGAATCTGGAAGATTTTCGGATTGACACTTTCGGTAAATTTTTGGATCCACCAATCCGTAATTCAAAATATACATTCCACAAAAATCCATCATTCAAAAAAGTATTTCGGATTCACCAATCCGTATCAGAAATATGCATTCTGGATTCAGAAATCCATAATTCAAAAAAAACATTCCGGATTGACCAATCCATAACAGAATTAAACTTTCGGATTCAGCATTCCAGAAATCAACAATTTATGCGAAATTTGTTTCCAGAACACCCCCTCATCCGGAAAACATAATTTAATCAATTCCAGATTCATGAATCTAGAATTCATTACCAGATCTCGATATCTGGTAACCCCAAAATCTCCATAACCACCATACTTCTAAAAAAACACTTTACTTTTATCTCTACAACCCAAACAATACTTCGGCAACATAATGTACTCCTCCATCTTGCCTCGAACAGCTACAAAAATCCTCCACAAGTGATTGATATTCAATGATAAAGATGATCAGTGACAAAGGAAGTCTAGCATGGTGCTCATTTTCAAATTAGAGGTCAAGGTTAATCTTAAGATATTTAAAATTGTGGAGGTGCAGGAAGAAAAACGTGGGATACAGAAAGAAGAAGCCATTTTTAATTTGCTAACTTGCGCGACCTTTTCTTGTGAGGCCATTGGACATTCATTTGTAAAGGGCCGATAAAAAGATAATAAGGGCTTTTGTTTCTGCCTTTTATGATTTCTTTCTGTACCCCTTTCTTTTATATATCTAGTTAGTCTTTTTATTTTATAACAACTGAACACTAGTTTTCTAAGGTTTTTTTTTTTTTATATCGTGCAATCTGAACATTTCTAAGAATCAGCAATCAATTCATGTGTTAATTTGAGTTTCAGTTTTCAAAATACTAAATATCAACTTTTGAACACATTTCCCTTCGTGCAAATTGGTCCAAACTTAATGATATCCTTTGTTAAATTTGAAAATGTTGTAAAAGATAATTACAACATTAGGAATCACATGAGGTTGTGTTTTGTTTGTTTAGAAAAAATTGTTACTTTAACAACTGCACATTAACAACTGCACATTGTATCAATTTATAATTATGATGTGACACAATATAATTTTAAAATTATTCAATCTTTCACATTTTCAATACAAAAATTATTTTTCTTCTCATTCTAATTTGGCAGGTTGTCAACATATTAACATTTTTTTTTAAGAGAACTAAGGTGTTTTGAGCAACTTCTTGAAAAGAATTTTTATAACAGAAAAAAAAAAGTAGTGATGAAATTTGCACAAATTAGTTTATATATAAAGTAGTTTCAACTTTTAAAAAATTCATTTAACTTTTATTTATTTTTCATATAAGTTCTTGCCAAAAATATTTATCTGAACATAGACTAAATTGAATGGAGAAAGAGATGAAGGTGAGTGGCGCATGAGCATTGATTGGGCATATTCTGACCGTTTGAAAAGAAGGAACTTATTTTTGAAACGTTACACCTAAGAAGTTATATAAACCCTAAATTATGAGTCCTACAAAACATTCTCAATTTTCATTTTCGTTGGGCCAATATAAGATATGAAGAACATGGTTTCTAGAAGCACGGATCTAGACTCTCTTTTTTTCAATGATTTCTTTTATTGTTGTTATAATAAAAAATTATTTTATCGATATCTTTTTCTTTTAATTGTTTAAGACATATTTTAATTGTTTAAGACGTATTTTAAAAATAAAATTATAATAGAGTTAAAAAAATTCACAAAAGATAATAATTTCAATGCAAATATCTTAACAATTCTTATGCGTATTCTTTTGTCTACTGTTTTAGAAAATTTATATTTTAAGTTTAATTATCCATTTTATGTAAAAAAAAATTGTTTAATTAAATATTATCAATAATTACTTTATTTAATTAAAATGTAATATATATATAGAGAGATAGATATAAAGAGAGACACAGACAATATTGTTTCTTAATCAAGTAGTTGTATTTCAGAAAATAACGAAATCTTCATGACCTTTACCAATAAAAAAATACACTACCATAAAATAGCAAGTTTGTGTTCACAATAATTATCTTAAAAGTTATACCAAAAATAATTTTAATAGGATGACAACAAAAACTATTAAAATTAAACATAACCATATACATGTTAAACCAGGTATTTTAAATCCCTTCCCACACAATGTTCCAACATTAGAGAAGAACAATAATAGGTTGAGGAAAACATTTGCTCCTATCATTTCACATCCTAAAAATTGAACTAAAAAACAAGAAATCTCTCCCTTCCAACCATTATTGTTACAGAACTACCACACCAGTAAAACAGTTTTAGCATACAATGGACTTTTTATGCACCACCAAATTTCTTCTGTTAATACTAACAACATTACTTATTTGTATGCTGAACAGTTCTAAGTTTAAACAGGTTCATTCTTACAAAATGAGTCTAGATTCAGAATGTCATTTTGAGTTTTCCTTTAATCTTCAAGCTTGAGAGAGAATAGAAGGACTACTGCAAATGATAACTACTCAAAAGTCAAAAACGGTTTCAAGACATGTGAGGATAATACAGAAAATAAGGTAAAAAGACTTGAGTAGTTCTCAGCAATTCATTCACTGTGACCAGACTTATAAGTAGAAACAAAGGATTTACGATTTCCTTTTTGGGGTGCTATGATGATGAAAGAGGGAGAATGGAAGATCAAATTGAAAGTGAAAGTGTAGAAAAGGGTTTAAATTTGGAAGTGTTATAGCATTATAAGACAACAGGTAGCATTGTAAACTCTCAAATTCATGATTGAAATAAAGAAAAGAAGGAATTAATGATAGGGTATCACCGAATGGAACCATCAAAATCAGACTTACCCAGGAAAAAGGAAACTAAAAATGAGAGCAAAGAACAAAACAAGTAGATAAAATAAATGATACTGGGCCTCACTTCCTATCTGATCATTGTAACTGGTAACATGAAAAGGAAGAAAGCTATTGCACAACTTTGAAAATGGTTACTTGCATTGCACACCCGCTTCAGCAGCACGACGAGGTGTGTTTTTGCGCCTGCTTCCATTATGCCTAAAACCATTGGACTTTGTCAACTCTGCAGTGGTGCTTGATCCATTGCCAATGCCATTTTCTTCCTCAACTGACTCTAATTTCTCTTTTACCTGTGAGCTTCTCTTCCTTTTCCTTCCATTTTCTGCTGCTGTGGGACTTTTAATCTCCTTGTTAGAGATTCCATTCTTCACACTGATGTCACTGTCATCTTCTACTTTCTCTACTTCTTCTTCATCATATTCATCCTTTAGCGGTTTTTGTGGCCTCCCTCTTCTCTTTTGCATGGGAACTTTTTCATCCTCCCCACTTGCAGTATCCTCGTGATTGATAACAGTTAGTTTTTTACCCTTTCCTCTACCTCTACCCATGCTCTCAAAATCCTCACAAAACTCGTGCTCATGCAAACAAGGATCACACCTGCAACAATAACACACAATGCCACACATACTATGTTCAATAGAGATGCAATAATAGGATTCTTAGAGATAAAGAGGTAAAGCCTTTAAAAAGGATTGCAAAAACACAAGCTTAAGAGCCACCTCCACAGCATTACCAAAAATGAAAATCTGATCTGAAATAATATCATTAGGGCAAGAGAAGAAACAAAAAGAAGTGTATTCCCCCATTTGATTTTATATAGAAAGAACAAAACTTTTTCCTGCCCAATTGTGCTTCAGCTTGGCACACTTTTATTCTCCTGGCTTAAACCAATACACTGTACTTCCGGGGCTTGATCTTTCAGTGAGACCACAAAATTACTAAACACTTCAACTTTTAGCAGTACGGAAAAACTTCAGTCTTTAAAAAACTGAAAACTAGGTAAAAGAGATGCATCTTCCCAAAACTCATAAAAAAAAATAGATTAGGGCATATAGGAACACTAAGAGAAATTGACAGTTCAGTGAAATTGTAAATCAATTGAGAAATAATGAACAAGATAAGCTTCTAATCTCTAAACCCCAAAGAATCTCCAGAAGAATCATAATAAACCACGAAAGCAATAAGCTTGTAATTGGAGAGAACTGATAACAATCGAAATCCACCAAGTCACCATAACCTCTCGAAACCCATAAATCGAAAAGCACAGAGAACATAAGCGGGTAAAAGAAACGCATTTCTAATCCTAATCCAAATTCTAGGAACAGAATAAAAAAAACAGCAGCAAAAATAGAAAGAAATAATTATAAAAAAAAATACTAACCGTGAATGATGATAAAAAGATTGGCACAGGCAGCATGAGACTCAAGGAATGGAATCTGCCAAAGCCCTCAGAAGAAGAACTCTAGAAGAAGCAACACCCAGAGAGTTAGCATTATTATTTATCGGGAAGCAAGTAGATTCGAACAGTGAAAAACTGAAAAAAGAAATAAAAAACGTAAATTTTTCAAAAGGGCATAAAGAAAAAGGCAGAATGATCTTAAGAAGAAGAAGCAGAAGAAGAAACAATGAATACCCATATGATGAAACATTGAGAGAGATTGATTGGTAGAGTAAAATGAGGATTGGGTCTAATGGAGTTCCAAGTTTGAAGAGTGAAAGAAAGGGCCAAATGAAACAGAGGCGAAGTAGGGATAGAAAGGAAGAAAGAAAGAAAGAAAGAAGAGTTAATAGATATTTGTGTATTGGCTCTGAGCCTGTGACTCTGTGTACACTTGGTGTATTTATTTATTTATTTAATGCTTATATCGCTCAATGCAAAGCGTGAACAAGGGACATTCTCGTAATTTCGAACCAAAGTGTCTGCACAGATAAAAGAACAGTGTACAATGAGCAGGTACACACATATAAAAGAACCGTTAGTGGTTGTGTTTGGTGCTTACGTGTGTTGTGCACTTGTGAAACCTAGTTCAGTGCATGTCGAATTTTCAAGTGCAGATTGCATGGAATCTGTGGTGTCTTTCAAGTTCCAACAACAACGATAACTGAAACCTAGGTAATTGGAAAATGAGACATTCTCTTTAGGGACATAGATTATTATTGCATTGCATCATGTTTCAAATTAGAATCTGTGATGTGAGTAGGATTCAGACACTGCTTTAATTTGTACCCTAATAGAAAATTATTATGAAATGGAGTACTACATTGAAATCATCAATGACAACAAAAATTAAATCTAAAATATTTGTTTTAAGCTATTTTTCACTAATCATGGTCGTGGATAAAAAAATAGATGGAGGATTATAAATAAAACTTGTAAAAAATATTTGTAGGGTTTAGGGTAACGTAACAAATGATTGGGCTATCAATGTGTTATTAAGTCATTAAAGAACTAGTGCTACTTGATGAAGAAGACTAAAAGTGACAATGAAAAAATGTTCAAGAATTTTCACCCATCAAAATTTAGGGCAAAAATTCTTAAAAATGATCTATGGGTGCAGAAAGTTTTGAGAATGAGAACTATAAATGGAAATATAAATTCGATTCCTTCCACTCAAATGTTAGCTAAAAGAAATCATACATATGGTGATTCAAGTCAATAAGCTTTGAAAATTTTGGATTTGTGTCTATCTTTTTTGTTTGCTTTAGTTGGTATGAGTATTTTTTTTTATTATTATTGTTTTACTTACCTCTATCTGAATTTGTATTTTGTTGTTTGTGTATTTGTTTATTTTATTTTTTGCTGTTTGTGTTTTTAAAATGATTGTATGAAGGTAGAGTGTTAAAATGGGTGTAGTATGTAAGAATTTTGCAACAAGAGTTTCTCTATAGGGTAGGTAGGAATTGCAGCAATAGCTTGTTTAGGTGATAGGTTGTTTGGTATTATGCATAAGGGTTTGGAATATCTTTGGAGTGTTCTTATATTTATTTATTTATTTATTTATTTTTGTTATAAAAAATATATTTTATTCATTTCAAGAAAATTATTAAATAAAAATCAATTTTAGATACCAGAAATAATTAGTTATTATATCCATTAAATTAGATAACATTTTAGAAACTAAACAAATTTTTAGTTTCTAAATTATTTCTATTATTGTTAAATCGTTTATAAATTGGTATCTAATTAGCGATAAGGTTTTTGCTACCAAATTTAGAATCTAAATAATTGGTAGTTAAAACTTTGATCGCTAATTAGATACTGATTTATAAACTATTTAACAATAATAAAAATTAATTTAAAATTTTCTTTTTAAAAATAGTCTCTAATTTAGTTAATATAGTAATTAATTATATTTTGTCTTTATAATTAATTTTTATTTGATGATTTTGTTGTAGTGATGAGAATAAAGTTATTATATTAAGTACAATAAATCAAAAGTGAATACTTTATACAAAATTCCCAAGTTGGTAAAAGTTTTTGGTGTGTCTTTGTGGTTGAATAAAAAAAATCAATTGAAAATCAGCTCTTGGACCCTGCTATTGACACCCCAAGTTTGTCTTATAAAGTTGTGGAAACACAAAAATAATTTTGGGTACTTGGTTAAAAATACTTTTTTAATAAATATGTTTCCATTAATTAAAAATCAAGAAACTTGTGTATGTGGTGTTATTTTTCATTTTCCAAATAAAAACAAGGAAAACTTGTTTTTTTTTGTGTTACAGTTTTTTAAATAACGCACCAAAGAAGATTTTCATAAATAAAAAAAATCCTTGTATAATTTTTTATATAATAGAAACACAATGATGACACTTAAGACACAGTGCATTTAATTTTTTTTATACTAAGTGGAGCACTCAGCTCTCACACAGTATAGCTACATTAATTAACACTGTATACATTAATTTCAACCAACCAACCCACACTAAGATTGAGTATCCCAATTTCACTTCGAGATATCTCTTTAATTGATATTAATTTTTTTATCAATGAAAAACAAATTAAATAAAAAAAAATATATTAATATATGTATAAAACTAAAAAACAGTATAGAAAATGATTGATATTAGACGAATTATTACAAAATGGACTTTAAGCCTAACTCAATCCCATAAAACTGACTCATAAGATTAAGGTTTGCACCTACTTATATACAATAAAATGTCTTCATCGCCAGTCGATGTGGGATCTCCAACACGAATTAAAAAAAAAATAAAGATGAGCTTTTAGGCACAATTTGTGCACTTGCCCATGTTACACTTTAATTGCTATTAGTAAAAAATATACACTTAACACATAAAAGATTAGTCTAAATTAACATAAACCAGTAAAATGAGCCACATTTTTCTTGGGTTGTCTTTTTTTAGGTAAGTTTATTCATTCTTATTACATTTATATTATTATTATTTATTAAAAATTGTTGATTAGAGAGAATCTACTACATTTATGGTATTATAATTATTTATTACCATTAAATTGGTTAGAGTAAATCAAGTTAGCTCTCGTAACTAAATATAAAACTTATAATAAATGCACCAGATGAGTTTTGTTATTATATATTCTTCTTATGATGATTATTATGATGGTTATTATGATTAATATTAATAATAATAATAATAATAATAATAATATTTATAATAATAATTGTGTATATTATTATTATCATTAATAAAGACTAAAGTAACAAATTTTTAATAATTATTGTGTATATTAAAGGCAAATTTAATTAAATATAATTTAAAACACCCGTAATTAAATATTATATTTTTATTATTTTAAGTCACTTTTTTAATTTGATTTTTTTAAGGTCATTCCACAAAATTGTGGCTTAAACATCCATCAACTGAAAAATATGGTATATAATAATTTATAAGTCATATTTATAAAAGTGTTATCTTTTTCACTTTTAGTGTAATGTGGTATAAATAATCTGTGATTTTATAAGCAGGGTTGTGGTAGCCCTTAAACTATTGTTATAAAATTGTTGCATTTTCTATGTTTAGACAATGATTATATATGTGTGACTTAGTTTAGTGTTGCAATGAATATACTTATTTTCTGCATGTGACATAAAGTTAGGAATGAGTTCTTAAAGATGTAAAATTTAATGGATAAAGAATAAAAAGGAATTATATAAATAAGAATAAAAAAATTGTTATAACAGTTTCATTTTTCATAAGAATTTAATCTCTTTATAAAAAATATTCTTTATATTCTTTTTGAATATTAAATTTATTCACTCAAGCGTCTAGAATGAAACTTGAAAAATACAATAGAAATTATTTGCTTTAAGTAAAATGAGATGACACTCAAGTGAGAAAGAGGTAAAAACAATTTTATTTTCATTAAAGTTGGTGTCATTTATTAAGTGATGTAAGGTCGTTCAAAAGAAAAAAATCTCCCTATATTTGAAGAAGTAAAGTCATCCAAACACTTTGTATATGATGGTATATATTCAAAGGATGGGATGATTTTGTGGTTATGTATGTGTATATTGATCCATTTGTTGATAAATACTATATGTGGATACCTAACATGGTATTGTGATTGTGTTTATAGGTTTAGTGAAATAATAGTGTGTCCAAAGAGGTATAATATTAAGAAATTCATTACAAAAAGAAAATAACATAATTTTATCGATAATATATCACATGGATTAAGAATTAGATTGTGAGAAACTCAAACAGGTCTAAGCACCTAATAATTACAAAGTACATGCAACAAATCTTGTTTACATATCAAACCGATAATTAATTTTCAATATGCTATGATAATTAATTTTCAATATGCTATGATGGGTCATATGTTGTTATTTAGTGAAATATGTCTAATATGAGTAATATGAATCTTTTAAAACACATCCACTATGACAAATTATTTTGATTTATCAAGATAAGTTAAAGAATTTTGTAATATTTTATATAAGTGATTAAGATGTACTTTTTTTTTATATTATCTAAAGTGAGTGTGATTAAGAAAGTTTTGTGAAAAATATCGATTAAAAATTAAGATATTTTATAATATATAAATAAATATAAATTTTGTAAGTCCATTTTATGAAGTTAATTTTTTTTTTAATAGGAAACATTGAAAATGAATAATAGAGTTGAGGTACGAGTGTGTTGAGAAATCCTTGATTTGCATATTCTATTAGTCTCTGGCATGTTCCCAAACTAATTGAAAATTTGAAATGCAATAGAAGTTAGCTCATTGAATTGAGACAGAATCAGAAAATATGATGGGAAGAAACATTAGTGCTGAAAATCAGAATATTTAGTAAGAAAAAGAAGGTACATAAACAACTTTCTATTGCATTCATATAATTAAGAAAGTCAAAAAGGGTAAAAGTGTAGTTAACTCAACACGCATGTTTGCCTTTTCGTTGTCACCAAAGTTTTGCAATCCTCTGTGTTTATATTTCAATCTCAGCCTAATATGATTTGTTTTCATCATTCTGATTTCTCATGGTCGTACATGAAATTTCCATAAAGTTTAACTTTACTTAATATCTATCTCTTAATATTTTTTTAAGAAAAAAAAAAGTAATTAAGCATGTGAACATCAAATGCAAGTGAGTTGCTATAAATTTCCATAAATGTGTGTTTTCATTTCACATTCAACTGTTAACTTTCTTTATTTGCTCATCCTAATTATACTTTTTATATATTCATTTTTTTTCATGATATTGTTATATGACACATAGAAGTAAATATAATTTTAAGTTTTTTATATTTTTATTTTATAATTAAGGAGTTAATTGTCATATGGAAATGTATTGATTAGGCCGAGATGTTGAGAGTCCAAAAGACCGTAAGAATATTGAAATTAAAATAATATAATAATAGAATAAAATAATACGGTATCAAAACTCAAAAAATCAATAATTAGGTCAAAAACACTAAAAATATACTTAGTAACTGCAAGGTGTGAAAAGTAAAAGCTCAATCAAGTTAAAGTCTAACAACGACCATTATAAATGGGTGATTTGTTAAGTCTAACAAGTAAGTAGAGTGTTTTTATTTGATAATCAAACAAATTGATTTTGACTTTATCATTGGAGCCCATTGCATACACAAATCCACTTGAGATTGATCTTGAACCTAAAAGTTGAGAGTTGAACCAGATCCAATAACTGAGTGATGAGTCGATAACAAGCCCAACATCAAAAGACTAGCAGATCCAATAACCAAAAAAGTCAACATCAAAAGACTGAAAAGTCGAGAGGAAAATGAATTAATTGTTTTTAAGACCCTATAAAAACAAGAAAAATTAAGATAGTAGTGGAAACATTATGGTTATTGTTGTTTTGGAGTCATAAATATATTATAGTAAAAATTGTTGTTGTTATTTTTATTTATTTATTAAGTTGTCGATTGAGTGACGCTTAAACGAGTATACAAATACATCAATCTTATCAACCAAATATGTGACTAAATTATAGTATAGAAGTGTAGTATAAACCTCACATTGTAAATTAATTTTGTAAGGTTTAGTTTGACTTAAAATCTATTACTTAAAACATATGACAATGATACACGTGTGATGAGACGAAATATGATGAATGAATTATACACAACAATTTTATATTAAGAGAAATTTATAGTATAATCAATCTTCATTATAAAATTAATTTTATGAATTCTTTAAAAAAAACATCTTAATTTAAATGAAAATGTTATGAATGATATATATTACAAGAAGTGTTGTAACTTTTGTATTTTTTTTTTCTCTATTTTTATTCCCTATATATAAAAAAAGCACATATACAAATTAAACACATAGATTAACCATATTCAAAATAGATTATATCTTTTATAGAGTGTTAAAGGGGTTTGCAATTCCATGATTGGACATGTATAAGTATCATTTTGTCCTAATCATTAAAATAATTTTGATATGGTGAAATCAACCAAAAGCATCTAAACCATATATGAAAACCATTTGATTAAAACATAAGGATCGCGGAATATTTGTCCACGACAAAGACACCTGAAAGCCTTCTTCCATCATACTCATACTTTCAACTTTCAATTCTCCATATATTCTTATATTCTTTCATGCCCTCCCACTTGCATCTTCAACTCATAAATTCTTTCTCCTTTCACTCTATTATAATTTATTTTTTAATACAATATGCCCTATTTCAACTCATATCATGTCAGAATTTGTCGAAGTAATTGTGTTGAAGATCCTTCATCGATTAGAGATCATAACATTTCATAATATATAGTGGATGTCAATCTTACCTCATGAGTCGATCTTATAAATTTTACTTTATAATATGATATTAGAATCATTTAAAGTCTATTATAACGAGGTTTGTTGGGCTTATTAGGTCACTTGCTATCAAAATATCCATAATTATGCAATTTCGATGTAAGGAATGTGTGTTGGAGATCCTACCACTGCAAGAAAATCATTGAATAGAAACTAATTTTGGAGACAAAAAATAATTAGTTGTTATGGTGACTAAATTAGAAACCATTTTAGAGACTAAAATAATTTGTTGTTTTTAAATTAGTTTCTATTATTGTTAAATAGTTTCTAAATTGGTATCTAATTAGCTACCAAAGTTTTAACTACCAATTATTTAGATTCTAAATTTGGTAGTAAAAACCTTGATAGCTAATTAAATAACAAATTGTAAACTATTTAACAATAATAGAAACTAATTTTTTTTAGTCTCTAAAATGGTTTTAATTTAGTTAATATCATAATTAATTATTTTTATCTCTAAAATTAGTTTTTATTTAATGATTTTCTTATAGTGTACATCGACAAAAGATTAAAGCATAATATGGACCCTAAATTTTATCTCATAAATCGATTTTATAAAGTTTAGTTATCGTTAAAATTTACTCTTAATAATTTTAATAATAATAATTACAATACCGTGAATGAAATTAGTTTATGAAGAAGGAAATTAGTGAAAAAAAATGCAATTTCAAAGCCTAAACCATTTGGATTCCATCAAAAAGTTTCAGTAAGATCTTAATTCTCAGTAACTTTCTTTTCATGGTCCCTTTCTACACCAGTTTATTCTATCATGATGCATCACCACCAATTATTCTTTTTAGCTTTTGGAAGGGTTTTTGTCATTATTATTTTAGTTGAGTGTGGTTCTGACTAGTTTCGTTTTACCAACTCTTGTTTAGGTTTTTTACTCAGCGAACAGGTCAAAAGTTGAAGAGGGAAAAAAAGAGATTAGGGTACAAAAAAAGAAAGGTATGTATATTAAAATAGATTAACTTTAACAAAAAATGCTAATTATATTTTAACACATAGCACTGGTAGTATCAAAGATTTTGCATTATTAATTCATTTCAAAACAATTTTGGCTTTATTTTTGGATGATTATCATCGAAATTAATATATTCACCACATGTATTACAGCATTAAAAAAAGCTATAATTTCCATATATTTCCCTTTTAGATAAGTAGTAAGATGGATAGTAAACATAATAAAAAACGAATTAATATGAAAAATATTTCATCTGCACATCTTGATAATTGTATTTATATATCATTTAGATATTTCTTTTAATATATTATTACATCGTTTCGAAATCGAAATCAATAAAAATTTATATTTATCTTTCACTCTTAATTCTTCAATGTGTTTTTTAAGAATAAATTTATGACGAAACTTCTCACATATAATAATTGATCATAACTTAACTCAATAAATTTAAGATTAAGATTGAAACATTCACACCGTGTAAGAACCTTATAAATTATACATTAAATATATAAATATGTATAAGTTTAGTTTGTGTTGAATTAGACTTGTTTAAAAAAATAAATTGATATTTCAGTATTACTACATTTGTTATTTTGTTTTAAAAATATACTTTTAGTTTTGTTCAAAAATGCATATCGGTAATTTTAATTGAATGTACACTTTACTTATTTAACATGTTTATTTTGAAGTATAACTGGTAATGTTATTTTTAAAATATAAACCAACAATAAAAAATTAACAATATTCATTTCTTGTTTTCAGAGCTAAAAATTTCCGTTTTATATAAAAAAAAAATAGGGTGATGGAAGGGGATGGAAACATATTTTAATTTTTTAAACCGTCCCATTATTTTGCTTTTAAAATAATAAATTAACAACAAAACATTCAAACTTAGTTGTCTGTGATACTAGGAAACGTTTGTTACTGCATTATTTTATAATCGAAAATAATAGTTTATAAGATTTATTATTTTTAAAATCATATATACTTAGTTAACTACAAATACCGTTGAAGATATTAATTAATGTTTCCGAAAATATTAATTTATTTCATTACCACATTAAGTAATCTAATAACCGTAAACTTTTTTTCAGTCCATTTTTTTTTCTTTTTACTACTAAAAAATGTTATCTATAGAACATTTGATGGAAAAAAATATTATCTTAAAATCTAATTTAAAAAAAAGTATTATTATTTATTTAAAATTATATATAGAGATAAAGATATAATTATATTATTATTATTATTCTTCCACTTTCCAAACCTCTCGTTAGTTAGGAGGAGAAAGGATCGAAGGAAGAAACCATAAAGCAAGACACTTTTTTCCTTCTCCTTCACCTTCCTCTCTAATCCTGGGTTCTGTGCCCTAGATTTTTTCTATCACTTCTCAACACTTTCGATCGTTCCTAAATTCCAAACCCTTCACCTTCCGCTAGGGTTTCTATGGATTCCGAGGACGATATGCACGACGCCAACGACATGGAGTCACTCGACGACGATTTCTACAGTGGCGAGACCGAGGACGCTCCCATGGATTACTACAGTGACTACGATGACGTCGCCGACGACTATTTCGAAGACGCCGATGATTCTGACCGGATGGAGTCTCGCCGCCCCGAGGTAGGTCTATTCTTCCACTCACTTTTCTGATTCATTTCTCTTTTCTAGCTCCGAATGTTCTATCACCTGCTTTTACCTACTGTCAAGTATTAAGTGATTCGAGTGATGGAGGCTCGTAACTCCACTGTTGCGCCGGAGTAATTTGCTTCACTCGAGCGTCGATGTATTCAGATGAAAAGGATACTGTTCAAGCTTTGCGATGATACGTGGTTGGTTTGAATAAATTCTGGAACTACACCGGAGTGTGTGGTTGGTAGTGCCGGAATTTGCGCTCAATTGATCTCGATGACTCATGGTATTGATCAATCGCTGTAATCGGTTGATGTATCAGGAGGACGTTGGTTTAAACGGTGGAGGCGATTTTCACTCCTTTTCTTTGCTGTTTTCTTGGAAATGAAAAACATCGAATGGATTATAACATGCAGTCTCTTGGTTGTCTTATGGATATGATCACGAGTGCCCTAGTTTCTAATTCAAGACCTGTTGTGTTACTGGTGTCTCTGTTTTTTTTCTGGAATCATGTTATGCCTGTCCGATTGACGGATCCCTGTTTGGATTTCAGCAAAATTTTACTATACTGAGGGAATTGGACATCCGGCAGAGGCAGGAAGATGACATCACAAGAGTATCGGCAGTTCTTTCAATACCGCGGGTTTCTGCGAGCATCCTACTTCGTCACTATAATTGGTCAAATTTTTTACCTTTTGACCTTGTATTGATTTTGTTTTGTGTTGCAGTTTTGTGTAAACGTATAGTTTTTAGCTGCTTTGTATGATATGTAAGGTATTGTCTTTTTTATTGTTTACTCATATACTGAAGGAGAGTGAATTGCTGATGCAGGAGTGTTAGTAAGGTGCATGATGCTTGGTTTGCTGATGAAGATCAAGTTCGAAAAACAGTTGGTTTGTTGGATAAGCCAGTTTACCAGTATTCTAATGCTAGAGAGGTGAGGCGTGGTTGTTTGGGGTTTAAAACAGGTCAACTAATTTTAAATTTTCTTGTCATATGCTGTCTGGGTTTCATTTAATCTTCACTGCATGAATTATCTCACATTTACCTCTTCTTGTGGTCAGCTTACTTGTGGCATCTGTTTTGAAATGTATCCTCGTTCACGGGTTAAATCTGCTGCTTGTGGTCATCCTTACTGCTATTTGTGCTGGGCAGGTATTACCTGTGTGCCATCCTTCTGTTCTTTGTTTGTCTTGACATTGTTATTTAATCATGGCTTGCTCTGTTGTCTTTTATTTTATTTTGTTGTAGTGTCAATACATGTACATCAATATTCTTTCCTTATTTTTAATAATTGTGTTAAATCACGTTCTTCTATTCTTTTTTACATGCTAGGATATATTGGCACATCAATTAATGATGGTCCGGGATGTTTGGGGCTGAGATGTCCAGATCCCACTTGTGGTGCTGCTATTGGTCAAGATATGATTAATCTTTTAGCATCTGATGAAGATAAAGCGAAGTATGACCGTTACCTTCTTAGGTCCTATATTGAAGACAATAAGAAGGTATGTTGTAGATTATTAATTTGGGCTTTGGTGATGATGGTAAAGGAATTTATACATTTTTTTGTACTGCCAACTGCAATCTTGTATTAATTTGTTGACAATTTGTGTCCAAATTATGCATTCATAATTCTTCACATGTTGATTTAACTGTTGTGCGGCTACAAAATGACTATGAATTCCTACATTTTATGATAAATGGTCCATTAGTTAACACGTAATGTTCCCCTACCATTCTTATTTAAGTCATGCTTATTTTTTATGATCATTGATGTTCTACACTTTTTGACATCCTTCTCTATTTCATTGTCTAATCCTGCTCTCTGTATTATGTAGACCAAGTGGTGTCCTGCTCCAGGTTGTGAGTACGCAGTTACTTTTGATGCTGGAAGTGGAAATTATGATGTATCTTGCCTTTGTTCATATAGCTTTTGCTGGAATGTAAGTTATATATAATTTGTTTTAGATTTTTATAGCATTACATTTTAGAATTTTCATATTCCACTAACTGGTGTGTTGTTGGATCTACAGTGCACAGAGGAGGCTCACCGCCCAGTGGACTGTGGCACTGTGTCAAAGTGGATTTTGAAAAATAGTGCAGAATCCGAAAATATGAACTGGTACATAATATATTTTGAAATCTGTAGATATTAGCTTCTTGATGTGCTGTATTAATTGTCCCTGTTTGTAGTTTGCAATAAAATTTATAGCATTTTATGCCTACTTTATGTCAAGTCAAGGAGTTTTTATTACTTCTTATAAATGTGTATTTATCAATGCCTTCTTATACGTGTGTATTTATCAATATTTAACAAACTGGACTGGTTATTGAACCTATTATCACACTGGTTCAAGGTTCAAGGGCTCAACCATGTTCGAACTGGTATCTATATAGTATTTTAATTTTATTTAATATATTACATAATATTCATTAGACTCATTTTTGTGAAGACTAATGTCAAATTACAATCCATTTGTTTTTTTGAATCTTTACATGTGTGTGTGTATAGATAGATAGATAGATAGATAGAAGTTGATGACACAATATTAATTAAAGGGAAAATTGGACTTCCCTCTTTAAGGTTATACTAAATTAAACTTGCATCCTCTGTAGTTTTAAAATAGACTCTTACCTCCCGTATGTTTTAATAAAATCACACCCACACTCCCTATAATTTTTAAACAAGCATTCACCTCCTTCATGAATTTAGTAAATGACATTTACCTTTCATATGTTTTTAATAAAGTGACACTCGTATATCTCCCTTATTTTATTAATTATTTGTTTGTTTATAAAAAAATCTTTAATTTCTATATTTTAAAGCTATAATTTTTTTAATTTTCATATTTTTTTATTTAACTTTTAGTCAATATGATACTCTTAATAAAATAAGGGAGTTGAGTGTCACTTTATTAAAAATATAAGGGAGTTGAGTGTCCTTTATCAAAACTATAAGGGGATGAACCTCTATTTTAGAGGGGATATGAATGCCCTTTTATTAAAAACATAAGAAAGGTGGATGTCTATTTTAAAACTAGAGAGAGGGAATTATTTAGCATAACCTCAATATGGTAAATGCAATTTCCCCTTAATGAACACATTACAGAACTTTAAAGGGGAGCAACATTATACAACACTGATTGCTTGTAACTTTCCTATATATGACAAATGATTCCTTTGTGATGGTTTTCCGCAACAAAACTAAAGAATGTTCTACAAACTGGTGATCCTTTGCGAATATTTGATTTTTATACTTAAATTAGGTTTAATGATAGCTGGAGGAGTGTTAATCCTTAATTTGAAAGAATGAAAAAACAGAAAATGAATCGTACAAAACTGTGTTTTTACTCTTTTTTTATTTACATGTTTACTGTATCAGTTTTTAATCCATGGAGTATTCATGTATTGCACTGCTCTATGCTATGCAGTGAAGTTCATAGTGTAGAAACCTAGCAATTCATGCTTTTTATTTGATTGTTCAATACGGTTTGGGATGCAAAAGATTCAATTGAGGAGCCAATAACATGGCAGCTGAAATTGCTTTGCTACAGCTCAGATTTTTGGAATTGCTGTGTACTACTGATTCACTGTGTAGGTTTGTAAATTGTGTGGGCAACACAGTTTCTGCAATATGATTCAATGTGATATGATGAAGTGAAAAGACACTTGAACTAAAAGTAAAAATGGACAGATATGCATAATGTGCAGTTTCCACATTAGTATGTAGGAAGAAAACCTATTTTGTTAATCCCTTTCTGCCAATTTGTCCTCAACTATACCTGAGAACAGAGCTAGGAACAAACTTTAGAGTTCAGATTTGGACTACTTGGCTACCTACTGGTTTTGAGCTATAAGTATATGAAAGATATTCTTATCAATATATCTTAAAATATTGTATAACATCTTAGGTGTTAGCTTAGGATTGACTTTCATAGCTCTTCATGATTTCTTTCCTTATTTTGATTTGATTAGGTTATAGAGTATAAATAGGGGTCGGTGTTTTTTTTAAAAAAAATTCAGATCATAGCTTGCACATAAAATAATTTTGAATTTTTGCTTTGTAATTTTTCTTTGATTCATTCTGTACATAAATCCTCATTTTGTTTTTGAGAGATAGATGTCTCACATTTTGTTAATAAGATATAACTATACATCAAATTTGTAATATATTTCAAGCTACTCTTCATTGCTTCTGTGAATGATATGATCTGTTACAATTTATGATTCGCACTTAAAAGTTGTGCTTCTTGATTCAGAGGTTGAATTATGATTTGATATATGATAACCAGTGTCCATTTTTATACACTACTATAGTATCATTTTTGGAGACTCAAGATTTGATGCACCAAACCAACTATTAATTAATGTCTTTCAGGATACTTGCTAACTCAAAGCCGTGTCCTAAGTGCAAGCGACCAATTGAAAAAAACCAAGGGTGCATGCATATGACTTGTACGCCACCTTGTAAATTTGAATTTTGCTGGTATGTTTTTTCCTACCGGATTATTTTGCATGCTTCCACTAAACTTTTAACTAAACTTGATATATTTTTTATCTGCATAGGCTATGCCTTGGTGCATGGTCAGACCATGGTGAAAGGACGGGCGGTTTTTATGCTTGCAATCGTTATGAAGCAGCTAAACAAGAGGGAGTGGTAAGGGACCTTGGAATACTCTAACTTTTCTTGATTCAGGTTTCAGGCTATACTATTATCTGACTACCCCTGGCATATATTTTGATAATGATATCTGCTTGTTAACTTAATCTTGTTGCATGTAGTATGATGAAACTGAAAGAAGAAGAGAAATGGCAAAGAATTCGTTGGAGAGGTACACACATTATTATGAGCGGTGGGCCAGCAACCAATCTGTATGCACGACTCCATACTTTTTCTATTCATTATCATTATGATTTTTTATTTACAATTTCCACATCCACTGTTTAATTTTTATTTTGCTTGAATTCCTTTGGGTTAATGACATATAACTAATTTTATTTTTCTGTAACTATCAGTCAAGGCAAAAAGCTCTTGCAGATCTACACCAGATGCAAACTGTTCATGTATGTTATACATACTTTATTTCTTGTTTTCTCCCATCTTATCCCTCCTTCCTCTTCCCTCCAATTAGCTTCCATGTGGTTTTGACAACTAAAGTGAACTATAATTTTTTGGACTAGGGAAAGCTGATTTTAAAACGTGCTCTGAAACTTTTAGGATAATGGAAAGTGAAATTGCAAAAGGCAAAATATGTTTAGTTCCTCAACTTGACACAGTAAAAATATTAATTTACTCATCCTTTCATTGTACAATAACAAAGAATTGAACGTTGAATAAACAGACTGAAAATAACTAGCCAAGTTCTTGGTCTTTCCTGCATTCCTCATGGCTGCACTTTTTTATTTTATTTTTTGCTTCTTTCTTAGCCTTTTGATTATTTTACTGTCAGTTGTTTGTCAATATAAACTCTCAAAACTAAAAAAACAAATATACCTCCTGTATGGCTTTGGCATTTTCTTGCTTATAATTAGAGCTTCATATATATGTTTTTCAGGATCTGTAAAATTGTGTAGTAATTGTCCTTTTTTCCTTTGGCAGATTGAGAAGCTTAGTGACACACAGTGCCAGCCTGAATCGCAGCTTAAGTTCATAACGGAGGCCTGGTTACAGGTAAATGAATATTAATGATTCGGTATAATAAATTGTATAATTTGCTGATTGTTTTATGAAACTTTCAATTGTTTTTGGACTGTAGTAGTTTTTTATGAGGAACATGTCTAGACGACCTTCTTTATAAAGACATGAGAGAGAAAAAAATAAAAAGGCACAATTTAAAAATACAAACCTAAGAAAAGTTAGATGAAAAAACTTCAGCAAATTAACTTATGCAGTAGTTAATTTTAATTTTTCTTTATTTTTTCTCCTAGAATTGGAAAAGTTCTTTCAAACAAGTTTTCTGACTCATGATGGTCTTATGATGAGAATGTTTTCAACTGTTGTGAACTGGAAGGCCTTCTAATTTGACTTTCATGTTGGCAGATTGTTGAATGCAGGAGGGTGCTGAAATGGACATATGCATACGGGTACTATTTACCGGAGCATGAACATGCTAAAAAGCAGTTCTTTGAGTATTTACAAGGTTTGTTTATCACCTTTAATTTAATTTGAAATGTCTTGCATTTGTGGTTGTTCCCTCTACAAACGATACTTTTATTCCCACCAGGTGAGGCAGAATCTGGTTTGGAGAGACTTCATCAATGTGCTGAAAAGGAACTACAGTTATTCCTAAATGCTGATGGCCCATCCAGAGAATTCAATGACTTCCGCACCAAACTAGCTGGATTGACCAGGTAGATGCCCCTGTTTTTATAGAATGCTCACGTTTCTATATTTTATATACATCTGATACCAAGATCCATATCAGTGTCCACATTCTGGAAAATGTCGGTTCTCTAGGTCTATCAATTTGGTTCCAGCGTGCAGTTATGTATGTTCTGTAATTCATTTTGTTTTGGCAGTGTGACTAGAAACTACTTTGAGAATTTGGTGAGGGCATTGGAGAATGGTTTATCCGATGTGGACAGTAATGGGGCTGCTTCGAGCAAAGCAACGAGTTCCAAAAATGGAGCAGGGAGCAGCAAGGGGAGAGGAGGAAGAGGAAAAACAACTATTCGAACTAGCATATCTGGCAGAATGACTGATGACAATCATTGGTCTTGTGAACATTGTACCTATGCAAATGTTAGGTCTGCCACCACATGCCAGATGTGCAATCAACAGCGGCGATGAAACTTGGATCCTCCATAGAAACAAATGTCTTCTGCCTCAGTCAGGCCAATGCAGCAAAAGCTAAAATGGAGTCTTTACTTCCTGTTATATCATCTTCTGGCTCCGTTTTGTAAGGCTATTTTAATGTGAAAGGGAAAGGGGGTTAAGTCGCGTAAGAAAGGTTATCCTCTTGCACTCCTATTGGATACATCACAATTTAATGTATATAATGTTTTATCTTAAACTTTCCGTGTTGGGTTTATGCAACAGGCTTCTGTAACTGAATCTCATATACAGAACATACTGGAGATGAACACAAATGTGCTTGTTTGTGTCCTGATTTCTTCTAAATCTCTCTGCACCTTCTTTACTTTTACCTTCACTTCTGTATAAGCTCCACTTGTTTTTTCTTAAATTCCAACAATAAGAGACCATTTCACACAAATACATATACGTATAACGCAGATTTATAGCTCTTGTTTCACACTTCTTTCAAGCTATGGAATGTGTATGCTACTTTTTATTTTGTCAAACACTGAAAGACGTTAAGGATATGTATGATAGGATAATAATAAAACATAAAATAACATTATATATTTAAAATATATTCAATGTTTAGTGTATGCAAGTAATAAATTAAATAATAATAAATAATATACTCAAATGATAATTTTTAAATTAAGTATACTTTATATTTATAAAGTAATATTTTCTTTATATAACCACTTTTATATTCTAAAAAATAACATCTTAAAAATTATTTAAATAATTAGTATTTGATTTTAATATTCTAGTAAATTATATAATTTAAGTTTACGTGTTAAAATAATTTAAAATATAAATACATATAAAGATAACATGTTAAATAAAAAGTTATAATATATAGATGAATATTAATAAAGTTATACTTTATTTATAGAGTTATTTACCTTTTTTTTCTTAAAATTATATGAATTTTGTAAAATTAATATTACGATTAATTTTTTTTCTCTCTCTAGAAGTAATGATACACTGTAGTAATAAAGATAAAGATAATAGTATTATGTTGCGTAACAAACAATTTAATTCAAAATTAACTTTGTAAATGCTTAACCAAAACCAAGGTTACTCAGATTCTGCAAATCCTCTGACATAACGACAGCAAGATAAAGAATAATGAAAGATTCCACCTAAAGAAGGAAGCAAGACGATGTTGTCGTTGACTTGGAGGTGTTAGATTTGGACCTACCAATGACTAAATTAGAAGTCTGAAAATAATTTTATTTCAAAATCCCTTTAATTAGGTAATCTTGAACATCTTCAATTAATCAATTACTCAAGTCAAAAAGAGTATGAAGATTTTCAATTCCCCCACCAACAAAAGCAGAAGTTCAAAAATGTATTCTGCTATACCATGACTGTAGAATTTAAGAAACTCAACATAAACTCACGAGTTTAATCCTCAACTTAAAAAAAACATGCAAAATTTACTTATTCTTGTATAAACCATTATATATTTACAATTAAACAAACAGTAAGCTAATGATATTGCCACTCATCTCGCAGATAACAGAAAAAAAGTAAACAAAAATAGGCAAATATTGAAAACTGAACAAAATCTATGGCTTCCCCAATTTGCTTCCAGGATCCATCCCCTCTTCTGAGTTGGTGATGACATAGCTAGATTCTGTGAGAATCGGGAAACTGCAATCTTGCAGTATCAAAAAAAATCTTTTGTTGGTCCATGAAGAATCCAAGGCTAGTAGAATCACATACAAACCCACCAATACAGAAATTGCAAGACAAAGATATTTGTCTTCTGTGAAGCTTTCTTGAGACATGAATCAACACTTAGAAGAGAGAGAAAGAGAGATGATACTGAAATGGAGTGCTTGAAGTTATATAAGCATAGAAGTTAAAGGTATGAGACAGAGATATTTTAATGATTAAGTTAAGATTATGTGTATCTTGTCCCTATGTTTGGGGGGAAGTATGTTCCCACCAACTTGCCCTAAATTCCAATTCCAAACATTTTTCAATTCAATCATGAATCTCTGGGTAAACATCAACACAACAAGGTGCATGTATCACAATTCAGAAACAACCACATCAAAATATATTTTAATTAACAAACTAATGTTCGATATTTAGAATATTTCTTATAATATAATTGGTTTATCAACTTGTAACTTTCCAAAATCTATAAATAAAGTATAAACATATATCTATATACTATTTATTCGTTTTCATATTTAACACAGTTTAGGAATACATATCAAAAAATAAGTATAAATTATAAATAATATAATATTTATAATAGGAATGATAAATAAATTAGTACTTATGAAAATATCTGAATTTTGTTTGCAACGAAAAAAAATATTCAGATTAACTAATTGTAAGTATAAGTACAGTCAAACCTGTAGTTATTCTATTTCCTTCATTCCTAATTCATGTCATACATTTTGAAAGTTCTATATAGTGTATGTTGCTTCTCAATCATTGATTTAATATAAAAAACGTACCATACAAAACAAGAAAATCATAAATAAAAATTAATTTAAAAAATCAAAATAATTTATTACTATTTAACTAAATTATAGACAATTTTATAAATAAAAAAATTATTAGTATCTAAAGTAGTTTCTATTATTAATAAATATTTATAAAATGGTTTCTAAATTGATTTTTAATTATTAGTTACCAAAATTTTGGCTACTTACTACTTTGTATTATAAATTAGTCTCTAATAGTCTTTTAGAGACTAATTTAGAATTTAAGATATTAATAGTTAAAATATTGATAGCTAATTTAGATACTAATTTAAAAATTATTTTATAAATTTTTATTAATAATAAAAATCACTTAAATAATTTTTTAGTCTATAAAATAATATCTAATTTAGTGAATATAATGACTAATTATTTTTATATATAATTTTAGTTACTATTTAATAATTTTCTTATAATATATAACTTGTTGATACATATAGTCACAAATTCAAATTTTAACATATAAAAAAACAACATTGATATATCTTTACACATAAAGCACCTATTTAAATCATTAACAACACATATATAATAAATTAATGATTTTGAAAAATTATTATTAAATATAAACATTTATTTATATGTGGCATAAACTCATTAATCATTAGTCTTACTTTCTGATTCACATCAACATTTTCAATCCACTCATAATACACTCAACTCACATAATTAAATATAAACATTAGAATAAATAAATATTCAATTTAAATCAATCAACAATAAAATAATTAAGTTAATAAATATAAAAAAATTACTAATAAAGAAATGGCACTTGAGTTACCCTTTAAGAAAATAACAATTTTTTTATATATCACCAAGTCTCTTGAACTTAATAGTTGTACTAAACATCATTCACTTAGCAATTTAACTTTGATAACTACTAACTTTTCACACCTTATATTACCATATCACTATAATAATGTACATATTTTCATATAGAATAATCAAATAATCATCACCCATTAAAAATGTTTTAACACATTAATTATCATTTGTAAACCATTTATAAAGGGTCAAATTAAGTTCTTGACTACTAAGAAGTATTTTTTGGGTAAGAAATGATATTTTTCAATAAGAAAGAGATAATATGCAATATTGTCCTTGCTTACAACATTAATCTAGAATGACATGGTAAAAAATAAAATAAAATTAATTGAACTATTTTTTTTATTAGAACAATTGCTATTTAGAACAATCTAGAACATTAATCTATTTTTTATTACTAGAGTAACACGTAAACAATTGAACAAAATGAGTAAATATAAAAAATGCAAAGAAATTCAATTTGAAATAAAATTCAAAAATTCCCATTCAAAAACACATCCTTTTCATTTCTTATCCAAACCAAACCTCATCTTAATCCAAATTGACTTTCAATTCTCATAATAATCACCAAACATATAAATCATATTTCAAAACCAATTTTGTTATATTTCCATGTCAAAAATCAATAACAGTCATATTTTCAAAATTTCTAACTCAAAATATAATTACATCTTTATCAATTTACCATCTCTCAAATTTAGTAGGATCAAATAACCTTCAATAATCAAATCATAATTTTTTTTAAACTATAATTATATTATTAAGCTTAACTTTCAACCATCTCAACAAAATCAATATTAAACTTTGTTATAGTACGCCTAATAGTCTCACATTACTTAGAGTCAAGACCAAAGACAATTTAAATACATTTTTCTCCTTTAACCATCTGAGGTGTCTTTTAAGGACAAAATAGTGATGGAGCTTTGAGCTCCAAAAAGAACAATAACTCGGATACAGTGATTGACCTTAATGAAGCTATCTCAACGAACTTAAGGCTAGAACATTAGCGCAATTTGTGGGGATGGAAAAGTGGTTCCATAGACAAACTCTCGTTCTCTCAGCCTTATTGTTCTAGTACGCCTAATTGTTTCACATCACTTAGGAGTCAAGGTCAAGGACAATTTAAATACATATTATTCCCTTAACTCTCCCTCTTGTTCCGGTACGCCTAATTGTCTCATATCACTCAGGAGTCGAGATCAAAGACAATTTAAATACACATTTTTCCCTTAACCCTCCCTCTTGTTCTGGTACGCCTAATTGTCTCACATCACTTAGGAGTCGAGGTAAAGGACAATTTAAATACACATTCTTCCCTTAACCCTTTGATGCGTCTTTTAAGAATAAAACCGTGACGAAATTCCAAGTTTCAGAGTGAACAATATCTTAGATGTAGTGATTGACCCTAATGATATTTCAACTAAATTTAGACCACAACAAACTTCAAAATTCCTAATTCATTCAAAGCTGATATACTTGCCTAACATAATATTCTTCTAATTTTAATTCCTATAAATAAGATTATTCAATAAATGTATTCCTTAAGAATTATAGATAACTACTAAGAAGTCAAACCTAAAACAAAGATACCAATGTGGACTACTCTTTTATTTTAATAAATACATACTATGTTTATTAATATTAATATAAGCATTTACTAAAATTAATAAAAGCATTACATTTAATCATATTATTAATATAACTATATATTGTATTTAAAAATGTCAAAGATGTTGACAGAACTAATAATTAACAACATTATACAATTAAAATACAATAATAACATATCAAGAAAATATTTTTTATATATTTATCTACAAAGTTATACATGTAATAAATACTATATTATATTTAACTAAAACTTAATAAATACATTCTATTTAATTTCAATTAAATATAATTATATATATTAAATTTAATATATACACTCATTAATAATATAATAAAAAATGTTATATATATATATATATTCTTTTGAAAAGTCAAATATTTAATATTATAAAAACTAATATAATATATTTGTTAATTAAGTAAATAGTAAAACTATTTAAGGATAAGATTTATTTATTTACATATTTATAAAAATATTACGAAGAAATTTTTGTATCAGATAAATTTTTTCATGTAAGTAACAATCATAAATATTGATAATTGTGATTTTTAAGAAGGATAAAATTCTATTTAGTTAATAAAAAGTATTACTCAAAATATTTATATAAATCTTCTAAAATTAAATATAGTGTTATTTTTACCAAAATATTTAATTAATTATCATATTAAATTATTTAATAAGAATAACATAATATGATTTTTCATTAATTTTTTTTTTCAGTTTAGGAAAGTTACAATCAAATCTCCCATGATTTTTTTTTTAAAAAAACTTAATATAATATCATTACCCAAAAAAAATATTTTCTAAAAACGTTCTTTTTTTGGGAAGTAAGCTAAATATGAGTTTTCATTTTTAATTCCCATCAAACTATAAATTTTATTTCTACCAAACATCTCCACAAAGAACAATTTTTTTCAACGAATTTGAATTCATAAATATATTTTTATATCTAAATTATTTTTAAAAAATAAATATATGTTTCATTTTATAATTTCATAGCAAACTATTATGTTTTAATTAGTTATTCACCTATGACAAAATATGTTAAATTTATTCTACTACTTATCTACTGCCTCTCAAGTAACATTCATCAAACATTAATTAGTATAAGAATTTGTCATACTTTACGTTATCTTACTTTTATCTAATTTTTATATCATTTTTATTAAAAACACAATAAAAACAAAATGAAGACCAGATTAGTGCAACTTCTTTGGACTAATTGAACTTGTTTTAGGATTAAGAGACAACAAATCAAGTGCTCAATAATTATGATTGTATCACGTTATATTAAGAATTTGGAATTAATATATTTGTTACAAATAATTAGTCTGTGATTTTTTTTTAAAATGCACAAATAATGATATAGGTTCAAGTAAGAGTCAAGAGATTACAACTTTTAATCTTTATATATAAATATATATTATATAATTGCATTATTATATAAAATTAAAACTTGTAACCTCTAATATATTCCTCGAATTTCCTGTATCATTAAGTGGATTCGAATGAGTTTATATATGTTTTGATTTAAAGTTAAATAAAAATAATTTTGGATAAATTAATTTGTAATATTTAATTATAATAAAAAGCTTAAACCCTAATTCTGTGTATATTTAATAAAATAATAATTAATTCTATAACCTCAAAATACTGTACGGCGCGAAAGCGCGCGAAGCTACCTTGTTTGGCATTAGGTTTACTTAAGATTAAATCCAATTATTATTATTATTATTATTATTATTATTATTATTATTATTATTATTAATATTAATATTGGTTATGTATTCTATGCCCTAATTTATGGTTTTTATTTTGTTGTTTCTAATCCCTTTTTCTCTGCCTCTCTCCCTAATTAAATCTCTTAGTCAACTCAACTTCATCACTTGCATCTCAAATCAAGGTAACCATTTTCCCTTTCACTTCTTCATCTGAACTTTTATTTTCTGTCTTTCTTCTGTTCACTATTTTTTAACTATGCTGAATTCAGTATGATTTCGAATTATATATTTCTGTTGTACAACTTTAATTGTTAGATTAATTAAGTTTTAGATCTTTTTTGTATAACTGTTTTGTTGGGACTGTTGTTTATGTTTTGTAGAGATTTTTGTTGTTGTTATGTATACTTATAAGATTGGAACATTCGTAAATATGTTTTATATATTTTTTTCTGATAAAAAAATTGTGTACATATTCTTTTTCTATGGTAAATTAAAATATTAAAGAATGATTTTTTTTATATACTGATATGTTGCTTTTGCTTTTATCTTCTCTTTTTTTTTCTTCCACTGGGAATTATCATATCTCTTGTGAGTTTATGAATTAATAGTTATGTATTTTGATTATAAACCGTAGTGTGTTTGTTCTTGGCTTAGATTACTGTTGAATTGATTCCATTCCTTTTATCTAACCTATTAAATCAACTTATGTCATAACTTTATTTGTTGTTTATATTTGGCCCAATCTTTTGGCTTTTTCATTTATTCACATATTTTAGGTTTTCTTTTTGTTTTTTTTTATAAAAAAAATATTAATAAAAGACTGATTTTATATCATATATATCTTTTCGTTTATTTCTTTTTTTCATTATTTTTTAGGAAATCTCTTTTCTTATGTTTTTATTAACAATAAAAAAAATAAATTTTAGGGTAATCTAATTTAGGTACAATTCTTCTTCTCAAAAGTTTGTTATTAACTTCTAGAACAAATATAATCTGAACAATCTAAATACATCACTTATTTTGAAAAATATTAAGTATGTGATTGACTGAATTTAAGAAATGATATTGAACAATAAAATCTTTTGTAATATTGTTTGTTTTTTAAACTTTTTAAAATGATGTGATTTATGTTACGTTTTTATTCTAAAAGAAAATTAACAGTGAAAAGATAAATTACTATATATTTATATTTAATAATAGTTTTATCACATATATAGATTTATATCAACAATGAAACCAATAATATATACTTTGTTTACTAAATTTAATAAATATATTATTTAATAATACTATCAAATTTATATATATATATAATATTTAATAGATAAAATAATTAATATCTTGCTTAGAATATATGAAAATATTCAAAATATATTAATTATATTTTATAACATTTTTAATTATATCATTAGAGTATTATATGTGCATGTCGTTCAGAATTAAATATTAAAAATGATCTTAACTTATTTTAGAATATTTTAAATTAGTTTTCTTATTTCTTATATATGTGCAATTATTAAATACATTTTATCATTATATTGCTTTGTTTTCATTTATTAGCCCTAGTTTATGTATCTTTACAAGAGTTTGCAATTTTATGAATAGTACAATATTATCCAATCACTCCTTATATTTACAAATTAATTTATAAAAACAAATTCTTCAAATTAACAGAGCATTAGTATGAATAGAAAGCCCTAATATATTAACAACAATATTGAATTTATGTTTAAAGTCCTTTAACAAATGTATATAATTGCCTTTTGTATATGCATATTCTTGGTAATATCAATGCTTAATCCTTGTTAAATCATGTAATGTAAGTAGATATTGTGTATATTTTTATATTATATTGTTTTAACATCTTATTTTTAAATAAAAACTTTCATATATTAAGTATCACGGTAAAAAAAAATCTCAGTTATGCTAACACTTCAACTAACAACAATCATTTGTCATCACATGAAAAAAAATATTATTAAAAAAAAAAAGACATGTTCTCTTCAATTTCAATTCCTTTGAAGCCAGTTGTGTTTACTCTTCAATTTTAACATCTTTCAAACCTAGTAAATGGAAAATTAAGATATATGCGAATATTTATAAACATTTAAATTATTATATTTATATATTAGTTTATATTGTTAGAGTTTGTATTTTTTAGAAATCATAAAAAAATATATTCATAATCAATTCCTTTACATTTTAACAAATATACAAGGATTATATTTTTATACAAGTAAACGTTTAGTTGTAAAACTTAACCAAACAAAATCGTTTTTGATAAAATTATTTGAACTAGTTTATATATACATCAATTAAAAAAAAAAGTGTCCACAAGAAGTTGTAGTTACCATTTTAAAGATAAATATTATAAAAACTACAATGATTTTTCATTAAATAAAAATATATTTAAAAAAATATAATATCATAGTTATCTAGTACAATAATCGTGTATTTTGATTGAAGTTTTTAATCTTGGTTATTATTCCAATCCAAAGCGCGAAGCTACCGTGTTTGTTTTGGCATTGATTTTACTTAAGATTGAATTAATTGATATTAAACGCCAATTATGACCTTTTAGTACACACATCACCACTTTAGTGGCGTTATTTGTTCTTCCTATTCCGTAACACATTCCTCTAATCCCTTTTTCTCTGCTTCTCAAATCTCTTCCTTATGATCAAAACTCCGTTACGCCACTCTCAAATTAATTACAGGTAACCCTTCTTCTTTCAATTCTCCATCACCTTCTTCTTCTTACACTATTTTTTTTCTTCATGTGTATATATTTTTTTTTCTACCATTTTTTTTTTCATTTTTCGATTCTTCGTTTTCCCATTATCATAATCTCTAGTGAATTATACGTATTATATCTCTATTATTCAATTTTCAATCGTTAATTTTCAGATTTACACGATTGGATCCATGTTTTGGAGAAGTGATAGATGAACACTGAAACATTGAATGATATCTGAAGGTATTGTTGGTTATGTGAAGTGATGGAAAGAGAAGAGTGTTTGGAAATAAATATATGTTTTTGTATATTGGTGTTTATTTTATCTGATTGCATGTGATGTGATGTATTATATGTTTTTTTATCCTAACTTTTGCTAATTAAGCTTTGTCCACTCTTTTTAGGTTTTAGCCCTTTTTTTTTTCTGTGATGATATGATGTGCCTTTCTCATTCATTAACATATTTGATATTTTCTTTTTGTTTTTTCCTCATTTCAAATATTAACAATGAAATGATATAGTTGAATTCTTCATCATCATGAGCTGCATTTGGTTTAAACTTGAGATTAACAAATTTCAATTCACAAAATAATGAAAGAAGTTTTTACTTTGGAGGTACAAAATAGCTGAGTTATCTTTTAACCAAAATCTAAACATTGGTTAAAAAATATGTTTTTTCAATTTCTTCTTCTTCTCAAGTTTTCCAATTTGATATCTGTTTTCCATTGGGGTTGCTTGTTAGGAAAACTTTTGAAAGTTTTATTTTTTATTAAATTTATTTGCTTTAAATTAATTAATTTTACAATATAGAGATGTTATCTTATATGTTTTTATTCCAGGAACAAGTAAATGCTAAAATTTGGTATAATGTTTTTAATCCACACAAAACAAAACCCATCTAAACTTGTTTCAATCATGGATTTTTATCATTTTTTTGTGTGAAACTAAACAAGATAATTGGTAATTTAATCATGTGAATTTGGATGATGAAATGTGAATTTAAAGAAGCAGTACCAAAGCTCTACTTTAGTGACAGAGGGGAGGGAAATCTTTTTACAGTGACATTTTTTTCTAAATATATTAAGAAAATGTTATTCTGATAACTACACATCAGTTTATAACTTTTATTTTGTTATTTGATCAATGTTACTCTTTTTTTACTTTGTAATAAGATGCAGTGATTTGATCAGTATTTTCTTTTTACATTGTAATAAGATGCAGATTTTCAACATATCTGTAATACTCTGAGAGTATTTTTCTTGTTAAACCAATGTAACAGTGTGGCATTGATTCCTAATGAGGATAGCAACTGGAATGAGTTTACCTGCAAATGGAACTGGTTTCTGCATGGGAACTGTACATAAAATGACAAGTCATTTATGTAAGCTTAGAAACCAAGTGGATGATATTTGCCTGCAAGTATCATCAGACAGCAACACCAAAGGGCCTTCGCTATCTGTTGAAGACAAATCTTATTCTGCTAATGCATTTCTTCCTTCTGTCAATGTGTTAGCTTTTTTGTTGTTCTTGGTGGCAAGCTCTTATTTTCTTTTGCGCAAAAGTGTCGATACTTTTGGCAGTTGTAGAGAAAAACATGCAGAGAAAGTTTCTTCATCTGACAGTACTGTCTCAAATGCAAGCATAAAGAATGATGCAACTGCTGCATATGATAATCTTAGTATTTCTGAGAGCTCAGGGTGTTCTCATAGAATTTTTCACATGAACAGCTATAAGTGTGATGCTTACTTTGAGATTTCAGATTTGGAAAAAGCATGTTACATGAATTCTTTACTCAGCCTTGAAGATGATGATGACTCTGAGTGGCTCTCTGATTTAATGCCTTGTGGAAGTTCCTCTGAGGAGCCTTCAACTCCTCTTAGCTACAAGTCTGATGCTTACTATGAGATTTCGGACTTTGAGCAAGGATGTTACATTCATTCTTTACTCAATCTTGATGATGAAGATTCTGAATGGCTCTCAGATTCGAAGTCTTTTGAACGTTCATCAGAGGAACCTTCAACTCCTCTTAGCTACAAGAGTGATTCATATTATGCGATTTTGGATTTTGACAAAGAAAGTTACTTGCATTCTTTACTTAGTCTTGAAGATGAAGAATCTGAGTGGCTCTCAGATTCTAAGTCTTTTGGATGTTCATCTGACAACCCTTCAACCCCTTTTAGCTGCAAGATTGATTTAGCTTCTGAGATTTCAGATTTGGACAAAGAAAGTTACACACATTCTTTAATCAATCTTGAAGATGAAGACTCCGAGTGGTTCTCAAATTCGAAATCTTTTGAATATTCATTTGAGAACCCTTCAACTCCTCTTAGATACGAGGGTCAAATTTCACATTTGGACAAAGCAGGTTACTTCCATTCCTTACTAAGTCTTGAAGACGATGATGATGATGATTCTGAGTGGCTCTCAGATTCAAAGCCTTATGCATGTTCACCCGAGAACCTTTCAACACCTCTTAGCTACAGGACTGACGCTTTCTCTGAGATTTCACATTTGGACAAAGCAAATTACATGCATTCGCTACTCAATCTTGAAGGTGAAGAGTCAGAGTGGCTCTCAGATTCCAAGTCTTTCGGATGCTCATCATCTGAGAACCCTTCAACTCCTTTTAGCTACAAGTTTGATGATGTTTCTGACATTTCAGATTTGGACAAAGAATATTGCATGCATTCTTTACTCATTCTTGAAGATGAAAACTCTGACCGGCTCTTAGATTGTAAATCTTATTATGAATGTTCATCCGAGAATTCAACTCCTCTTAGCTCCAAGTGCGATTCTTACTATGATGTTTCAGATTTGGACAAAGCAAGTTACTTGCATTCCTTGCTCATTCTGGAAGATGAAGACTCTGAGTGGCTCTCAGATTCAACTAGTTGGGACATTGTGGTTCCTCCTTCAGTCTCTACTTGTTCAAACTTTGGTGACTCAGAAGATAAAAATCTATTAGAAACAGCAGGATTAGAAGAAAATTTCAGTGCTGATGAACCACTTTTCTGGCCATTGGAAGGGAAAGTGAATTGGAATTCTGAGGAAACTTGGAGTTCATTTTGTACCTCCCCGAGGAGAAGGTTTGCATTGAACTCTGGTGTGTGCAGTGTGAACAAAAAAGAGTATTTTGCTTTAGGTGAGGTACCCATTGAGACATTGGTGGGGCTGAAGGAATTTGATGGACATGAGGCGCTTCTTCTTGATTCGGAATTCAATGATGTGTTTGTGGTGGACGAGTAATATCTGCTATAACCTTCCTAACCTTATGAACAGTGAGATGACTGCAACTTACTATAGTAAATCACCATATCAGAAGACTTAGGTTGTTAACCCACCTTACCTGTTTATATGATCTAATGTTTTTCTGTGTCTTGATTAAGTATTTATTATCCTAATTCGACAACATAAGTAGTTAGGCACGGTTGTACAGATAGGTCACATGATGTTCCAGCAGAAATAGTTAGGTTAGTGGCTAAACTTTTGACCATGCTCATGTATTTTCACAGTTTCTTCATTTTGTTTTTTTTTTTTGGTTTGTATCACATTATGAGACAGTAAGGCACTTTTATCAGCAGTTAACTTTACCTCTCAGGTTAATTTTGATCTATTGCTGTACTGATGCTAATTGCATAATTAACTATTGAGTTTAGAGTTGAGATATGTTTTTGGTATTTTAGATAGGGTCCCATATACAGACAACTCCAAAGGAGTTGTTCCAGCATCCAACCGTCCACCGTCCACGTCCATGTGTCAAAAAAATAATATTTTATTTCTCTTGTGAGATTTAGGAATTTTTTTTCAAAAGATTTAAAATTTTGTTGATTAGATTAAATTTTGAAATTAGATTAAAAGAATTGGAGCTTAATACATTGTCCACACTTTCTGGCTTTTAGAGATTATGAGTGTAGAATAATGTCAATTAACTACAAAAAAATCACTCAACTTAAAAGATGACCGTATGTGGTAATATAACCTAAGTACCAAAATTTCACAATCTAATTTAAGTACCAAAATTTTAAATCTTTTCAAAACATTTTCATAGACCCTACAATAAAAATAAAATATTATTATTTTTTGCACGTGGGTGGTTGTATGCTACACTATGTATCACAGACACTAATACGATACGGACATGAATATATGTATAATCTCTAAAATGTAGGACACAGGGACACGAATCTATATATTATATAATTATGAATTATTTAAATTGACTATAAAGATTTATGCGCACAAGTATGTTCTATATTATTTTTTTTTGGAGCAGAAAGATGTTTTTCAAGACTGGTTCAAAATTATTTGTTTCTTATTTTTATAATCATAATAAAAATTTATACAATGAGTTTGACTTTTTAGAAAATTAATGTATTTTTTCTTTTTAAAATTGTGTTAGAATTGTACTATAATTGTCAGAAATCCAACAAATACTTTTTGAATTGGACACTTCACATATACGTGTCCTAGAAGTGTCATACGAGTGTCCCGATACGAGTATCCGGTATCGACACACACCATTTAAGAAGAGTGTCCAAGCTTCATAAATGCTAGAACAACTTCATACGTAAGGAAATTATTAAAATAAATTTTTATTCATATTTTTTTAACTTGAAGAAATAAATTTTTAACGTCACTATAACATTTATCTGAACAATAAGTATGTATGAATGAGTATATTATAATATTTATGCAAACAATAAATTAGTATTGTAATTATATTATAACATTTACTTCAATAATAAATTAGAAAAAATATTTTAATAATGTATAAATTTTCTTATATCTTTTATAAGAGAAAATGAGAGATAAGCAGATCCTTGACCTCCCCACGAGCCTCATTTCTATATTTAAGGTCAACTCATTGTCATGTGCCCCAATTTTTTTTTTAAAAAAACAACTTTAAATAATTGAATGGATTCGGCAGGTAAATAAATGCAAACACAAGAATAAAACTCAACAACAACCCATTTTATTTTATCTTTTTCATTTATTCGTAAAAAAATAAACAAATAAAATATAAATAAAGAATCCTTCTTGTGATGTTATTTTCCGTACATAATACAAATTTCAAAATTAAATAAATATAGTGTTTATTGTCGGATGTCATTATAGTTTATTATTATTATTAATAATAGTAATAATTGAAATCAAAATTTATGTTACTCAGTTATGAGACATAAGTCCCTACTCTAATTATGCTAACTAATAATGATAAATATACACAGTGTTTAAATATAAATGATTAAGTTTTTTTATTTTTTATTTTTTCATAAATGGTTGGTACAAATAAAGTAAGGTGACAAAAATACCAAACCATTTGCGGAGTAGGATATATGTTTCATAAAATTAACTCATTAAGTTAATTAACAACTTGCATAAAAAAAGTTAACTAACAAACATGTTTAATTATGTATTTGGTAGAAAGTAGTTGAAAAGTTAGCTCATAAAATATACCTAAGATAAGAGTTCGATTCTTATAAGTTAACTTTTTAATTAAATTAAAATTAGTTGATAAAATTTACTTGAAAAAAATAATTGATAAATTTAAAAGGATATATTTAGTTATTTAAGCTGAAAAGATATTTGAAATGTTATGTTCTATTTATAGTCCTTTTTTATTTACATTTAACTAGGTTTTTCATTTTAAAAACAATTTCATATCATACATATCTTAAAAAATCAATTTAATTATTTATTTTTAAATGTAATCCATAATTAATGCTGTTAATAATTTTATATAATAATGGTTAAAAATTCTACAAAACTTTACTTGTTACCCTGAAAAGGTTTTCGTATACAAAATTAAATAACAGTTTTTAGCCCCATAATAATGCGTTTTTATTAAACTATATCCTAAAATTCGTAACAATTGATGTTTAGAAATAGTAATTAGTTTTAAACTCCGCTGATATTTTGAATATTTTATATATATATATATATATATATATATATATATATATAACTTCTCTAAAAAGAAAAATATTCCATGCATAGTTTTAAATATTGTGGATTTTCGTTAAAGTTTCCAATCATAAATAAAATATACCTAAAAAAAACTGAACACAGTGTGAACAACTAATTGAGCCCTATACCAAAACAATAGATAACTAAGTTTTTTTTATATATATATATAAACGATTATCATGTGGTTAGTGCCCCAAAGATCCTTACACAGATCTTACCTAAATTTGAAAAATAAAAAAATGGCAGAGTTTAAGTCTCGAGAAGATAATCAACGAATCTCACAAGCAACAACTTCAAAATAGCAATGTGATTTTCTAATATAATATTTTTAAATATCATTGACATGTTTCTTTAATTACGGTGGAAAAATCAGATTTATGGTTAGTCATATTTTTCATGAAGGACTGCGTGTGCTGATAATTTGGTTAATTTTAGATTTATTCATAGAGAATCTTTTCATTGGTATCATACGCTACCATATAGTCTGTTCTTAGAATTCTTTATGAATAGGTATAGTCTACCAATTTGTTAATATATGAGTTTTGGTCTAGTCCCCCATATTTTTGTATTTATTTTTTATTTTTTAATAATACTTTTTTTTTGTGATGATAAATGATTGTTGTTGTTTGAGGTGTCAACATAAACGAGATGTCAAGTTGAATAATGATTTCTAACATAAAAACTTTTATTTTTAAAAAAATTATAAAAATACTAGTTTAAAGTACATCAAATTGTCTAAAATTATTCCAGAGTTAAGTTTTTCATTTAGGCACTCTTTCAATTATTTGAGAAGTTACTCTCTGAACTCTCTAGACAAAAATACATGTCATTATTTTTTTAGTTATTTATACTAATAATATTAATTTTTTATATTATACGGATAACTAAGTTAGATTCAAGTACCATTAACCATGATTTGTAGATTATTTAGTGTACAATTCTTGATAATTGTGTAGTTAAACACCTCTTTCTGATTAGGAGATGTTTATCGCATATGTTGATGATATGTCGAGATATTTCAGAATGTCGAGTTAAATCTTCTAAACATTCGAATAGTACACTACAAGATCTCGACATCTCAAACACTTCAATAATAAAATACATTACCTCATCATCTTGATAGTTAATAGCACACTACAAAATATCATCAGTTATGGACTCAACAATACTCTATGAAATATCTTTATCTCAGTACTCGATAGCACACCATCTGACTAATAATAATATAATATAATAAATATAAAAGAGTGCACCGAAAAGAAAGTTAAAAGTGTATTATGTTAAACCTGGGTTAAAAATGAATTAGAGATTAAATTAAATATTAATTTAATTAGGAAAAAGAAGAAAAGTGAAAAAAGGTATATAGTCTAGAGACAAGCGTGTGATATGATCTGGCCCCACCCCGTAAACGTCCAACCAAAACATACAACGTAGATACATGGAAAGGGCATTTTGGGAAATACGTGCAATGATGCAGGCCTCTCTCTAACTTGGAACCTTCTCTGATTCTGCTCTTCTTTCTTCTTTACAAATTGCTACTTCCAACTTTTGGCTCTTTTTCCTTCCTCACCAAATCCAAATCCTCTCTCTTCTTTCACACTGCCATTGACCTCTTCTCTCTCAGGTACTCTCCTCTCTCGCGCGATTCTCCTTCAATTCTCCTTTTCCCTCAATCATTTCTGTTCCTGATCGTCTCTTATTCCGCCTTCTCTCCTGCGATTCCGCTTCCAATTTCCGTTAATGCGTTGTTTAATTTCGCTTTTTCAATTCACAAGTTTCTTTTCTTACTACCCGCGCCACTTCCGATTTGAAGCTCGTGCTAATTCGCTACCTGCTACTGCCTTTTCCTTTTATCCACCCGTGAATTTTCCCCTCTTTTGAGCTCAGAGACGGAACAGAACTTCAATTTCTCTGCATCCTTCTATTTAATTGACTTCCTTAAACTGTGTTTCAACTTCATAAATTATAGTCTCTCTCTTTCTTTCTTTTAAATTGGCTTAAAGATGGTTATGATTTTGTTTCTTGCTTTATGATTGCACGATTCGGTCGCAGTAAAACGCACTGAATGCTTGTGATTGTTGCTATTATTGTTTTTATTTTTATGTGTTATATTTAAATTTTGAACATGTTAGAGTAGCTCGTCTTATCGGTTGTTGCAGCAGATTGCTTTTAGTATCTACTGCAATGCGTGCACCGGCGTTGCTTGCACAGTGCTTACCTGGATTAGTGCCCCATGATCGTGGAAGTCTCAGCATATCCTCCGTTCCTGAGAAAGATCTTCATCTCCCATCACCAGCCGTGGAGATTCTCCCTTCCAAGGTACAATTCCTGTTTCTAGAATCGGCTATCCTATCACCAGAACCACTCAACTCCCTGAAAAATGTTGTGGTTAAAAAGTGTGGCGCTGATTTAAATTTGTTATGCTTTGCAGGCAGTTCTCCATGACAAGGATAATGGGGAGAATATGGATTATTTTAAGGTACATCTTAGTGTGGTTCGTATTGTAGTATTTGTTTTGTGAAGGATGGCTGAGTCAGATGGCTTGTCTCCTGAATATACAATTCTTTATGGCAGATTGGTGTTATAGAAAAAGGTTTTAGATTTTTGTTGTTGTCTCTTTTGTAATAAATATCAATACAGTGGATGTGAGTTTTATATCTTGACATTGATGTATGGGAGGCATTGGTTTCATAAAGATTTTGCTTCGATAACAGAATTTGTCTGCTAAGTCATACTGAAATAAGATGTTTTGGTTACATTTCATGGTTTATTGTATGCTTTTGAAGTGTTTTCCACGATGGGTTTTCAATCTTTTTTAATAACACCTAATATTTTTCTTTTTCTTGAACACTGTGTCGTTTATTTTTTTTTTAAATTTCCTCGTGGAAATCTTATCTTCAACAAGATTAAGGTAACGTTACAGTTTTATAGTTTCACGCTGATGCTCTCTTAAACCTCTGACAGGGTTTAGTCAGTATTGCTGATATTGTTGGATTCAGTGGCTCGGAGGCAATATCCTTGAAACCTGACGGTATGTAATTGATGTTTTCATGCGAACAAACATTTTCTTCCAATTTCATACCTCCATAAAAGTAACATACTTGAGAATTAATACAGCATACATCCTTATTATGTTATAATAGTTCTTAAACCAAATTATTATTTGGCATGAAAGGAAAGTGACAAATCTTTACGGTTAGCTTATGATCATCTTAAAAAAATTAACCAAGCTCCAAATCCATATTTTATCAGAAAAAAAGATAATGACAAGATTCGTGTTGAGGAAAATGTCTTTTAACAGTTATGCTTTTGCTATATACATGTAATTTATTGTCTCGTGAATATCAAATTTACTCATTTGACTTTGTAGGTTCTCTGAAATCCTGGACTAGTTCCATTGATCTTGTCAGTGTTCTTAAGCATGAGATTCGTGATGGGCAACTGACTTTCAGAGGAAAAAGAGTACTTGAGGTATATTGTGCATGAACATTTTATTGCCTTGATCTTATTCAATTCTTGCACTGCATTCGTCCTGTCCTCACTTTTCAAATGCTCAAAATATTAGCTACATCTATGAAACTTCCTTCTTTTGTTCTTCCTTGATCCCTATTCTTTCAATCATGTTTATTCTATTCCCCCTGGTCCTTTATATAAAAAACAAGTTAGTGTGTTAAAAACACTATAGCTTATTTCTTATAAAAAGGACTAAAGGTAGTTTTGATCATTTGTAATTTACAAATCTCTTTGCTTTCGTGTATTTTGCAGCTCAGTTGCAACTATGGACTGCCTGGAATTTTCGCTTGCTTGAAGGTATGCAGTTTTGGGTTGGGGTATCCCTTGATCTTTTTGCTGGTTCATTTGTCACTAGTCTATTATGTATAAGCTGGAAATAATACATTAGGTAGATGTTTTCCTACAGCAAATTGATGGACACGAACGGAAATTTAAATTGTGCAGGCAGTGGTTATTTGTCATTTGATTGCTTGAATTACACTGTCTTCTTGGTGTGATTGCCAAGAGTTTCAATTTTTTTGGGATAATATTACATACAGACAATCAAGTAAATAGCAATACGAGAAACTTGTAGTGTTTTGGGGAGAATAATTAGCAACGAGTAACAGTTTTACCTCATTCAAAGAAATACACTCTTTGGAAATAACTTGATTTCTCCTCTATTTGGTTCTTTATTTAACAGGGGGCTTCTGTGGTGCATTTTCAAGATCAGAGTGCAGAAACTATAAGATGCACAACTATACCAAATGTCCTTGCTAATCTCAAGCAAGCCCGTGATAGGCAGAGTCGACAGCCTGAATCTCCTCTTACTCCTTCAAGACAGACTCTGGCACCATCGGTTAACTTTTATGCTGGGGACTGGGAAGAATTACCAACCGTGCTGTCTATTGTGAAAAGTGATGGATATGAAGTTATGCCTGGAATGAGTTTGAGTTTTTCTGAGGAAGATTTTATGGAAGGATGTAGTAGCCAAGATGGTAGCATCATTGGCCATGAATCTTACTCAAGACGGTCTAGGAAGCTCTCAGGAAGTCGAGCATGGGAAAGAGGCAGTGAGGCGGATCAAGGAGAGGGTGGCTATGATGTTATCTTAATGACAGAGATTCCATACTCCATTACCTCTTTGAAGAAGCTGTATGCACTTATTAAGAAGGTTTGTTTTCCTATGCTTGGTTGTCTATACTTACTGAAAATCTTGTATATGCTTTCCTTACTCTGTTGTTTTGGTAAACATCGCACATGTGGCATATGTTTATTAGACAAGTGGCTGATCATGATGTGCTTGGATATAAGTTGTGTCTTCCACCCTCATTTGTTGATTGATTTATTTTTAGCCTTGGGCAGTAGCAGCGTATTTATAATGATGCAGTTGTAACTATGCCTCTGCCCTGATTTTCAAAGTTTCTCCTTTTCTATTTTAACCGAATTATTAATATTAAATCGAGTTTCAAATTGTAACCGCGTAACTTTAATTCCTCTTCCTTATTTTCCTTTTGATATCAGTGCTTGAGGCCCCCATATGGTGTGGTATATCTAGCTCCTACCAAGAGGCACTATGTTGGATTCAGTAATGGAGTACGACAACTAAGAAGTCTGATAGACGAGGAGGGCGTTTTTGGAGCACATTTAGTCAAGGATTTGGCTGACAGGGATATCTGGAAGTTCTTTCACAAGTAAACCATAATTCGAAAACCAGATACTTCCTTGGCAGACATACGTTAAAAATTCTAATGAAACCATACATTTTATAATGTGAATCACAGGCATTCTTTTGTTTTTTAAATCTATAATTTCTCCATTTTTCTTATAGTTTATGTGATCAATAATGGAGGTCCTAATTTGAATGATCAGTTTATGTGATCATCAGCGTGAAACTGCCTCATTAATTCGCACATTTATCCTCGAGATTTCTTTGATTAATCCTCGACATTAATCGACCACCAGGTTTGAAAACGAATACAGTAATTTTAAAGATCTTCATTAAACAAATGTTTATTAATCCATGTATGCTAAATAATCCTATACATGAAAAGAAGGAAGCAAAATTTCAAAAAATATTAACAGGTATCCTAAAGGTACTGGTTAAAGAACTAAAAGTAAGATTTGTTTTATTAAAAAATATTAATATATATTTATGGTGACGAAACTTAATATTAGAGGGAAGGAATAACTTTAGCGATAGAAGCGAGTCACAGCGATGGGTAAGTAAAAAAGTGTGTGATGACATTGAAGGTTGCATTGAGAATATTGAAATACTATTTCCTCTAATTGTTTTAGCAAGAACCAATCAACTAATTTATAATAATTAAAAATAAATAAATTTAATGAAATGCCAAAAGAAAGGAATCACATTCAGATGAAACGTCAAACAGGCTTTTAAATTGGGCTAATAAAAGCAAGCCCATAAGAAGAAGGGTCTTGAAGCAAAAGTTAAAACCCCAATCTAAATTGAGGGTGCGTGGGAGAAAGTAAAGCGAAGTGAAGAAGAGTATCGAAGGATGGAATCTGGGAGTGTTGTTGAAGGCGAAGAGGAGGAGCTGAAACGCGTGCCGCTCAGGGAGAGGCCGGAGTGGTCAGATGTTACTCCACTTCCGCAAAACGACGGCCCCAACCCCGTCGTTCCGATCCAGTACACGCAAGACTTCGCCGAAGTTATGGATTACTTTCGCGCCGTTTACCTCGCCGATGAACGCTCCCCTCGCGCCCTCGCTCTCACCGCCGAAGCCATCCAATTCAACTCCGGCAATTACACTGTACGTCTATCTAGCTCTCTTTCTCTCTCGATATCACAACCTAAATAATTCGAATCGCGTTTCAATTTTCCTCTGCTATAAATCTTCATTACTCATTCCTCACTGATATGTGTCGTATAATCATATTTGAAGTTAATGCTTCCGATTGCATTTTGCTTATGACGATTGAACTGATTTGTCTGTGTTGTTTTTGCAGGTGTGGCATTTCCGGCGGTTGTTACTTGAGTCGCTTAAAGTTGACTTGCAGAGTGAACTGGAGTTTGTGGAGCGTATGGCAGCTGGAAATTCCAAAAATTATCAGATGTGGTGAGACGCTCTGCTCTGCTCTGCTCTTTGTTCGTTACTTTGCCGCTACTTCATTATTGCGATTGGCAATCCTGTTTGCTTGTTCAACAACTATTGTAAGATTAGAAAATAACGTCGAATCAAAATTTTCACGTAAACTAAAATCTACTTGCAATTACTGTTTCCGTAAGATTGGTTGTTTGACTTCTCCCAAACCTTATAAGGATTTTATTATTAGTTAGGAATCACTTAAGTATTTATTTGTCTTTTCATATAAGTAAGTTTTTGTCGTAGACTTTGTTTTGATAAACTTTTTTATGTAAGAGAAGAAAATAAGAAGGTAGAACTTCTTCATAAGCTTAAATCAACTTGTGCACTTTAGTTTTTGACAAGTTAAAGTAAATAAGAGTGCTACCAAAGTTAGGGGTATAAGTTGATTTGAGCTCACACGAGAAGCACAATTCATTTTATCTTCTTATTTTCTTAAATGCTTATAAAGAAGTTTATTTAAAAAAGGGTTTATACTGTGAAAATTTATGAACTGTGGTGTCTTTGAAGCAGGTGATTTGAAATGCTTCTTTGTTCATAATAATTAGCCATTCCAGTTGCACAAAATCATTTTTACCATGATTCTTCTGTATGCTATGTTTGGTATTTGGCAGTCGTGAATTGAAGTGCTTCTGAGTATAACTTCTTTTTGTACATACATCATCATATTGATCTTCATGCCAGATGTTTTGTAGGCATCATAGAAGATGGGTTGCTGAGAAGTTAGGACCTGAAGCTAGAAAGGATGAGCTGGAGTTCACCAAAAAGATACTCTCTAATGACGCCAAACATTATCATTCATGGTCGCATAGACAGGTTTGTTTCTCTTATTGTCACCACAAATCTAAATGCTCACAATTTTAGCATTTGTATCTTTGTATGAGGCGTAGTTTAATTATCGAAACCCTTCTTTTGTTGTGTGGACAGTGGGTTCTTCAAGCACTTGGAGGATGGGAAGATGAGCTTAATTATTGCTCAGAACTTCTTGAACAAGACATTTTTAATAATTCTGCTTGGAATCAGGTATGCAACTATGTTACCTGTTATCTTTAGTCTGCACAGGACACATCATAAATACTCATCATGGATTTGCTTGATTGTTACCTAACTAATTGAGGTCAGACGCCTTCTCTCACACGTCCTCGTACCCCTAATCTTACATATCTAATAATTACAATTGAAAAGTAACTATCTTCCTTGTATTTTGTTAAAGTTCCGTATCAACTCTAATTTAAGCTAATGAGAGTCGTTATTCTCTTATAGGCTTTTTACAAACTTTAGATCTCTAATAGTAAATTAATGTGAGGATCTCTTCAATATAATTTAGCTAGTAAGAATTCAATGCAATGCACAGGTATTTTATAAAAATGTAAGATATTAAATTAAAATAATTTTGGAAAATTAAATTAATTGACAAATATTATTTCAATGATAAATATCTAATAAGCATAGATTTTTTTAATTTCTAAAATCTCTAAACTATTCTAATTAACAAAAAAATATTTTAGTGATGATTCACAAACATATTGTTATATTTACTGTTGATTGAAGGAATTTAAGTGTTGATTAATAGAATTATGGAAAGTAAAGATCTTCTTTATTCGAGTAACTAATAACACATGTTACTAGAAATTCATGGTTTTATCTGAATAAAGATTTGCATGTAAAATGTTGTTTAAGAAGAAAGAGTTACATATGATGTGGTTTCCTCAGAAGAAAGGGTATGATTTAACTTCGTGAGAAAAAAGAATGAGGTCTCAAATTTAATATATGGGTGTGAATCAACTAAATTCTGCAATAAGAACTGTTAAAAAGGAAAGATTTGCCACATGTGCTTGACACCTTCTTGTCTTCTTACCCTGCCTAATTAATTAACGAAGAAGTAAAATCATTGAGTAATATAATATGCTACGGGGTAAAATTATTAATGTTCATGAAAAATCCATTTTACTTGTAAAAAGTTTTCTTCCTTTTTTTTTCTTACTTTAGAAAATAACATTTAATAATTTTTACAGAGATATTTTGTCATAACAAGGTCTCCTTTCTTGGGGGGGCTAAAAGCTATGAGAGAGTCTGAAGTGCTTTACGCCATTGAAGCCATTATATCCCACCCTGAAAATGAAAGCTCGTGGAGATATCTACGAGGACTTTATAAAGGTGAAAGCACTTCATGGGTAAATGATCCAGAAGTTTCTTCTGTGTGTTTAAAGATTTTGAAAACTAAGAGCAACTACTTGTTTGCTCTTGGCACTGTTTTGGATCTTATATGCTTTGGTTATGAACCAAATGAAGACATGAGAAATGCCATTGACGGTGTAAATGCAGTAGATATGGATAAACAGGATTTAGATGATAATGGGAGAGGGGAACATCAAAATTTAAATATAGCACGAAATATTTGTTCTATCCTAGAACACGTTGATCCTATTAGAACCAACTATTGGATTTGGCGCAAGAGCAGGCTTCCTCTGTCAGCCTAGTACCAAAGTTATTTAAGGACAGCTCTATGTCATGTGTAATTTTTATCTGAGTTCGTTGGAAGTGATGCCTCATGTTGTTTCTTTCAGTGCACATTTATTTACTTTTCTCATGTCATTACTGTCATTTTGAGTGTATGGATTGAAAGGCAAATATAGTTTAGTCTCTGCACAATAACAAATTTAAGTCTTTTCATTTGCTTTTTCAAATTGGATCCATAAATCATCCCTAGCTTATCTATATATAAATTTAGTGAAGGATCTTTGTATTGTTAGATTAACAATGCGCAATTCAACAAAGAAAATTTTGTGTACAAAATGAGGAGAGCAGCAGAGCCTGCCAGAGATTACCTCTGATTTGAAAAACCAACTAATCAGTCGGATCCGATGAACTGATAGGTAGTGTTAACTTTTTTTTATATATAGATGTGATCTTAGAAATTTTGTTGAAGACATAACATGTATATAAAATGCATAATTGTAATATATTTTTCATTTGAATTCTTGAGAAGGATATCTTTGTTTAATTTTTCATATAATATTTAAATGTGGCGTGAATAATTTCTCTGAATAAATATTGGTGAGAAAAGTGATAAATTTTAGAAAAAAAAATTAAGTTGATAAATAATTTTAAACTAGTTTTCTTAAAATTAAATATACTGGTCATATCACATATCACATGTAATAATTTATAATTTAAAAATAATGTAAAATATATTTATATTTCTAGTGCAAACTTAAATTCTACTTCTTAAACCTCTTGCCATTAAAATAATCGTACTTTAAAAAATGTATTGATACGAGATTATATTTTTAATTTATATTCTAAAATTATGCATCAATAAAAATCAAGTTATACAAATATTTCAAATGTTGATATCGTTTCTACCATTTTTTTACTTTACTTTTACCCCCTATTATTTAATCACGATTGAAGATCTTTCATCTTTTTCATTTGTTTTACTATTCTTCTTCTTTCATTCGTTTTTAAGTGAATATAAGATAATTCCAATATGACAGACATAGAATGGAGATTGTAATTGTTATAAGAAATAAAAACTATAAATGATACATGAAGTAAGTATTTCTAAATAGTATAATAAACGATAACTATAAATTTAAACTATAAAACTATACATAAATTAAGAATACTTTTTTTTATTAAAAATACTTTTGAAATCATCATGAGTATATGAATAATATTTGTTAATAAAAAAAATCAAGTTTGCTTCAAGTAACCCTAAGATACAGGGACAAGATACATGTATCATTAGAGTAAGTTTGGTGATTTTTTTTTTTTTAAATTACAGAAATGGAAAGAACTGAAAACTTAGTTGTTAATGCGATTTCATATTAGTTATTTTTTTAAAATAAAAGTTGAATTGTATAAACAAAGTATGCTTTATAGTAGATTTTTTATTTTAGTTTTAAACAGAAATCGTATTTAGCCTTTCTCTTCTCTGTTTTTGGTTTCTTGACCTGTGGCAGTTGAAAAACTTCACTTTTAAATTTGTGGGAGTCACAAATTTCACAATAAAAGTTACCATCAATCAATTTATTTGTATACTTTATTTAAAAGATAATAATTTATCTCAAATCATATTATTATACTTTTTTTTCTCTATCCATAATTTTTTTAAAATCGAGTATTTAAAAAAATATTTTTTAAAATTTTAAGTCTTTTCTATTACTTGCATAAGTTCTCTTACATATATTAAATTGAGATACATATTAAAAAATAATATATATTAAGTTTTTCTATTATCTGTAAAAAATATAGACTCTTACAATGAAAAATTATTGAGAAATCAAAGAAAAAAAGTTTAAAAATATTTTTAAAATGAATTAAAAGAACTAATCTAATAATAGAAATAAATATTCTAAACAAAAACCATTAAATTTTCTATTAAGGTTTTATCAGAGAAAGGGGCATTCCGAGAATTGAACTCGGGACCTCTCGCACCCTAAGCGAGAATCATACCACTAGACCAAATGCCCATATGTTTATACGCTTGTATATAATAATTAACAACATATTTTAATTAATCATTCTTATATATAAAACGAAATTTTATTGTTTTACAAGATACCCATAAAAAGTTATTAATTATAATTAGATTTAGGATCTAAACAGCATAAATATATCTTGCATGGTTTATGGTAAAGGTGAAGATGTGAAGTAAAATTAGTTTAAGATACAGGAAACACTATACTTTTATAGACAGCTTATAAGGGAATTATGATTAAAGTTTTACAAAAACAATATGTCCATTCTTCTTTAAGTTAATCTCAAAAAGCATCTAATAAATCAAATACATGAATAAAGTTCTTGGAGATGTATGATAAGTATTATTTTCAAAATTTGTAGAATGAAGATTTTGCAGTCTTAACATGATAGTAAAGTTATTATCTTATAATCAGAAGATCCTGGCTCCTCTCACATTAGAAAATGAAATAAACAATTTCAGAATATCAAGTCTTGATATTACATGTACATGCATGTGTTAGAAGGTGAATACTTGATGTTCTTCTTATCCAGATTGAAATTACTTATGTTTCTCTTATTTGAAAGGAGTCAAATCCTTCTGCATGAACCTCAGAAAAAGTTGATCAGCTCCAATAGGGTAGATTAAAGGCTTCTTGTTCAATGTAAGTTTTTTGGAGTTGGAAAAGCTTGAAGCCTCCTTGTATGCTGATGGACAGAAGCTACTTACAAGACACTCTCCACAGTGAGGCCGTAGAGGAGTACAGATTGATCGTCCAAATCCTACCTGTTTGTATTCAAGTCAGAGAATGATCTATATCTTTTAAGTATTAAACTCAAAATCATTATCAGTTTTGTGTGGAAATTTGAATCAGCAATAATTATTATCTTTAATTCTAGTTTTGAATGTCATTTTACAGAACATATGAATTTGAGAAGTCTATTGTAAGACTATTTAGAGAGACTATTTAGAGAGATTATATTTTCCTTCAGAAGAGTAGCAGTGAAATAAAATATATTTTCTGATATCAGTATACACAGTGTTGGAATATAAGATAGAAGGATTAAACAAGCTGCAACATGCTTGTTATAATGCAGTAAAAACAGAATAGTATGGCACCCAAAGTAACCATATAGGGCATCTGTTGAGAGTGATATAGAATCAAAGGAAATGAGCTTTTTTTATCAGCCAAAAGAAATGAGCTTAGCATACCAAAAGAGGATTTATTGGAACCCATTCCTCCTTTGGAAGCCATCGTTGCAGCCCTTGTCTGGTTTCTTCTGGTGTCAAAGTTTTCTAGCAAATGGAAGAGGATTAATAACTTTCAATTTGCAACACTAGAAGCAAAAATTCTTATCTGCTGAACATACTCATAATTGCAGCAACTTTCAGATACTATTAAGTAAGATACTGTTAAAAAATGTACTTTTAAGTATAACTCAACTTATGAAATGTTCTTAATTCTGATTGATGTGGAATCTCCAACAGATATCACGGTTAACAACGGTTAACAAGTGATATGGTGTGATAGTGAATCAGTGACATTCCCTTTCTGACATAAATATTAATCACATAAGATATATAAGCCCTGAATTCTTAGGAATTCTTTGCAAATATTTACCTCCTAATTGCCTTGTCTGTATCAGAACCTGGATGGCTAGATGTTGGGAGACAATGAACCATGCAACAAAGGCTAATAATACTAGACAGTTAGCTTAACACTTGGCATCTAAGTTTTGAATAAGAAATGAAACTAGTAACACTTTGTAATACCAGTAAAAAATATTATACTAAACATATATTCTTCAATATGAATGTCAATTTCAGAAAATCAGTGAAGAAGCAAAAGATGTGATGCCACCAAAGTTGTATGAACCTGTTTTGAGCCTGATCTGGAAACCCACCCAAGACGATTGCAAATGCGGTGGACGTGAGTATCTACACATATCCCTTGGACATTGTTCCATCCCATAATCATAACCTATATTGCCACTAACAAAGTGAATTTAAAGAAGAAAAAATCGCACACTGTTATCACTAATAAAATGAGCTTAAAAAGTATAAATAATCATTTTTGTCACCATAGGTGACACTCATTTAGGAATAGTCCTACTATGAAAAAAAAAGATACATAAGTTTTAGTTTCTTTATCCTGTTAATAAACATTGGTCCCTGGTGATTTCATTCTATTTCACACTTTAGTTCTTAAAAAACGTAAACTTTAATCCCTGCACACCTTTATAAGGACTAAAACTTGAGCTGTTTCATACAGGGAATGATTATTTTAACAAAAACTAAAAGGAAAAGTGTTGTTTGAAATAGAAAAGCATTTTGTATGTACCAGATGAGCAATCTTAGGACCTACTCCCGGCAGCAAGAGTAGGTCCCCAACTGAGCTAGGTATGTCTCCATCATACTTCATGAGGCAAATATTAGCAATTTTCTTCAAGTTACTGGCTTTTCTTGTGTAAAATCCAACCTTGAAAAAGAATACTATAAAGTATAAGCATATGGTACATAACAACGAAAGAACTTGACATGCTAACATGAAAATTATGGAAATAATGGATGCCTCAAAGGTAGCAGCATCCTTCATTTGCTACCAAATCCAGATTATTTGAATCACATGAGAAAATGGTTTCCTGCAGCTACCATAGATACTTTGGCAAAGAACATACAGGGTAAATCAAATTTTTGATGGTTTCTTCATCAGCTTTGTTCATTGCTTCAGCGGTAAGAAGGCCATTTTCACGAAGACGTTGAGCCGCTCCTATTCTTAAGAGTACACACTTGTAATTAAAAATCTAAAACAGTTTAAATAAGCAACTTGAATATGATCACACTAAGAAAGCAGGTGATTGACATGATTTGGGGAGGAGGGTGTCAAGCACAAGTATTTTTAACCACAAGTATCTCGATCAACACCAAACCAACTCATAAAAAATTATGACATCACTTTCAATCGAAAACTTTAAGACAATGAATTTATGAGCCAACTTTCTCATTTCTATTCAATATGAGACTCAAACTCACACTTTGATTCCTAACAAAAAATAATAATATTAGTATCTTTTTCCTTAGATTAGAATGAGTCTGTGTATACTGCAATGCAAGCTAACAACAAAAGAAAACCAAGAGAGTCCTTAAAACTGTAGAAGGCATGCATACTTACCACGAGTAACATGCTCCTTAGTTTGGCTTGATAAAAGGGAAGATGCCAGGACAGCAAATCTTCTTTCCTGGTTGTAATCATCAGAATTTACATGAGGATAAATTTCTCCATAAAATCATGCTTCATACAGTATGCTGAAATTAGAAGAAAATCTAATAATCACAGTAGTTAATAGAAAGTCCCTATGAAAATCCAACCAATTCAGGATTCAAAACTTGTATTGATGAGTAATTCTAATAGGAGCCAGCAAATAGGTTATGGATTAGTTGGATGATAATGGTTAATGATTGACCCAAATTCTGTGATGGAATAACTATATCCTTCTTTTCCCCACTTTGTGATATAGGCTGAAACCAACTTAGTTTTCACTATGCTGATAAAAAAAAAACTTAGTTTTCACTAGTCTCCTTACCATCCCTTGAATATCAAACCAAAGTCAGGATAAGTTTATTCAATTTCATCTCATTCCATCTATCATTATAACTGAGACAATGCTATAGAAAGTATATATTATAATTTATAACTTCATAATCACATTTCTAAACAGTAGCAGGATACAGTGCTAGATCTTAGGAGGTACACTATTATCAGCAGCTTCCTCGCGTGCAACTGGTTCATGTTCATCTGCCGAACTCCTCATTTGGCGAATCCCTTGAAGAACCTCTTCCCAATTCTCAGGGGCTTCACCTGCATATATGAACTGCAAAATTTAAGCTTCCTGAACCAAGGACACAGCCTGGAAGAAAGAGACACTCACTCACCTCTTGGAACCAATTCATTTGCAAATCCTGGGATCTCCTGCATGGGAATAAACTCACATTACACGTCAACAGAATGAAACTTACTCTTGAAGATGCAGTTAACAGGTTCATATCACAAGTGAAAGAGTTTTCACAAATGGGACCAATTAAAAGGATTCAAAAGTTCTGATTGAAAATTGAAATTCCGGGGGTCAGAAAAGCTCAAACAACAATGAAACTCTCACTTTCTGATGGTTTTCCGTTTCAATTTGTTGAAGCTGCAAGCTTTTTCTGGTTCTTTTGCTGATCACAGAGGCTCCAAGTTGAGACACTGAAGCAGAAAAAAAAGTAGGAAGTTTATTTGTGATGGAGATGAAAAAAAAGAGTTATTCTTAGAAAACCTGAATGAGATTTTGAGGAAAAAGATTGAGTGGTTTTGGCTGAAAGGGAGACATGGATTCGGCCCAAACCAAACACAGAAACGACCGACATCTGAGGAAAAATGTTGTCTTTTAGATGTTTATGTTTTGGGGTGAAGAGAACAGCTGGCTTCTACCAATTTATCTTGTTTCTGAATCAGAGGGTATCACTATTAATCTTTAACTATGTGTTCCATATACACATGCTATTTTGAGTTCATCCTTATGCAGTTCAATGACACTAGGTGGTTTATTTGTTGGTGTTCCATTGTTATGAAATTCTCATATACATTACTTGCTTATAAATTTGATGGTACCTCTCAAAAGGTGGATTCCAAGCTAATCTTGTTAAAGAAACAATATCCTTAGGTTCTTGGTTTTGTTAACTGCAAGTAACAATATTAAGGAAACTGCAGTTACTTTTTTGATGGATAAGCTTTCTCATAGAATGGTGTGTTTGATTTATATTTTGAAAGGCTTTTTAGTTTTCAAATTTTATTGAATAGAGTTAGAAATATTTTCAGGTCATTTCTGAATTTTTGTTTTTAAAATTTCTTCTTGAAATAAGTTTTAAAATTTAATGAATTTTGGCTGAGAAAGTTTTAGTTTTGAATACACTGCTCACTTTCGGGGACTGCGCATACATTTTTATATTTATATGATCTATGACACTGACACAAACACTAATACGACATGAATACGGATACAAAGATACGTATAATATCCAAAATGTAGGACATGGAGATACGGATTCGGATTTATATATTATATAATTATGAATTATATAAATTGACAATAAAGATTTATGTGCATAAGTATGTTACAGATTATTTTTTAGAGCATAAAAACGTTTTTCATGACTAATCCATAAGGATTTGTTTCTTATTTTTATAATCATTAAAAAAAATTATATATTAAGCTTGAGTTTTTATAAAATTAATGTATTTTTCTTTTTTAAAATTATGTTAGAACCATACTAGAATTGTCAGAAATTCAACAAATACTTTTTGAATTGAACACTTCACAGATACGTGTTCTACAAGTGTCATACGAGTGTCAGTGTCCGATATGAGTATCCGACACCAACACGCCATTTAAGAGAAGTGTCTAAACTTCATAGATGCACACACTATATGTATATATACACGTTTATTTGTTTATATTTTTATATGTGAATACATCATTCCAACAATGAAAATAATAAAAAGATAAAATGTTCACCATTATGATATTGAAAATGTGTATTTTTTTTCCCCGAACAATATTTGATCATAGAAAAAAGTTGTCATAAAATAATTCTACAAAATTGATCCTGCCTTTTGACCGGAGCGCTGGAGAATGCCTCGTCAAGGGATCGACGTGCGCACCGCTTCTCACCTCCGTTCCTCTTCGGGATCTACTTCAAGAACCTGCAAAGAAACGACACGGCGCCGCTGCGGCCG
>Ga0123342_1000490_pt1 | contig 62624 bp, 25 predicted proteins | sample Turbeawhitnodule_FD_89960 | JGI IMG/M metagenome (GOLD analysis project Ga0123342, IMG submission 89960) | Root nodule microbial communities of legume samples collected from Mexico - Turtle bean Mexico white nodule | ecosystem: Host-associated > Plants > Roots > Nodule | place: Mexico: Nepantla... | reverse complement strand
GCTATAAACACTCACATCAGTGTGGAAAGGGACCAAGCATTGTGAAAACATTTTGCCTCCAAAGGATGAACCTATTTGAGAAATCAATGACACTGGCCCTCCTCCTAACCCTATGATTCCCATCTCATGGTCATTGAAACCACCTGTGTTGTTGTGTCCACAACCAAACATGATACCTTTAAGGAGAATATTTGTCCCTGTGGTTGAGGTGAGTGTGACTGTTTCCTGTGCCAAAACCCCTTGCGTTATGGAACCAGATGCATATGCATAGGTGTAGTTGCACTGCTTCTGAGGAGAACACACGCCTGTGTCAAGTTCATGACACAGGTTTGAGTCACATGATATGTTGCTATAGGAGGAGGATTTTTGAGGATCAAACATGGGGTTAAGTTGCTTGTAGCAGTTGTTGCATGGCACACATTGAGTCCATGTGAGATCACTGCCCGTGTCTGCAATACCATAGATTTTGAATGGTGGAGTTCCAATGGAAAGCTCCATGAGATAATGGCCAAGGTAAGCACCTGTTGGAGATTGTGGAGTTCCTGACATGGCTGATAAACCTCTTAGACGTTGAGGGAAGAGTTTAGGAGAGGTTTTTCGAATGAGATTGATGCTAAAACTCACATCAGTGTTGGCTTTGATGGGTGAGAAATGCAAAGGAAGAAACACCAGAAAAATGATGATAACCACATGGAATAGATCATAAGCCATTCTTTGAGAGAATTAAGAAAGAACAGAGAAATTTGATGAGAATTTTTGTGAAGAATTGGTGCTTAATTTATATAAGTGTTAGCTGGTCTGTGTTTATAGTTGGTTAGGTGCATCTGTGTGTTATCTGTGTTGATGACCTAATAGCATGCATAATTAATAATAGGGTGATTATATTTACACACCCAATCCAGTTTACGTCTACACTAAAATATTAATATTTATAATAAAAAAAATTTAAAAATAAAAAAATATCTTTAATAAAATAGTAGATAAAATGTAAAATGTTAAAATAATTTTTAAAATTAAAAATAATTAAAATATTAATATTTAGTGGGGTGTAAATACTATTATTTTCCTTAATAATACTTATTTAAAATGTATTTATTTTCTTTAAAGAGAGAAATACCTTAAATAGGAATTTATCATTCTAAAATTCAATATCATGTTAACTACTTCTTAGTAATTATATTTTTATCATTATACAGTTTAAAATTATATTAATTGTTCTTTTACTGATTATATTGTTATGTATATGATTATTTTATTGAATAACTGTAGGATTAATTATTTTATTAAAATCAGAATCGTCTATTATATTTTTTTAAAAAAAAACAGCTTTAAAATGTAATTTCCTTTTTAAAAAATCCTTAAAAAAAACTTATACAGATGGAAGGAATAAGATTGGTAATAATTTATTTTTTTTATTCTGAGTAGTGTGCATAAATGAATTAGTGGGCATATCCAAATAATAAGATGAAAAAAAAATGAAAATTCTATCAAATTAATTTTTTTCCTCTCATTTGTTAAGAAAAAAATCTATCAAAATCCCAATTAATATTTATCAAATTAAATTAAATTCATTTTTTTAATTGGTTAACTGTGGAAGTTTTTTTGTTTAAAACGCTGCAGTTTTAAGTTTGTCGCTTAAGGTTCCAAAGTTAGTTTCAAATATTTACAATATTCTTTAAAGTTCGTTCACCTAAAAACTAAATCATTTAAATTTTCTACTTCTTAATGCAATTTCTATTTCATTTATGTCTCATTTCATTAAACCATTATAAATTAAATTTTTATTATTTCATTTATGTGAAATTAAATTTCTCTCTCTATATATATTAATTAAATTTAGAATATAATTAAAAAATATATATGTTATCTTCAAATTAAAAAAATATAAAATGAACATTTTTTTTGTTAAAAAGTTGATAATTAAAAGGAAATAGAGGAGTATAAAAAAAGATATAATTATCTAAACTAACGGTACTGCGTAAAACATACTCTTTTTTTGAAACCTAAGCATCATTCTAAATAACAGACAATAATTTAGGAAAATATATTTTTATTACATAAAAAAATAAATATTAAATGAGCTTAATTGTTATTCGAAAGTATTTAATTATTTGAGTTTTAAAATAACACTTTTTAAATTATAAACTTTGTTATAATTATTAGTGATTATGCTTAAGTTTATAGAAATTGAAGTTAATTATCATTTAACCACAATCACTTGATACACATCTCTTCTCCTCTCCTAATGAAGTAAAATGTTATTCATATGATAAATTTTAGGTCACAAATATTTATCTCACCTTTTTGTTGTTGTTGAATTAGTATTTTTAGAATGTAAAAAATAAATTTTAAAAAAATGTTTAATTTGAAATGGAAAAGGATGGAGAAGGTTTTTATCCTAATGTGTAGGAAAAAAAAATCCAAAATTTCATTTTTATTTTATAGCCTTTCTCCAACTTCTTGGTTGGTGGTTGGAAGTTGGAAAGTCAAGTAGTTGTGGAGGTAGCACATTCTTCTAAATTAATTAATTAATAATAATTAAAAAAAAGGGATTATCCTATAAAGATTAGTTTGAATGAAGAAAACGGAAAAACAAAGAAAGTTATTTGACTCTGTTATCCTCTTTGAATTCCAAACAAGCCTTAATAGTTAATTCATTTCAAATAATTTGAATTGATTAATGATGTTTTTGCATTTAACTCACAAAACACAACATATAGAGGGACACGGAATCATGAAGAAAGGGACTTCCAATACTTTTTTTCATTTTGACATTTATTTGTCCAAAGATATTAATGCAAATTTGTCTGCCTCAATTTGCTTAGCCTCAACGCTGAAAGTTAACAAAAATTATGATGTGTTTGGTGCAAACACACTTTTCATTGCCAGCTTCGTGTCTAGACAAACAAAAAGTGCACTTTTTAAATCTTGCTTTATTATTTTTCTAAAACATTGTTTATATACTACCCATTACCTAAATAAGAGGTATAATAGATAAAATTTGCTAGAATAATTATAATATCATTTCCAGCCTTAATTACTGATTTTGAATGGGGTTGTAATCAAGAGAACGATTAGGATACTCTTTCGGTCGATCTGCATCGCTCCCTCCTCTCAGCTGAACTCTCACTTTCTTGCTCTTTCACTCCTTCTCTTCACTCGTTGCAGATTCGAACGATATTTGTAAAAGGTACTCCGACGTTCAAGTCAAATTTCAGCACTCGACACTTAGTGTTTAGGATTAGATGATTATTTACCTAGTCCTTTGGAATCTGTGCTAATTTATACAATTATTATGGGTCATTGTGGTTAATGGGCCTAATAGAAGAAGATTAACAAACGTTTGATCATTAATCAACCTTGTTGTTGGTCATGTCAGTCGGTCTGGATCGGGACATGGACCAGGTGCCGAGTCAGAATGTCGATCGTGTGGATCCTACCAGTACAACTATCAAATAATTTTCAAATCACCTTAATAATAAGACATTCGTAAAAAAAAAGTAACCTAGACGATTATGACATAGTAACCATTTTATCATGTCTAGTCTATATTTAAGTTCATTAATCTATAAATACCATAATCCTCTATCTTATTCATTATACTTACATACTAAATCATTTGTACTTTTATTGGCTTATTGATCGTTATAAAATTTTCTATAGGTGCATAATCACTCATAAATTAATTCATAACCTCTTATCGTACCCACATACACTCAACTAATGCATACAAATAGTTTAATAAGTGTTACAATTTTACAAAATTATTCTCGTTGCACGATTAAACTTAGTCTATGATTACTTTATGACACATAATTATAATTTGTTTTTTTCTAATAAGTGCTTTTGAATAAATTTTGAATAATGGTAGCGTTTAACATTTATGCACTTTGTATGATGAAGCAGTAACGAAACCCAGAGAGTACAAATTCGCCAAACGTGTTTTTGTTTTCTTCCATTTCCGTTTGGCAATGAATGTTCAACGGGATTTGTACACGTGCACGAACCAAACACACCTTAGATACGTAAATTAAAATTTAATTTTAATTACATATTTGTATTATATTTTTAAAATATTTCGAAAAAAAAATGCGAAAGGATATTCCATTATTCCTTTCAACGACGCGTTATTCCTTTCGACCGTTCGTGTTAAGTCGCATTATTCCGTTCTAACAATACTGCATGCAGTCACTGCACATGATTAATATACATATTCAAAAATAATTCATTTAAATACAATTTTTTCATCTCTTATTTCAAAATTGAGGATTTTATTAAACTTGTGGATTTTATAAAATTTGGTCAAATGAATTAATTTTAAAACATGAGATCAAAATTGGTGATTGAACAAAATAAACAGATCAAAATTATACTTAAATCTAATTAATTTATTTGGACAATTTATGTTTAAAAAATAAAAATATAATCAATAATAAATATTTTTATTGAATAAATATTATTTTAACTATAATTTGCACATCTTATATGTTAAAAATGAACTTAACTTATAAAACTGATGTATTTTTACTTATTTATATATTATGAAATATTATTATTTTTAGTTAATGTGACATCTTTAATATACATCTTTGAGATCTTGTATGTGAAATTATATATTAATGGGTGATCCGATAACGGTTCATGCACTACAAGAAAATCATGAAATAAAAATTAATTTTTAGAAACCAAAATAATTAGTTGCAATAGTAACTAAATTAGAGACCACTTTAGAAAAAAAAAGAAATTTGGTTTCTAAATTAGTTTCTATTATTTTCTATTATTGTTAAATAATTTTTAAATTGATATCTAATTAGCAACCAAGGTTTTTGCTACCAAATTTAGAAACTAAATAATTGGTAGTTAAAACTTTAGTTGCTAATTAGATACCAATTTATAAACTATTTAACAATAATAGAAAATACTTTAGAAACCAATTTTTTTTTAGTTTCTAAAATGATTTCTATTTTAGTTCTTATTGTAATTAATTATTTTGATCTCTAAAAATTAGTTTCTATTTCATGATTTTCTTTTAGTGATGTGACTGATAATTTCAATAAATTATCATTAAGATAAACTCTAAATAAATTTAATATTATATTAAAATATATTTTAAATTTAACTAAATTTTACAAAATTGTATAATAAATTTTGAATCTATTTATATATTGGGTAAAAAGTGACATGAGATCTTTAACATTTTATCAATTTAATTTTAATATATTAACTTTGGTCTTTTGACTAAATGAATGTCATTCTAAATATAAATTTAAAACTATTTATTGTAAGAGTAAGCAGTTTTTTATTGCATGATAATTCCTAATTTTAATAATAGTTTGTTAACGTTACTGCTAGTATCCTTCAAGTAAAATTGGATTTTGTAATATTTAAATTGGGTTATGTTCGATAGATAAGTTAGTTTATAATCATTTATTTAAATTGGTCGTTTTATTTGTTTAATTTAATTTCTCTATTGTTAAAAAGTTTAATCTGATATTTCAAATTTAATTTTTTTAACATCTCATTTGCGTCCATTTGGAATTACCGCTGTTGTAATTATAGAAATTTAATTTGGTTTTTCTGTTTATTTATTTATGGTGCTTTCAGTATTAAAATATATATATATGCTGCTTTTTTATACATTGTAATTACACAATAAATGAGTTACTTTTTTCTAAAATCGATATTTTATAGTAGTAATTTTTGATCCAGTAATATTATATTTTTTAATATTAAACATTAAAATGCAAAAGCAAATTTTTTAGATCTTAACAAATAAAATCAAAAGTCAACGAGTGCAACGTGCAGATGTGTAGATTATTACAAACTTTATTATATGTATTTTATTTTTATGAATAAAAAAGGGAAGATTTTTAAAAAGTTTATGTTAATTATTTTAGATGTATTTGATGATGTTTGACCAAAGGAAGATACACCATGTGAATGCGAAATAATTTTTCAGTTTACCAATATTTTGCATTCCAGGATTTTTTTATATAAAAGTTTTTATATATATATATTAAGTATCATAAATAAAAATAAAATTTGACATCTTAGATTAATATATGTTAATCAAGTAATAATAAAAATATTAAAAATTAAACTAAAATTTATATATTAAAAAAAATAGTATCGATAAAAAATACATTATCCTCCATGTTTATAACTATAAAGGTATCATATTCATTAAAAAAATTAAAAAAAAAACATGGTAAAGTTTCCCTTTATTATTTTTTTATATAAAATTATAATTTAACCCTTATATTTTTTAAGTCAAATCAACATTATATTTTCAAATATAAATTATTTGTGAATGGAAACAATACTTGATTCAATTATAAATATTGTAAGTTTGAAATTAAAACTTCTAACAATTTAGATAAAAATATAGAGGATTATTTTTAGATAAGAATGTTTTTTTTTAATTTCAATATAAGTTACCAAAAAATATTTTAGGTTTAATTTTTTATTTTATTTAATATGGTCCTAATTTTGTTTAAAATGATTTAATTTGGACATTTTTATTAACATTGTTAGTGTGATGAACTGATGTAAGTAAATTATAAAATGAATCATATTAGTTTCGTTTTGGATACCAAAATATATAATAATTTTGAACCAACATGTTATTTGTTTTTATGTGTATTGAAGTATAACAACTTTCTTATTCACAACAATTAATTATGTGAATGTACTTTGAAGTTCCATTGCAATTAATTATCAGAAGTCTAATTTCTCATTCATTTCCCTTAGTAATATACTTAGTAGAAATACTCCAACAACTTGATATATATTGAACATTACATTACCAAAATATTCATAACTTCAATACACTAAATACAAACATATATAGTGAGAAGTGTAACAACATTGATAACATAATAATGTTAATCACAACAAGAAAACACACCACCATTGATAACAACTAAATTTATTTTTAAACCTTTTTACGCGTTTATCTATTATAATTTTTTTTTCTCTATCTCAATATTTGCATCTCTTTCGTCATTAACATCTTCAATGCACCATTTGAACAATTATTGCAACCCAATACTTCTTCATTGCTACTTTGTTTTTGAACAAAAAAACACTAAACCAATTGAATCAAACAGTTGTAAAGAACAAATGTAGGTTTAATAAAACAAAGTTCCATATATCTAATCTTGTACTTGAGATAACCTCAAAATTGTTTCCTATCATTCTTAATAGTTGCAATTGTTCTAAATATTGCAAAATCTTCACAAGAGGAATTACATTTGTTTTACAACCTTCGTTCATTACAACTGTAAAATGATAAAGACTGGTATCCAAATCTTGATGAGCAGTGAAACAAACCCTTCAATCCAACATAAGAAAAGAAAAACACACTCAAAATAAGAGAAGAAGATGATTTAGACAATTACATAAAAAAAAAAGACAAAACTCATTCTAGCAAATTTTACTATTGTCGAGAACTATAGACTTTAATCCAAAGATAAAATAAGAAATTTCTTAACATGTTTGAAATAAAATTTCATGTATCCAATTATATCCGCAAGTTATCACCTACCTAATAAAATAAAATAAAAATCTAACAATATAAAATAATTCGAATCATTTAAAGAAAGATTAAAACTACATTGAACTAAACAAAAGAGGGACCAAAATGACTTTTAACAACTTATATTAAAACCAAAATTAATATTAAACCTTCACATGCAATATCCATAAAAAGAAAGACATTCAACGCATGCAACAATAATAGTTCACTAAGAGTTTAATACTATTACACATACCATCCTTATATTAAAATATTTCTATAATTTTATACACATTTATTTGTGAAATGATTTATAAAATGATTCCACTTTCATTCATTTTATATCGTCTTTTAAACCAACTATGCCACGACAATTAAATTATTAGTGTAAAATACTGCATTGCGGGAAGAGAAAATAAAATAAGACGGGGCTGAATACTAGTATTCCCGTTATTATAAATTACTACTATGCCACGCATGTGTATTTATATTTTTTTAATTCAAATAACACATGTTTTTTAGAAATAAAAATCTTAAAAAATAACTAAAGAAATAAAAGGTATGTGCGATTTATACCAAGATTTATACTAAGACACAAACACGTATAATTTATGATTTTCAGATATTTTCTTAAATGATCAAACGTATCGAAGATTGATATTTGTACTGATATTATTAGAATTGAAGTATTAAATTTAAAAAATATTTATTAAATTTTTAATAATTTTAATATAATTTTAAAAAATAAAAAATATATTAATTTTAAAAAAAAGTTTATTATATAAATTTTTATTATATTATAAAAATAAATAATAAATCATTTTAAACCCGTATATAATATATAAATTTGTATCTTACATTTTAAAAATTATACGTATTTTTATGTTTATTTTAAAAATTATATGTATTTTTCATGTTTATGTTAAATCTGTGTACATTATATTATATTTAGAACAAAATTTGTATAATTACTTATTATATTAAATAAAAATGTATTGTTTGGATAAATCAGATTTATGAAAGGTTTTTAATAAAAAATGGTTTTTGATTAATAAAATAAAATGGTTAAAACAGTAACGGCGTGGGCGATGAATGGAACGGGGTGTTCCGTTATGCGTACGTGTTAGGTACGAAAAGTGAATCGGCATTGTTCTTGTGTTGTGTGTGTTTACCTTCCCTCAACATTTTTTTATTTTATTTTGTGTATAAATAGACGCTTCCTCAACCCCCACATCCATCACACAAACCAAGCTCAAGCTACCACTGCAACACACCCTTTCTCTCTCTCTTCTTCTTCTTCTTCTCTCTCTCTCTGTTCTTCTCATTGTATGGCCGCCAATTCGAGTAGTCGAGGGATCACCGCCTTGGGGAAGCGCGTCGCCAACAGGATCTGGACCTCCAAATCCCCTTCACCACCTTCAACTTCCAGGTACACTTTTTCCTCTTTCTGTTCTTTTTCTTATGTTTCTTCCCTAATTGCTGTCATTATTACATTACTAGATGAAGATGATGATGATTTCATGCTTCCTGTGTAGTTAATTAAGTAGAAAGTTAGTTAAGTAGAAATTAAACCTGAAACTGTGATTTTAATTTGCGAGCAGAATTTGTGATCCGAGTTGTGGATGCTGGCAAGTTTGTTGTGATTACTCACTACACTATTGCCTTGAGTAATCCGTGAATCTTTCGGAGATCGCTCTGTCATTTTCTAATGTTCTCGTGTTTTTGTTTATTTGTTCACGAGCCATAGTTAATTGTATATTATTATTCTGGAAATCTCTTGATTAAAAGCCGGTTTTGTAATCCGTAGATATAGTTTTCCCCTTTTTGGTGGAGGAATTTGTGTGGAGAATCCGTTTGGAAACTGTTACTGTCTTACCCCTATCTTTGGAATTGGTTTTCCCCTATTACTCGCTTCCACTTTTTCTTTCTTCTGTTCTTTTCTCGTAATCTTTCCCATTCCTTATCGTTCCTCCATAACTTTTTTGGGGTGACATCATAGCTAGCTTTCTGGGTTCGTGTGCTGCCAATTTGCATAATATAATAATAATATTATTATTATTGTATTGTAGTGGAATGTCTATGTCTCCTTCCATCTTGGATTGTCCTGTACTGAGATCATCCATTTTCCTTCTCCTTGGTGATGGTGGTTCAGTTGGCGCCTCCATACATGGGACTAAGATCCGTCACTAATAATTTTTTTTTTTTTTTTTGAGTTTCCCTTTCTGGGGCATTCAGCATGATTTGAAACGAATAAAAAAAGTAAAAGGCATCTTCATCCTTGGTCGCTGTTGTCTTTTATCTTTCTGAAATGTGTACGAAACGTATGATTTGACAACGGAAAATATTAAGTCCTTGGTTGGAGTTGGATGCCAAAGAGACACACAGCAAAAGAAAGTGGATGAGGATAATTGTTTTCCAACTCATCCTCCTCAATCCACCCACCATGTCCCTTTCCCGAGTCATTGTACCTGGGTAACTATCAAGTTGCTTCCTTTCCCTTTTCAACATTTTGTCACCAAAGTTTTATTATTATTATTATTATTATTATTATTATTATTATTATTATTATTATTTCTTCTGTTGTAAGTATATTTGAGTGTTTTATTTTGTTAAATTTATAATTTATGAAGTATGGATAGTGCTTTTCTCTACCCATTAGGATGAAGGCTATGTTAAACTTGTGGTTAAGAAGAAATTAATTACCTTTAACTTTTAAAAGAACTATGATTTGAAATTGGTTTAATTAAGAGCATATCCTAATTGAGCCATCAGTATGATAATTGTTGCTCAAAGATGGATATTTTGGTCTAGGACAGTTTTGTTAACGTGAATGGAAAATTTGTTAACGTGAATGGAAAATTTGTCTACGTGGAAAATACATAACGATAAGATCAGATTAGCTTTTGTGGGTCCCATATTTTAATTATTATTTGTTGATGATGGAAAATTAGAAAGGGGGACCTGGGTTGTAACTATCTGGCTAGAAACTTTTTAGTTTTAGCACCTTTTTGTCCGTACCACTTATTAGTATTTTTTAGTGTGCCCTTAAGATTGAAAACCTGTTTTTTAACACCTTCCCAATCGAATGGAGCTTTGGAATCTCAGTACATAGTTAGAGTAGCTTTTAATTAATTGGAGCTTAGTAATGTGTGTTTTATTTAAAATCAAACACACACTTAAAAAGCTTTGTATTCTTCCACTAAACAAATAAAATTAGTTCTAAATTTTTGTGTGGATATTACTTGTAAGGCTCTATATTTCTGTGAATTTAATTTTCTTTCTTATTGGGGGCCTTTTCCATTTAGTATTTTTATCCGATGATTCTTTAATGTAATGTCTGTTATGTGTTGGCATGTCCTTATTGTCTGCCACCCTTATTTATGCATATCAATTTTTATGTTTTTGTTTTTTTATTTTTAATTCAATGGCTAATATTTGATATTTAAAAGTGATACTTATTCTGATGTAGAACCACTGATTTGAACTTTTTCCCTTTTTTTTTCCTACATTGTTTTAGAACTTGTTTTAAACACAAATTGGTGTGATTAAATAGGTACTATTTATTTAACTAATAGCATTAATTAACATCAGCGTCTTAGCTGTACTTTCCAGCATACAGATCAGAAGCGAGTTGCATGCTTCAATAAATTTATGTTTATTTCTTGTTGTGATATGATGCCATTGGACTGCCTGCTAAAAACCATTTTTGTTAATGTTATTATCCTCTGTGTCAGCCTGTCCTAGTCCTAACCTCGGAGGACTTCAATAATTCATTTATTCAAATGTTGTGTGGTGGATATGATGTATTTTTTGGTACCATTCCCTTTTTATTTACCTACCAATCTGTAAAATTTATGACATTTATTTTCCTTATTATTCAAGGCCTCTTCTTTCAAATGCATTTTTAATTTAGTTAGTAAAAATCATAAAACTTAGCTTTTTTTTAATGGGCCTTGAAGAAGAAGAAGAAGAAGGCGTGGAAAATGCGTAGTGAATACTTTAATTGGGTCGGTTGGTGGTCCATATCTCGATAAGCTCATATATACCCATCACGTGCCTCTACTCCTTCTGTTTCGACACCTAACCATCCAACGCATACCATTCCTGACACGTGTCTAATGCAGATATATCTTCAAAATCATAGTTTTTTTTTATAAATATTAATATTTTGGATTATTTAAAACGTATTTGATAGTAATTATTTGATAGTAAAAGATGTAGTATAGTAGAATGATTATTTATAGTAAGGGTGATAGAGATTGTTGAAATGAATGAAAGCAGGAAGTCAGGTGGAAGAGCAGCATACAGCAGCAGCAGTTCGGTATACGACAAAAACCCTGATGATCATATCCACTCTGCTCCTGTCCCAGACGATGTGAATCACGCCACCCAGTCAGGCAAATACTGGGCCCCACACCCTCAGACTGGGGTATTTGGGCCTCCCGGCGGCGACCACCTTGCATCTCCTCCGACCTCCACTGGCGGCGGAGAACGCCCCTTTCACTCTGATGTGCTGGAGGAGAAGGCCTGGTTTCGCCCCACCAGTCTGGAGGACTTGGAGAAGCCTCACTCCCTTCCTTAAATACCAGCACCACCTGCAACCAACCAACCACCAACCACCAACCACTGTCATATATATTATTAATAATAATAGAAAATAAATAAAGAGAGAGACAGAGAACATAGTGGTTGGTTACCCTATTTAGCTTGCTTTTGTAAATTCACTACAGTATGATGCATAATCATGTATGTTTCTTATGTCTGTTTTCATGCTACTTTAATATGCCTATCTTTCTACTTATAAATGTCTCCTCTTCTTCCTTACCTTTTAACTTTCATTACATGCCACTTCAATAAATCTCTAACCCTAACTCACTTCTCAACCTGTGATGCATATTTTCAGCCTAACAAATGCCATAAATGAAAATATATTTTCAATACTCAAAATTATATATACATATATATAACTTGTTTCAAACAAATTTATTTTATAAATGATAGTTAACATTAATTATATCTTTTTGAGTCATAAAATTGTTACATTATATATGAAAGTTTTAGTCTATAATTATAATAATCAATATCTTCTTAATAAGTATGTACTAAGTTAAAATAACTATTATAGTTTTCGAAGAGGAAGCATTACAAGATTCGGTTGAAAATGTGAATATCATTTAAAACTAAAAAGTTCAGTGTAATATGTTTTTATTAGTAGTAAGTGTGTCCATTAACATTACAATACATAGAGTTAAAAAGCAAAATTAATTTTTTTTCTCACCTAGAATTCTAAAGACTGATTAGAAAACAACCAACATAATTTTATTGCTCTCCATTATCATTTAAAAACAAACAAAATATGTTTATTAGATTTAAAAAATAAGTAAATTATAACTACTTTATTTTATTTGATTACATTTGTTATTAAATAGCCTAACTTTAACTAACCTTTGACTTTTATTACAACATTTTTCATTTTGCGATAAAAAACATTTTATAAAAATATTCAGGACCAGTAAATTTTAATGTAATTACTTAATTCTTTTAATTTGTGTTCATTATTAATAGGTACTTTGTCTCACTTTTATATTGATTTTTTCCCAATTTTATCCTATTATTTTATATGTTTTGAATTTAGTTTATTTTTTTAATATTTAAATTTTTTTTCCTTCAAATTAATAATGATAACATTACCATGTCACTTGCTATTATCTCACCAGTTACTTTTATATAAAGTTAATTTTGGATGATGAGATGTAATTAATATGAAGAAAAAGATTATGTTAATTTCTTTATAAAAATGAAATCAATTTGAGAATGTTTTAAATAATGGAATATGAAAAACTTTAAAATAATAGGATTGAAGATTGTTAAACTTAATAAATATATACTTTTTAAGTGTAAAAACTTTGTATAATTAATCCCTCAAAAATAATTATTAATAGAATTTTATCAAGATAGTGGTTAAAATAGTCAATAGTTGCTATAATTATAATTAATTTCTATAAACAAGAGTAGGCACCATGTTGACCTTAAATCCAATAACTAATACATTTAGCCATAAGTCCTAAGACTTCTAGTCCATGTAAGAAGAACTCTAATCTTTTTTAACTCATTTAATATCATTTACTAAGATATTGATGTCATGAATTAAGGGAATAACTCAAGTTATTTGAAAAATATGTTTTTATTAAATTGATCTATAAAATATATTTTTAACTTAGTTTAGATAGGAGTATATTTAACTCAGCATTGGTTAAGATACTTTCAACTTTGTTCAGATTATTTTGCAAGGTCTTATTTAGAGTTATTTCACTTCAATTTTACTAATGCATACATTACTCTTCATGGTATGAGAGACAATATTAAAATGCATGTTTTATATAAATAAATAAAAAAACAGTTACTAATACAGATAGTTAAGAGTATTTTCCACAGCAATTTTTAAACATACTTTTTGCTATCATATTAATATAAATTATTTATCATGAAAACAATTATTAAGACTATCTTAAACACTTAACATGCATTTTATCATGTTCTCTTTTATTGATTAAAATTATTTAAAAATCACAAAATCACTACATTAAATAAATTGTAAAGCTCACTATTTTTTTTTACAAAATTCAATAAAAGTGTCCCATAAAAAAATGTGTTAAAAAATATATTTATAAAATTTCGCATATCCTAGTTCATGGAAAGAAGATTGGGTTTTGATGGAATAGAAAAGAAAGAAAAGTTGAAAAAAAAGAGAGGAGACTACACACTTGGTTAACTTTCATGCATATATGAGATGAAAGGTTTGAAAACTGAGTGAAGCCAAAATTGTGTTGTGATTTTTTTCTATCATAATTCAGTAAAATAACTCTATACTCAATTATGAAATTCACATAATCAATTATGAGTCTATTTTTCAATTTTTAATATAATAATAATCTATAAAAAATAAAACATCAGCCTGGTATCCTCTTTTTATACTACAAAATTATATTCACTTATCTAAATATATAAAAAGAGAAGTAACCAGATTCATGACATGAAGAGAAAGGTAAAAGATATATAGAGAAAAAGTGAGGTGTAAGAAAGGTAGAAGAAGAACAAGTATACAATATTCTTGTTGTCTATACACTATGGCACCTTCAATATCATCTAGTAAAACCAACCATGAAAAGAATTCATCTCATGATGGCAACATGGCAAGTGATCAACATTAATTAAGACAACACCATAGTTTCACTGAAACTCCTCAAAACTAATCAAACAGCTGAAGGGGTACCAGCATTGGGCCTGAAACTTGACTGAATCTTCCAAGTTCAGTGCTTGTTTCTTTCTTTATCATCATCTTCCAGGTCTTCATTCAAGTGCTGGCGGGGTTGTAAAGGTATCTGTGAATCTTCCCAACCTCCAATATCCCTTGATCGTTCTTGGGCATGTGGCAGGTTCTTCTCTTCTTTCTTGCTTCCCTAAATTCAGAACAATTGCAATCAGTGTCAGAGAAAAATACATAACTTATTTACAAAATGTTACTATGTTAACACAGCAAAGAGCACCTCCTCAGCCATTTCTTGATGCTGATTCAAATGACTTTTTTTCCTATTACTTGATGATAGCTGATCTGCGACATTCCTGAATAGTTGAAACCCCTGAATATCTCCATTTCTAATGCTTGCTTCCAGCTGCAATGTTAATCATTCTATCAATTTGAAAACAACATGAGCTACAACATGGTTGGTATAAGCCAGGCTACTAGCACTAGATATTTTCAAGTCCTAGTCAAGTTCTAAAAAAGATTTGCGGCCACAATGTCAAATGTCAAGGTTTTGGGGTTCTTCAACCATATTGTTGCAACCACAATTGGGGGCACAATGGCCACAAAATCCTGCAACAATAAGGATTGCAATGAAATAGCAACTGAAATTTAAAGTCTTGAGTCTAATCATTGAGCTCTTAGGAAACTTTAGCATTGGTCTGTTGGGCAATATTTTTGGCTTTATCAAGATTAAAAAAAATACAGTAAACTCCAAGACATGTAACTGGCATGACATGGGAAATGTACATATAAGAAAAACATGATGAGCTTGAACAATGTACATATAAGAAAAACATGATGAACTTGAACCTGAATGTGAACGATGCAGAATAAAATGCTTGCAATAGGCAGCCAACTTTCTTCAGGCGACAATGATAGGTTTGACCTGATGAATCACAAAATCACATCATTCTCAAGCAAAATCAAACCAAGCATAGGAGTAAATTACTAATCAAATGCTCCTTGGGGGATACTAATTGTTCTTTGGCCATACTTAAAGTGAATAATACAAATATCCTGTTGGGATAAGAAGACAAAAAAACAAGATAAAAATGAATTTAACATCTTGCATAAGCCAAATCAACTCATCATCTCAATTGTTGAAAAAGACTCTTGAAACTTTGATTTAGTTGCAAAATAATTTGAAGAACAATCCTCATGTCAAACTTGATCGAAAAAAATAAAAGAAATTGAAATGTAGGAAACTTAGAAAGTAGAAGGAAACAAAGCAAAGTGGAACACACATATTATTGTGTAACATGCTATCAAAGAACCACAACGACCACATATATATAAATGGTTCTAGTTACAAGGAAAAGGAACCTGAGATAAGGAACCATATAAACAAGAGCGTAGACAGCATAACGTCGTTTGCCAGAATCGAGCCACGCGAAAACCCAACTCTGCAAAAAATTGAAAATCGTGATTGCAGTGTCACTGATAATGCAAAATGGAAGAGTTTGGAAGGAAGAGTGCATACGAGCCAATTGAAATAAGGGATGAAACTGAGAATCCCCATGACGGCGAGCCTTGCGTCGGTGGTGGTGAGGGCGGAATCAGCGTCTTGGTCGTCTTCCGGGGAAGGAGAGACGGGAAGAAGCAGAGAGGTGAACATGCAAGCGCCGATTGCGGCGGCAAAGGGGGCATCGTCGGTGAAGAGCGCCGAGCAGATGTGGTTGTTCCTGAATTTGGAAATGGGTGGGTAGGGTTTGAGTGGAATTGCATGAGAAGGGTGTTTGAGAAAAGGGTGGAATTTGAAAGAGGGGTATGAATGAAGGATGGTGGAAGAAATCATGGTGTTGGGAGATTCAAAAACTGAAAAAAAATGTTTTTTTTTTCTCTGGGTTTTGTGAAGGAAGAGTTAGAGTTATGTGAAGAGGCAAAAAAAACACTAAACCCTAAATTACTTCACCATGCTTCATCTTCTCATTCTGGTTTGGTCGCAGAATTCACCCAAAATCACTTCACAAACTGTTTGTTCAGTGTCACCATCGCTATACAAACAACACTTTGTATGAATTAGGAAAAAATTCACCTTTCTAATAAACTAGTGAAAAAAATGAGGTTTTTTTTGCATCTATTATGATAATTAAAAACACTAAAAAATTGATATATCTATTATTACAATAAAAACCTAAATTATACGTGAGAAGGGAAATGGGACTTTTTTTATGATAGTTTGTTTTGTATATAACGAAAAAGAAAGAAAATGGAAGGCAAAAGCAGAAAGCTTGAAGTGAGTAACACGCGGGAGTGAAGAAAAGGCAGAAAGATTTGGTTTTTATGATCGAAACAAGAAAAACCTATTTCTTCTTAGTTTTACTTTCTCAACCTTCCAAGGTAAACCTCTTTCTTTTTTCTTCGTCTATGATTCACCCTTCTCTGATTATCGATGTCTGTGTTTTTTTTTTGTAAGAACAATCATTTGGGTCAGATCCGATTTCGCCCAATTTTATGCTTTCGCTTTAAAATCAGATGAAAACTCAGCTTACAGTGTTTGTTCATTGTTGTGGTGCTATAAATCTGCCAGGATAAGTAATGGGGCACCTTTTTTTTCTTATCTTTTATCAAAGATAATTTGAATTTCAACTGGGTTGATGCTAAATTTCATTTTTAAATCAAATTTTGGAGCTTTACGTTCTAGGTTGGATGCGATCAAGCTGGGGTTTATCGCTTTCACGTTGTCTTACCTAATTTTTGTTGATAAAATGCTTTTAGAGGAATTATTGGAAGAAATTTGATTGATGGGTTGATTTTTGCAGAAGCAATATGAAGAACCAGCACGGTTATGTGCCACCTGCATACATACCTTTGGGGCAGTCAGATTCAGAGGCAGTTCATGTCTCTTCGCTTCAGCGTAATGAACAAGATCCTGGTAGCAATGGATCAAACCAAATGCAGGCTCAGTGGTCTTCTGGAATCTGTGCTTGTTTCGATGATACGCAGAGTTGTATGCTACTTCCTTACCCTGTGACCTCATTTAATACAAAGGTGCCTCTTGACCATGTTTTAAGGAAATTTGGTTGTGTTCCTTTGGTCCTAATCATGATAAGTATCATATATTTTAAATATTTGCAAGTTCATTCGGTGGAACCTGTTTTTTTGCGTATCTTAAGATAAAATCAAAATGGAATTGTCACTATGTAATAAGTTTCTCTTTTTCTATGAATACCACATAAGGCTGCTTCTTGAAACTTGCACATAGCATGAGCCTCACAGCACCATGTTTCTCTTTTTCTCTATGATAAAACAAAAAGGATCAAAACTGTTCTGTAACATAGTCCTAATTTCAAAATGCTGGTTTTGGGTTTTAACTTCATATCACATTCATTTTGGTGAGAGCCCTATGCACATGATCTCCCTTTGTTTTCCTTGCTCTGAATGTGAAAACTTCTCTTTATTCTGTGATAAAATCCTTTTCTGTAAAACCGTATGGTATCCTTTCTTCAAATCCTGAGAGGATTATTCTAGGCTACATTATAAGCTTTTATTTTCTATCAATATTGGATTATTTTTATCTTCTTTTTTAGGTGTTTAGTTGTACTACTATCAATGTAGTACAGCTTAAATTGTTGAAAATATTTATATTTGAGTGCTAAAACTGTTGTTTTTTGTCCATTGCTGATAATGTTATTTATCATCTAAATTGATTGGCTGCAAACATTTATCACATGCGCAGGTTGTATAGGTTGTCTTTGTCCTTGCTTTCTCTTTGGGAAGAATGCTGAATTTCTGGGTTCTGGAACATTCCTGGGATCATGTGTTACACACTTTATATTATGGAGTGTGGTTAACACAGCCTGCTGCTTATTAACTGATGGCTTGTTTTTGGGTTTACCGGGATGCCTTGTTTCCTGTTATGCCTGTGGCTACCGTAAGGCCTTAAGATCAAAGTATAATTTGCCGGTAATGCTATCACAATTATGCTTTACATGAATTCTTATAACATTATTTTCCATTATTGTAGTGTTTGAAACTTGTGACAATTCTCTGCAACCTCAGTCCTGTAATATAAGTTCTGTATTTAGCTATTGCATTGTTGCTTTTTGAAGAGACTGGTTAATGAAGTATTAAATGGTTCTTGGTTTTTCTAATTGATAAAAGAGCAATAAATTCCCATTTTTCTTCTGTTCATGGAATCAGAAGTAGCCAACCCAAAACATAATTAGAGACTAGTGAATTCAAAATTCATCTATATTTAAATGAAAGAAAAGAGATGTTTATCTTCACTAAGAAAAGATTTTTTTCCCTCGTGGTTGATCTAAAAGGCAGATTGAAGGATGTTAGGCCTCAAGTTCATTTGTCTGTGTTTTTGCTGATTAAGGAATCAGTTATTTAGGAGACAAATCAAATATACCTTTTTGGGTTGCTTTGCTATTTATTCATATTTCAGAGTGCTGCAGATAGTGAAAGTGCAGTTTTTTATTTTCAGGAAGGCTGGTTCTCTTAAAATGCATCTTGTACTCTCAAATAACAGTTCCTTGTGTGATAATAATCTATACTTCTTAATTTGCCTATAGTAGACAAATTGGGGTGTTTAAATGTTTTTATATCTAAAATTTTGGATGTCTAATAAAACAGATGCAGTGATGATTGTATGCTATAATGATGTTCTTGCCATGTATAGGAAGCACCCTGTGGAGATTTTGTTACCCATTTTTGCTGTCACCCGTGTGCCATTTGTCAAGAGTATCGTGAGATATGCGAAAGATCTGGGGATTCTGAACCCACAGGCTTGAAGCTAGCTGTAGTTACAGCTCCAACAATCCAGACAATGGAACCTGATTCCAAGAAGTAATGCAACAGCCCTTCACCCCTGCACCATGACTGTGTATGATCTCAAGGGTTCAAATTTGACTGAGGCCTGTGGTTCATTCAAATTGAAGGCTCCAAATTAATGTAGTTATATATACTACAATGCCTACTATCACCCTTTCTCAGTTTTACCTTCTTAGTTCTTCTGCAAAACTAGAAGAATATCATATAGCCATTTGTACATAAAAATTTAGTGCTTTAATTCTCAGTTACATTACTTTTTTAGTCTCATCTGTACCCTTTTTACTCCTTGAAAGACTAGTGAAACAACATATACCATGGCATTACCAAATTTGTTAATATCCTGTTCATTCTTGCAGTTTCACTTCGTGTTTTGCTACTCTTTTGAATCTCGGTTTATGGTTTAGATTTACGTTATTCATAATTGGTATGTCATTTAGTGAGTAAGTTAATGAAGCTTTACCACTTTTTTCTAATTGAGATTCATCAAACCCCAACCCATATTACAGTGCATGCACCGGACCAAAACAAAGTTACACGTGAAATTATTTTTCTACACTATTTCCATTCTCTCTATCCACAGTATTTATTGTTAATATTTTAATGCAATAATAAAACATGTATTTGCTACACTAGTCATTAAGATTCAACAAGCAATCATTAAAAAAATAATCAATCAATAAAGTTAATAGATGTTTATACCCCAGAAATGTACAACACGTAAAAAGTCTACCTGTTAGTAATTTACTAATTTACATTTGTTTTCAATTTATTACAATATTTACAATTGAACATCAGAAAGCAGCAAATATGCATGTTTTGCCGATATGCTGTTGAGATCTATAATGTTCTGATAAATACACAATAAAACATCACTCTATTAATATATATGAGATTATTCAGTTAAAAACTCAGAATAATCACCCTATGTAAGTTATTCCGTCCTCATAAATATAATGAATGAAGAAATGTTTTTAGATGTTTTCTATACCATTGCATTGATTGCTCAGTAGAATTTGTGTGCTTCCTCAACTAAAGAAAGTAGACCCAAAGGTTCCATCATTCAGGCACAGTTTGATCTAGCTGAAAAATGCAGGTGTAGTTATACCAGCCATTGGGAAAATGCAGGCTGTATTTTACCAAAAGTCATTACAAGAGCATGTTGCATATTTGAAGTGGTGAAAGCGGTTTGAATCTCGAACAACAATCTCCTTCTGAAATAGATATGATGCTAATTTCATGAAGTTGTGGCAGTCCACACAAATACGAATATTCTTCATTATTTTAATGACCTTCTCACCACAAGGCAAACTTCCCTCATTCATTATGGCAAATACCAACGCCATCTTCTCACTGTGATGAAGCAACTGGTCTTCTTTGTGCTCCACTTCGGTGTCATATAAGGCTAAGCTCAGTTCTGGCACATAACCCATCTCTTTCAATTTTCCAATCAATATCTCAAGCTGGCTTAATATGGCCTCTTTATGCGGATGGTATTGAGCACCAGAGCCAAATTCATGAACCTGCTTCCCAATCTTAACCAAGCTTAATCCTGGTTCTTTTCTTACTTTATAGTTACTCATTTCCTTCCTAATCAAACAAGCTTCTGTAAAACTACCGGCAGAGGAATATACGTTTGACATTTGCACATACCCCAATGAATTGTTTGGTTCTAACTCCTTAAATTTATCAGCTGCTAATTTGGCTAAGAGGGTCTCACCATGTTTCCGGCAAGATCCAAGTAATGAACTCCAAATCACAGAATCTGGTTTCATTGGCATTTTACGTATCAACTCCTCAGCCTCAACTATCTTTCCAGCTCGTCCATAAAGGTCAACCATGCAAGAATAGTGATCTAGTTGAGGAACGATACAGTGATCATCAGACATAGAGTTAAACAATTTCACTCCTTCATCAACTAGTCCAACGTGACTGCAAGCTGAGAGAAGTGCAACGAAGGTAGCTGAATCTGGACAGACTTCCATTCGCTGGAAGAGCTCCAGTGCATCTTTAGCTTTCCCATGTATGGCATGAGACTTCAGCATTGAATTCCAAGAAACCAAATCACGGTTGCCCATTTCATCAAATACTTGTTCAGACAAAGCTAACGAGCCACACCTCGCATAAGCATGTATCAAGGCATTACAAAGAACAGTATCTTCCTGAAATCCCTTTTTAATTATTTGTGAGTGAACAGCCATGGCATGTTGCTCAGTCACAAAATATGCACAAGCTTTTAAGGCAATTGAGAATGTATACCAGTCGGGCAAATAATTTTGATGATGAAGCTGACAAAAAAGGAGGAAAGCCTGCTCAGGATCCCGTTCTGCAAACACAGAAATAAGAGCAGTCCATGATACAATATCCAGTTCGCTACTTGTATCAAGGAAGATCCTGTAACAGTCAGAAATGTGTCCTCCAAGATTTGCATAGGATTTTATCAATGCAGTTATCACTTCAATTTCTGTAATAAAACCGCTTTTAACAGTCAGACAGTGCAGTTGAAAACATTTCCTGAGATGGACGTTAATGTCGTCAAAAGCACCACACTGATTCAGTGAAGAAAAGACACTAAGCAGCGTGGCACGATCAAATCCAATTCCATTGCAGTACATGTGTGTAAACAGGCGAATGGCTTTGTCCCCAAGTCCACGAAGTTGAAAACCTGCAATCATTGAATTCCAAGATACAAGATTTCGATATTCCATTGACTTGAACATGGTCCACGCATCATACGCTGCCCCATCATAACTTCCGGTGGAGCCAGAGTGCTTGCTATACATTGCAATAAGAGCATTTGCAACATATACATTGGCATCCAAAGAAATTTTCAAAGCAACTGCATGTAACTGTATGCCACATTCAATGTCATGCTCCTCACAGGCGCTAAGCAAACTTGCAAAAGCAAATTCGTTGGGGCGAAAGTGAGCCAGCAAGCCAGAGAAGAGAGAGAAACACTCTCTGATTAAGCCAGATTGGGCATACCCCGAAATGAGAACAGTCCAAGAAACAATGTTTCTCCGTGACATTTGTTCAAACATGTAGCGGGCATATGATAAGTGGCCACACTTGCAGTACATGTTTAGGATGTGATTGGCGAGAAAAAGGTCATTTTGAATTGTGGGGTCTTTGTGCAACATGTAATGGTGCAGAGCCATGCCATGTTGGAGGCACTTTTTCTGAGCACAAGCATGGAACAGAGAGGCACAGGTTTGAAGGGACAGAGAACAATGGGTGTAAAGAAGTGAAAGAGCTTCTTCAATGTTGCCTTGTGTGGAAAGAGCACGTATCTTTGCATCAATTTTAGTGGCTATGGTTTCTGGTTCTGCACTTGAAGTACAAAGATTCCGCAACAGACAACGTTTGAGAAACACATAACGCACGAGCTTTCTGGAGCATAACATCAATGCAGAGAGGTTGCTCGCACCAAAAAGGACCATCGTGCCTAGTTTGGCATTGCTTGTTGTTTTGCTAATAACATTTTTGATGAATTCTAATCAATGTCATCTATTTCTTAAACCAATTTTTCTAGTGAGAACTTATTTTCTTCAATATATTGTAAATGAAAATCGTTTGAAAATTCAATTAGTAAATGTACCACTGAGTTAATATCTGGAAAGAATCGATCGAAACCGTTAATATCTGAAAAGGATCGAACGAAATCATCACATCTGTAGAGAATTAACGAGACTAATCAATAATCAAATATTAGGTAATACATTCTTAATTATATCCAAATCCTTAATATGACTTAATAACAAATGGTCCATAATCATATAAATAAATACAAATTCCAACAATCGTTATCATTCAGTCCTAAAAGCACCAAATGTCTAACATCGAAATTTCACTAGAACGTCAGAGTGTTTTTTTTAGATATCATCTTGCGAAGATGAGGAGTAGAAAAAGAAGAGGAGTACAAAGAGTTCAATAGAGATGAGAGAGTGAAAAATAGACCGATGAAGTGAAAAAAAAAAATCATTATCGGGGTTCAATAACAATAACAGTAAGTAAATATTTATTGTTTGATTAATTGTTGCAATCTATACTGGTCAACAAATTTTTAAATGCCAAATACCAAACATGTGAAACACCTTTTTTAGAGGAGATTTAAATTTTAGTTTGTCATAATGTAAATGACTACCCTTTTTGTCAAACTCAACCTTGTTGGAATGCAAGCCATTAACTTGACAAATATAAGTATAAAACTGAATCATTTCTCTCACACCAAAATATCTGTATTCCTGGATAACAAAGACTGAAGAAGTGGTTCTAAAACTGTGATTCAGTTCTTCTACACATTTTCTGCTACTCTCCAATCTCTCGCATTTCCCATGACAACTCAAACGATAAATGTTGCATTTTACCAAACCCGAAGGAATATACAGTGTCATACATGAGCTGAGTAAGTTGCAATTGCAACAGACACACCTCCTGAACTGAGAAAACATGTCTGTCTCAGTGTCAGGTTCTCAAGTTCTTAGTTTTCCCTCAATTCCACGACCACATTCGAACCCTCCGCCTAAACCCGCTGCACTTTCTTCTTCTTCTTCTTCTTCTTCTTCTTCTTCTTCTTCTTCTTCTTCACCTTCTACTGTTTCCCATGACACTGAAACCGATTCCTCTTCAGAACCCAACGCCGTTAAGACCGTCAAGTTCGTCTACGCCAGAGCTTCTCCTTCAATCAGATGGCCCCACCTCAAACTTTCCGAAACCCACTATTCCACGCACACCCAATTACCCCAAGACGATATTTTCCCCGCCAAAACTCAACCTTTCGACACCCCAGAGGAACCCCCAAAACCGGGTCGCATTGATGTAAACGACGACGAGGGCCAAGAAGCCCTGGGGAGACGCAGCAAGACGAGGGTGAAAAAGATGAACAAGTTGGCGCTGAAAAGGGACAAGAATTGGAGGGAAAGAGTGAAGTACTTAACAGACACGATTCTGGCGTTGAAGTCGGAGGAGTTTGTGGCGGGTGTGTTGGAAGAACGCAGAGTTCAGATGACACCAACCGATTTCTGCTTTGTGGTCAAGTGGGTGGGTCAGCAGAACTGGCAACGCGCGCTTGAGCTCTACGAGTGCTTGAATTTGCGGCACTGGTATGCGCCCAATGCGAGAATGGTTGCAACCATCTTGGGTGTGTTGGGAAAGGCCAATCAAGAAGCACTTGCTGTTGAAATCTTCACGAGGGCCGAGTCAAGTGTAGGGGACACGGTTCAGGTGTACAATGCTATGATGGGTGTGTATGCGCGCAGTGGTCGCTTCAATAAGGTAAAGGAGCTGCTTGATTTAATGCGTGAGAGAGGATGTGTGCCTGATCTTGTGAGTTTCAATACTTTGATTAATGCAAGGATGAAGAGTGGTGCAATGGAGCCTAATTTGGCTCTTCAGCTTTTGCATGAAGTGAGGAGGTCCGGGATTAGGCCTGATATAATAACATACAATACCCTTATAAGTGCTTGTTCAAGGGAATCTAATTTGGAGGAAGCTATGGCAGTTTTCAGCGATATGGAGTCTCACCGGTGTCAGCCTGACCTGTGGACTTACAATGCTATGATTTCGGTGTGTGGTAGATGCGGGCGTCCCAGGAAAGCTGAGGAGCTGTTTACAGAATTAGAGTCTAAAGGGTTTCTGCCAGATGCTGTGACTTATAATTCCTTGTTGTATGCTTTTTCCAGAGAAGGGAATACCGAAAAGGTGAGGGATATTTGTGAAGAGATGGTGAAGAAGGGATTTGGCAGGGACGAGATGACATACAATACTATCATACACATGTATGGGAAGCAAGGCCGGCATGATCAAGCACTGCAGCTTTATAGAGACATGAAGACTTTTGGTAGGAATCCTGATGCAGTTACGTATACTGTTTTGATAGATTCACTTGGGAAAGCAAGTAAGGTCGAGGAAGCTACAAATGTGATGTCTGAAATGCTGGATGCGGGAGTTAAGCCCACTTTGCACACGTATAGTGCTTTGATTTGTGCTTATACCAAGGCTGGGAGGGGAGAAGAGGCTGAAGAGACATTCAATTGCATGCGTAGGTCAGGGATCAAAGCTGATCATCTAGCTTACTCAGTTATGTTGGATTTCTTTCTGAGATTCAATGAGATGAAAAAGGCTATGGGGCTGTATCATGAAATGATTCGGGAAGGTTTCACGCCGGATAATGGTCTCTATGAGGTCATGATGCATGCACTTGTCAAGGAAAACATGTGGGGTGTTGTCGACAGAATTATTGAAGATATGGAAGAACTGGGAGGTATGAATCCACAGATTATTTCATCTGTACTTGTTAAAGGGGGGTGTTATGACCATGCTGCTAAAATGTTAAGAGTTGCCATCAGCAATGGCTTTGAATTGGATCATGAAATATTTTTGTCTATCGTGAGTTCATATAGCTCATCTGCTAGATATTCAGAAGCGTACGAACTTCTTGAATACATGAGAGAACGTGCTCCAGATCATACTCAAATGATCACAGAAGCACTCATCATTATACTTTGCAAGGATAAAAAGTTAGATGCAGCCTTGGAGGAATACAGAAGTAAAGGAGGACTTGGTTCATTTAGAAGTTGTACCATGTATGAATCTCTTATTCAGGAATCTATACAGAATGAACTCTTTGACGTAGCTTCTCAGATTTTCTCTGACATGAGATTCAATGGTGTTGAGCCTTCTGAATGTCTGTATCAAGCTATGGTGTCTGTCAACTGTAGAATGGGTTTACCTGAGACAGCCCACCATCTGTTGTATCATGCAGAGAAAAATGGTATTATACTTGATAATAATGTATCAGTTTACGTTGATATCGTTGAAACGTATGGGAAGTTAAAGATATGGCAAAAGGCAGAAAGCTTGGTAGGGGGTCTCAGGCAAAGATCTTCAAAAGTGGATAGGAAGGTGTGGAATGCTCTAATACATGCTTATGCATTCAGTGGTTGTTACGAAAGAGCTAGAGCTATTTTCAACACAATGATGAGAGATGGCCCTTCTCCGACTGTAGATTCTGTAAATGGTCTATTACAGGCTTTAATTGTCGATAGGAGACTGAATGAGCTTTATGTGGTAATCCAGGAATTGCAAGACATGGGATTAAAGATTAGTAAAAGTTCTATTCTTTTGACACTTGAAGCATTTGCTCAGGCAGGAAGCTTATTTGAGGTACAGAAAATATACAATGGAATGAAAGCTGCTGGTTATTTTCCTACCATGCATCTCTATAGAATAATGCTTAGATTGCTGTGCAAATGCAAAAGAGTAAGGGATGTAGAAACCATGTTATGTGAGATGGAAGAGGCAGGTTTTAAGCCTGATCTTCAAATTTGCAATTCCGTTCTTAAATTATATTTAGGTATTAATGATTTTAAAAGCATGGGTATCATTTACCAGAAGATTAAAGATGCTGATCTTAAACCAGATGGGGAAACTTATAATACATTAATTATAATGTACTGCAGAGACTGTAGACCAGAAGAAGGACTTTCATTGATGAATAAGATGAGAACCCTTGGTCTGGAACCTAAGCTGGACACATACAGAAGCCTGATCACTGCATTTGGTAAGCAACGCATGTATGAACAGGCAGAGGAACTTTTTGAAGAGCTTAGATCAGATGGTTATAAACTGGACCGTGCTTTTTACCATTTAATGATGAAAATGTATAGAACTTCTGGTGATCATCTGAAAGCTGAAAATCTACTGGCCATGATGAAAGAATCAGGGATAGAGCCCACGATTTCCACTATGCATTTGCTTATGGTTTCCTACGGTGAATCTGGGCAGCCTGAGGAAGCTGAGAATGTCCTTAAAAACTTGAAAACAACAGGAGTGGTTTTGGATACTCTACCTTATAGTTCTGTTATTGATGCATATCTCAGAAAAGGGAATTTTGAAGCTGGAATTGAAAAACTCAAAGAGATGAAAGAAGCAGGCATAGAACCGGACCATCGAATATGGACGTGCTTTATCAGAGCTGCAAGCTTGTCTGAGGGAGCAGATGAAGCCATTATTCTTTTAAATGCACTCCAAGGTTCTGGATTTGATCTACCAATAAGGTACTGATTAGTTCATTAGACTATTATTGTATTCTTTTAAGCTAAAAGATCAGTTTTTATAGTCACTAAGCGAAGCACAAATTTACTCTTTCATATTTGTCGAGTGAATAATATTTACTAATTGTTCTATAGGCTTCTTAAAGAAAAATCTGAGTCACTAGTTTCAGAAGTTGACCAGTGTCTGGAGGGACTACAACCTGTGGAAGATAATGCAGCCTTTAGCCTTGTGAATGCTTTGTTGGATCTCTTGTGGGCATTTGAACTACGAGCCACTGCATCATGGATTTTCCAATTGGCCATCAGGAGAAGCATTTATCGCCATGATATTTTTAGGTAGGTGTTTATTATAGGTACTTCTGCATAATTCATACACACTGAAAAAATTTTAAACTGCTGAGATACTGTGTATCTCTTATCACAATTACGTTTCAACTGTAGTGTCCCTAGCTCGGTAAAGTTCCTTATTGCTTGTATCAATCAATTGCAGAGTTGCTGATAAGGACTGGGGAGCTGATTTTAGAAAACTATCTGCTGGATCAGCTCTTGTTGGTCTTACTTTATGGCTTGATCACATGCAGGTGACTTCTCTTTCCCTTTTTAGTGCTTTCAAAATTGCTTATGGTCGTTCACTTCCATTGTTCGAGGCTACATACATAACCATACATGCATTATTTCCATGTTCATGTAATATTTTTATGATAAAGAGCTTCAGGGCTAGCTAGTAAGTTGAAACGTGCTATTCTATGCTACACAAGTGTTTGCACTTTTGCAAAATTCATCACATGCCCGCAGAAGTTAGCTATCTAGTAAGTTGACTAGGATTTTTTTACTGTTTTAACAGAGGTTTTCTCAATATCAAGGTAACCGATGCCATGTGTGAAGCTGATCCACTATTCCTATTGATTTCTATCTAATTTTACTCATAAATTGCTTAGGGTATTGGAAGATATGATATAAGAGGTTGAGGTCATATGTACTCTTTCCAGCTGGAGTTCATCTCATCACTCCTTCTGTGTCACACTTTTGCACACAGAAGCCAATCAAGCCAAAATTATGCTTCAAGTTTCAAAATAATTAGAACACGTTTCAGCATATGAATTCATTGTTTAGTTAGTCTTTAATGGTAATTGACATTAAAATTGCTTGCTATATAAAATCAAAAGCATTATTATTATACTGTACCCAGACTTGTGTATGGAATTTTAACTTGTTGCTGACCTATTCTGGTTCTATACATTTTCCAATGTGTTTAGTTTGTTATATGAAAACTAGGAGCATTGTTTGATGAGCTGCAAACATTTACATTGTCATCATTGATGTCAAATACAATGTTCATTGTTTAATTATCTCTAGCATCTCTGTTTGACCTTAACATTGGAATGTTGGTTTCAATGCAGGATGCCTCCTTGCAGGGCTATCCAGAGTCACCAAAATCAGTTGTACTCATAACAGGAACAGCAGAGTATAACATGGTATCCCTTGATAGCACAATGAAGGCATACCTTTGGGAAATGGCATCACCTTTCCTTCCCTGCAAGACCCGACAAGGTGTCCTTGTAGCAAAGGCTCATTCCCTCAGAATGTGGTTAAAAGAATCACCATTTTGCTTGGATCTGGAGTTAAAAGATGCTCCAAATCTCCCAAAGTCAAATTCAATGCGGCTAATTGAAGGATGCTTGATAAGACGTGGACTTGTTCCAGCATTCAAGGAAATTACTGAGAAACTGGAAATAGTAAGTCCCAAGAAATTTTCCAAACTGGCTTTGTTACCTGATGAACAGAGAAGTAAGACCATTCAAGCTTATACTGAAGGAAGGAAAGAGAAACTGGAAAAAAGAAAGAAAATTGTTGACCCCAAAAGGCTGAAGAGGATCATGAAGATCAGGAACCTTAAAAGAAGGAAATATTTTCGGGAAGCATCCATTCCAAATGCAATTGGGAAACAAAGGACTTTCAAACCACTTGGTACCGAAAGACTGTCATAATGTAATGCCACAAACTCTGCATTTTGCAATTTTACGTTGTACAGATAGTATTCTGCCTGACACAAACATGAACTGTTGACAAAAAAAATAAAATTACATGTTATTTCTTATTAGGCTAGTAAACACCTCTTAAATGGTGTGTCCATGTTAGACACCGACACTGACTCAGTAAGATACGTATTTGTTGAATATTTGATTCAAACAATATTTGTTGAATTTTTTATAATTCTAACACAGTTTAACACAGTTTTAATACGGATAAATACATTTTCTAAAATTTTAAACTTAATTGTATAAATTTTTATTATGATTATAAAACTAATAAACAAATCTTTTTTAACCATTTATATTAAAAAAAACTGAATTGTTTACATAAATTTTTATTGTTAATTTATATAAATCATAATTATATAATATATAAATTTGTATTCTTGTGTCCTACATTTTAGAGATGTATTTTTGTGTTATTAGGATTTGTGTGCGTGTATATATATATATATATGTTAAATAGGTTATTTCTATTCAATTATCCAAATGTTCATTCAATTGTATGACCCCATACAAATTTCATAAGCCAGAAGAATTGACTCCTATCTCTCTTTGTGGGGGTGAATGAAATCATAATCTTAATATTTCTAAATTCCTATCATTCTCGAGTTTATATCTTAATAAATAATAATAGACTTAAATGCATGTTTAATTCTTGAAAACAAAACGAATTTTATTTTATTTTCTGTAAATTATTTTCTTTAATGAATAAATGTAAGGATATGACGTCTCAAAATAAATTTAGTTAGGTATGAAGGAACACAAGATAATGATTTTAAATTTTAGAAAAAAAAATTACAAAAAATAAAATACAAAAATGATTTTTTCTAATAAGAACTAAATTCAAAATTCGGTCAGTTATGATTGAAAAATAAATATTAATAAGAATGAAAAAAATAAATATAAGATTAATATCTCTTAAGTAAAATATATACAAAAGAGTCTTTATTTATAGATGAAATAATGACAGCATCAATAAAAATAACATAATAATATAAATTATGTACTAAATTCGTTACATTCAACAAATATAAACAAATCAAGATGAGAAAAAAAGACAAAATGGTTGGTTTAGGTTGCTTTATAGAATTTCCATTATAGTCTGGTTTAAGCTTTTCAAAGATTCATAGAATGAAGAAGGGAGTTTAAACATTAAAAAACATAATCCCCTTTTTGTTTATCAATAAAATGTGAAAAGATACTCTAATATATTTTTTGATAATATTTTTTACTGTTATATAATTTTTTTGGAAATTAAAAAAATACTAGTAAAGCTTATTTCTTATTTAATAGCTTTTTAAATCTTCATCATTTGTAATGAAGTTTAGTTTTTATAGTTTGAATTGGACCTAATAGTCCAAATTGAGATGGCTTCTTCCTGCACCTCCATCACTTCTTCAACCATCTTCATAAATTTTAAAATTCCTAAACTTACCTAAAAACAATATTTTACACTATGGGTAAATTACCTAAAAACAATATATTACCTAAAAACAATATTTTACACTATGGGTTAGGTAATTTGAAAGTAAAAAATTATCCATAATTTAAAAGTAAAAAATTACTACTTTAAATAAGTTATGGATTATGTAATCTCGTATTATTAGTTGTTAAATAAGTTTCAGATTACTTTCCATAAATTACGTTTTAGTTCAATATTATTGTTAGTGGTTATTTAGTTCAGTATTTTTAGTTGTTAAATAAGTTCTGTATTACTTAATTCAAAACTTCTAATTTTTTTGGCTTCCAATTAGGTATTCCGTAGTGTAAAAACATTGTTCCTATTTTTATCTTTTTACTAGGGTAATTTTGAAAATTTTAAAATTTATGAAAGTGGGTGAAAAAGTGATGGAGGTGGAGGAACATGCGAACCAAATTGATTCTGAACTTATAATAGTTAGCTCAGACCAACCTTTTCAAACTTCCCCTTTCCAACACACAGCACACCGATGACACATGGGTTCGATCGCACCGCTTCAATTGTCATCTGAAGCGATTTCTTTCGCATAATTGCTTCCTCCTGTTCGAGTTTGAGGTAATCAACATCGCCATCTGTTCGAGAGAAAAAAATATTTGTTTACGAACTGTTTGATAAAATGCCTAACCTGGATTTGAACCCTCAGTAGGGTTTTTAGGTTGCTGATTCTGATATTTCAAAGGATTGAGATTTTCATACTGCTATCGTTTCCATAACGCTCCAATCTGATGTAAAAAAATGTGAACGAACTCACCGAAAATCGTTGTTCTTTGTGTGCAGAATCTACCCCCGAAAACAAGATGCGATGGGAAGCTCCAAAGTTCAAAGGCTTTCTGGGATGCAGAAACAAGTACTCAGTCTTTTCAGAGGGTTTCTGCGTGCAGCACGATCGAAATCGGAGGAAGAACGGCGCAAGATAGAGGCAATTGTATCGCAAGAGTTTCGGCAGAATGCAAAGAAGGTGGATCGGAAAAATTTTCTGTACATTGAGTACTTGCTTCGCCGTGGCAACAAACAGCTTGATCAACTAAGGGACCCTGGTACCACCGGCTTATCTTCATTGCAACTTCATTTCTCAAAAACTGATTACAGTGAGTGACCCAAAATGGTTGTAACTTTAGCATTACATTTATGTTTCTCGTCTATGATTCAATAACAAATGCTTGCTTGTTAAGCCTGCCAAACTCTTTTATCATCGCTGAGTAGACACAGCTTCATATTATACATTCAATAAATTCCAAATTTCAATCAAATAATGCAAAGTATCTTGATTGTAAGAATGTGTTAGACAAATCTTCTCTTAAAAGTGGGTAATGATACATTATTGAAACCCTACTTTTTATATAATCACATTATAACCATACTATTATTTTAATATTTTTTATATCATTTAATTATAAATATTTTATTATTTTTTTATATCATTTACTTTTAAATTTATCTTTTATTATATATATTTATTTCTAAAATCATCTATACAACTTTAAATGTTATTAAACATCATTTTCCGTTAAAAGTATGCTGATCCATTTTTTTTAGTGAAGTCAGCCAGAGTCTAAGATTGGTCAACTTTTATTTTTCTATAGAAAATAATCAAAACATGATTTCGTGTTTTAGACTTACTTTTATTGGTTTTTGTATTCATGCTAACATGAGTTTTAAGTTTTGTTCTACTCATGGTCTTCGATAATAGAAATCACTTTCTCTTACGCATTGCCTGGACGGACTATCAACTCAATCAAAATATAAAAACTGTAAAAAAAATGATAAAAAAACATGAATCCCCGTTAATTTATTGATTTCACATCCAAAATTCAATTCTGATTACTAGTTTTAAAATGGCATTATATATCCAAATTAATTTCTAGTATCTATTTTCTAAAAAGAAAATCACATTACATCAAACGCACATTTTATTATGAATAAAGTTTGTTAAATAATGTAAATTTAAAATTAATTCCATAAATACATATCTAACCCCGCTCTTAAATTATGAAATTCAAAACAATGTTGGAACGAGTCAAGAAATTAAGAGCACAAAATTACTAACAAATACGAGTGAGACCCAGACATTTAGTCAAATCTAACAGCCAAGTGAAGCCTCAATCTCTATTAATTTTCGCATAAATCCTTGGAAGAGACAACTTTGATTTTGAAGAATCAGAGCACTCGGGCCTATTAAAATTATATTTTCATGTTCCACGTTCATAATGCAAAACAGTACAGATTACAGGCAATTCATGAGCAGGATACAGCAATAGGAGCGATAAAATTAGAACATGCTAATACTAGAATTTGGTTGGTAAACATAAACATCATCGAGGAGCACCATAAACCTGGGTGGAGTCATATTGGGGATAAGCAGTGGGCTGTGGCGACAATGTCTTGCCATATGCAGCAGGAGCAGTTGCTGGTACAGCCCCATAACCTGCCGATTGTGTGTTGGACTGTTCATAACCAGTTTGAGTTTGAGTGGGTTGGGCATAACCTGGTTGCCCACTTGGTTGGGCTGTACTATATGCTGGTGCAGCACCAGTGCTATAACCAGGATCTTGGGGTGCTTGGTAGCCATAAACTGCATTGTTGGGAGCCTGCTGCTCGGGGTAACTTGGCTGTGCAGATGGGTATGATCCATAGCCAGTGGGACCAACCTGTGCATAACTGGCAGCAGGCTGGGCAGCTGGCTGACCATAACTGGGTTGTGGTTGGGTATAAGGTGCACCAGATGCAGGTTGCGGATGACTGTAGCCATCTGCAGTTGGTGCAGACCCATAACTAGGATATGCTGTTTGTGATGGTCCAGATACTGCATATGGGTATGGTTGTTGTGCAGGAACATTCGTGCCATATGACTGGGCAGGAGCAGAAGCTTGATACTGCATTTCGCCAGGTTGAGCAGCTCTAGGGTGACCATATGATTGCTGTGGCTGTCCCTGTGATGACATGCCATACAGGGGGGGCTTGCCATACTGCTGAGGTGCTGGGTAATTAGGTTGAGCACCAGTCTGTTGGTAGGTCGTTTGAGAATTTACATGTCCAGCATAAGGATGTTGAGTAGGAGCACGATTTTCATACTTCGACTCATCATATCCCTGTCCATAACCTTGCTGAGGAAGTCCTGCCTGAGAATAAGCTGTTTGATGACCATAATCCTGGCTTTGTGGTTGTCCATAGTTGTAATTCACCTGAGTTGGGGCAGGACCCATAGAAGGTAGAGGGGAAGGACCAGTACCATGTGGTGGGGCTGAACTGGGAAGCTGTGTGGACGGTGGAGCATCAGATAAATGACCCCCCTGTCCTCCATAATACTCATAACCACCATTGTGTGGGGGTGGAGCTTGAAAGCTGTGGTGAGGCCTTTGTTCCCAACCAGAACCAAAGTTGCTTCTTGGAGCCATATGTTGAGGATAGTTTCCATATGGAGGAGCATACGGTTGATTATGAGAAGGATATGGCCCACGATGCTGGTAATCATATGCCGTGGGGTGGCCAAAATGAGAACCCCTCTGACCCCATTGTGGTGGGCCACCAGATCCACGGGGTGGGCGATAGGCCTGCTGGCCAAAGCCACCAGATGATGGCCTGATAGGCTATTCAACCAAACACAAGATAAAGTAAGTAAACAAAAAAACTTTCTTAATCAGAATAATATAGTACGCAGAGCTACACCAAAAGCAGCTTTCAACGCCCATTATTTGAGAAAACATTTAAAATCCATAATTAGTCAAATTCCACTTTAAAGGATGTGCTACTAAACCAACCAAAAAAAACTGTAGTAAAAATATTCAAAATGTTCTCGGCATAAAGTTGTCGGTGTTACAATCTATATCATCAGAATTTTATAAAGATATAACCTAAACTGTATGGGAACTAACAGAATAGTATGTAGCAGGTTATAAATATAATGTAGTATCCATAGCATGTCATATCATCAGGCACTCAATAAATGGCACGCAGACTGTGTCATTATAATTTATAATGATATGACCAAAAATAGATGGGAAATAACAGAATAGTATGTAGCAGATGTAAAATCAGACCAAATGCTAGATGTTATCACGGGGATAAAAGATCTCACCTCAGCAAACAATGTAGGGAAAAGGAAGGAGCCTGACAATGACAAAGCAAAACCCATAATGCTCTATGAGCTAAATTGAATCTATCAATTCAACGACTAGCCAGTCTTACAAGAAATGACACATTAAAGTTTAACTTCTCGTAACAAACGTATCAATGTTGTACAATAGGTTGATATTAAAGGAGCCAATAAATATATTGAATATGTCAATGTTGCCCATAATCACTAATCGGTCATGAAAGGTGACAACAGGCAATCAAAATGAATGTTTATTATATGCTGAGGACCGAACACAATAGGCTTCCACTATGTTATGAATATCCTCAAAAGCACAAAGTTTTCAATATTCAAATCCATGTTTTCATCAACAAACATGATCAACTAGGTTTCCTTGCCCTTCTGTACTCACAACACCAATGTAACACTCATCTAAAAACATGCCATGCTAGTACTTTAAACCACAACTATCATTAGGTTCAATATGACAGACAGCATGTTAATCAACACGATATACTGGGATTGACCCCTAGTCATATGACTTAAGTTAATTGCAATATCCCCAACCTCAATAAACACCATATGACATGAATTGCTTAATAAATATTTCTGAGTATAGAACTAGATAAAGAAAATACAACCCCAACACAGTTAAAATCATCAGACTCCATTACTTCACCAGGTATGACTTTCCTTCCAAAAGGTCTCATGCAAATCACACAGCAGCTCTATTTGAGCACCAAGGCCAGCACAACATATTCTTACTGAATCATGATTTTTAAGACTTGAAGCAATCTTACCAACCATTAAACATCCTGCAATCTGAGGTTTTAATGCCAGCCACCTCTCTTCAGTGGATGAAAGTCAATATGTTGTCTATGCTACATCAAGAAAGCAATGCTGACCCCAGGGAAAAGACAATAGCCAAATCTGCATTTTTAAAGCCAACCAATTCGAAATTGGCACCTTCAAGAAAAATAAATCATTGCAACTGACATCTTGGTTTACATATACGATCTTCTAAGAAGATTTAATTGACCTTGGCATGGATTATTGATCAATTTCCAAACTCACTAACACGGTTTCAGGTGATCAATCTCACTTCTACGGCAGCAATAGATACATTCCATAAATGGATCATACAGGCATTGAATACATGGGATACTTCCTTGAACACAATCAAGATTTCTATTGCTTTCACAATACAATTGTGGGGTAGCACTTAAACCCAAACAAAACAAGCACAGACATATGAAGGTTTTGTCTAGATCTGTATTCTATACATGCTACATGGAAAATGTCTAGATTCCGATTTACAAGGATAGTTATTAACAACTAATCACTTTTGGTATTGATATATTTCATTTTGCATAAATGTCAAATGAAGTAATAAATAGTACTCGTAATTACAAGGGGAAATTCAACATCAGTCCATCCAAAATTAACAAACAATGTTTGGTGGCATTACCACAATAACTAAGAAGCAAAAAAAGACATAAACCTCAGATTCCAATTCAAAGAAAAGAATAAATAGAAGTTGGCACAAACATGGATATGGATGCAGAATACAGAAGAACCATACCCCCCACTAGTCATTAAAAATTACTGCTATTTGTTTAGCCAAACTCAACACAGATATTAAGAGTTAAAAACACAATACATAAAATTTGTCAATAAATAATCACCAATGCAGAATAATGAGCATTAATATAAAAACAATACTAAAAGAAACAAGCACAATATCTGAATATTAAAACTGTAAACTTTCGCAGCATAAGCCATGTATAGTCAAACAAACCTGATTCATGACTTCCTTTATTAATTCTTGTGCAATTTCAATTTGCCTCTTATCACCAGTAACTTGAACAGTTCTTTCTTTAGAATCATCCCCTTCTGGAAGATGTTGAGGTATCAACTAAAACGTAAGAACAGGAATTTAATCAAAAATCACCAGCTAAATTTAATGCAGGAGAATGAAGAGATTATAAAATTGCACAACACTCTTAATGAAGGCGACAATAGTAACAAATAATTATAAATTGAAAACCAATTCTAAGAAACTAAATTTCGTAAAAGTGTATGAGCCTCAAATGGTGTCAAACTCGGCAGAAATTACAATTATATTATGCATATGACAACTGTTTATAGTGTACTCATCAATCCCACATAGAAATTGATGTTAATCTGCATGGCGGAACTGCTTATCGTGTACTTATCTATCCCAGATAGTGGCACAGAGCAGCCACAGCCAGAAACTGCTAGATCGGCAGGATGGTCAATATACCAAAGATTTCAATTTCAAGTTAAATAACTCAGTATACATATGCATGAAGGCTAAAAGATAAGAAAATGTCATCTGGAGATCAAAGATAATCATAATTAATATCCAAATGTAAGCATTCAGCTAAACACACAAGTCAGTAACAACAAACATCATGTTTAAGTCTCAAAGCCTAAAATAAACTCAATACACAAGAAACATCCTTCTTATCAACAGTATGCATTTAGATGACATTTAGGCCATACATCCTTTTTATTGATGATGAATATCTAGGCAAGGACCATAACAATCTTGGCATGAAAAACTAAAATTGCATTTAAGTATAACACTGTCATATAACTCAGAATTACATCTATTGAATAATTGAATTTAAAATAATTACATATATCGCTTAACTCAAAACAGGTAACTCTTACACGTTGCTATGACAATAGGTTGGTAGGTAATCCATTGGTTTCTTTTACATAAAATAAGCAACAATTCAAGTTTCATAGATTTATTCATCAATTTACAATGAGATGTATTACTAAAATAAGAATGATTTCATATATTTCAGAATCAAATGATTGTCATTATAGTTAAATTTTTAAGCTTCCATATAGAGCTCTTATTGGCAGTGTAATCCTTTACCAAATTAGATACAGTCTTAACTACACAGATTTAATACAGAAAGGATCGAGGTTAACGATAACAACTACCTGGATCCGCGCCCCAGATTTGGTCTGCAGGCTTTTAATTGTTTCTCCACCTCTCCCAATGATTAACCCGACCTGTATAAAAAGAAACCTCACTCAAGGTTACATACAACAATATAAACCACGGATAGTGATTTTTTTTTAATAAAACAAATATAGAGATAGTGTTAGTCTATCACCTTTTCATTTGGAACTTGTATCTGAATTTGTTCAGATCCAACAGTAGCTTGAGCAGGGGAGAGGCCTCGTGCAACGAGTGAAGGAGACCCCCCAGCATCAGCCTGCCAAATATCAAAATGAAACAAGCATAAGAATAAAGACAAGAAAAAGGTAGAAAACAAGAGCAAGATGAAGAATGGATATGATGTCAAACCTCTGCAATCACAGCAGTCATTAGTTTTTCTGCCTTATCGATACTTTCCAAACTTCCTATCAATTCCACAGACCTTGTTGCACAGTGGGGATCAGAATCAGCATCCCTCGTGATCTGAATCTTAGCACCTGAATTATACTGTAGGTATCGTATAGTATCCCCAGCCTTCCCAATGAGTACACCAACCTGTGCATAAAAAAATAAATCATTATCAAACGAATCCATTAATTAGAAAATAAAACAGCTCCAAGAGAGGATGTAACCAATATGCATGCAATTGACTTCAATGTTAGTAACTAAAAAGATTTGAAGAAAGCATAACAAAATTGCACAAATTTAAGTACTCCTAAACCAAAATGAATGTCATATAGTTTACTATTGTGAATTTCATATGATACTAAACATTACGGTTGTTGAATATGACGAAGGAATAAGTAAATTATGCTAATGTTCAAAATGATTGATTTAACAATTTTTCAAACGAATTATTTGAGCTTGCACAAATACACCTAGCGTGTCCAACAATCAGAATCTTTATGAAAATAATTTATGCAGGATAGCTTGAAGACGAGATGCAGTTTTTAAGTTAATGAGTACTTAGTTATTGTACAAAAAATATATTGCTGATTATCATATTTATCTTTTCTCAATTTAGCTATCCTTATTTACCAATCAATTTTAGCACTACAATTTGTTTTGTAAATATGTCACTTTTTATGACACTCCCTTGTAAATACATTATTTTTTATTTAGTCTTTATAAATGTGATTTTTTTTATTTCAAGTCCCCAAATATATTTTATTTCTTAATTTTAGTTCCAACAAATTTATCAAATAATGTACATTTTATTTTAGTCCCTATAGATGTACCACATTTTAGACCTTGATGACATATGTTAACAAGACTCTTTGATAATGTCACCATTGCTGATTTGGCTATTTTGTTGACATGACATGTGATGTCATCAGCACTTAAATTACGAATAAAGCTGTAGGAAGGAACTAAAAGCAAACAAAAAATAGCCAAACAATAATAGATAGAGCTGTGGCCTGATACAAATCACAGATATGGATTAAACCTAACTCAACTCATACACTAGCTCAACTCAATCCACCCAATGATTTCCCCGTTTCCTCTGTAGTCCCAAACCGATCACGTCCATTGTCATTGCCAATTAATGAGTAAAAACACTCAAACATGACTGCTTCAAACACTGATGCATATTTTGACTAATATTTTCAAACTGAGTCCCAATTCTAAAAATACATTAGAGCCCATACAAAATGCAAGCACATACACAACACAGCTGTTGGTTGCAGTATACAAAAAAGGCAAAACTACAAACCATGACAAAGAGGAAATTTCTCAATAGCATTGTGTGCCTCAAAGATAAAATTTCAGTGTGTAGTACCCACAAAATCCAACACTGATACAGACATGTAATATACTTGAGCCCAATAACATGAATTCTAGAGAATTGAAATACCTTGTTGTTAGGAACCTCAATTTTCCGTGTTGTTACCTCAGCCTCGGATGTGGATTGCTTTTGTTCAGAAGAAGCATCTTGCTGAAATCAAGTAAAAGAAAATCGTAGAAGATAAATAATATTTTTAAGCAAAATACAGGTAAGAACAACTCATTAAAATATCCAGGAACCCAAAACAAAACATTCTTCACAGACACACTTAATAGAACATCAAAATCTCAGCAACGTAATAACACCTTATTATACGGAACTTCCACACTATGCAAAGCAGTTTCAACAGCACTGGGTTGCTTATCTCCAGAAGAAGTATCTTGCTCAGTTGAGTCCTTAGACTCTTGTTGAGTTTCTTTAGAAGGCTCCTCTACCAGTTCATGTCCCGCGTCCTCAACAGGAAGTTCTTTGGCATCAGCTGGCTCGCTATCCTCACCAGATGGTTGTTGAACAACAGTTACCTCGGAAGGATCTTTGGTCATTGTTTGATCAAGATCAGGATTGGCATCCTCCAAAGCCGATCTTTCCTCGGTTTCTTTCTCTTGCTCAGCAACTTGCTCATCTTGATGTCCATTTGTATCGGCTGTTGACACCAAAACCGGAGTAAGATTTACACTAAAGTACCTCACAAGAAAAGTACCATGAGTGCTAGAAATACACTCTTTCTAAACCACGCCCTAATACCCACTGGAATGTATTCAGAATAACAAAATTGCGAGTGAGATTCATTAAAGAAAGAGTAACCTACGTAATTCCAGATACCTAGTAAAATAAGCCAATAATGTAATTGAACGGCTGTGGCGCTAGCATTTATCACAGTATCATTATAATATCAAACCATTTCTCCTCTTTCTTAATCCTATATCATCCTCAAGGATTATTTACTACCAATATTGTAGTGAATGGAAAAAATTATCACGGCCATTGCAAGACACGAATAATTGAATTGGATAACAAATTGACGATTACAGTACCGGGGACATCCTGCTGGTCGTCGAGGCGCGGACGCTTGTTCTCGGTCTCTCCGGGAACCGCCGCATCGGCGGTCTCGCCGTCGGAGTTGGTCTTGGAGTTGGCATTAGATTCGGTGGTTTCGGGCTGCAGATCTTCGAGTTTGCGCTTGTGATCAGAAGGAACGGGGCTGCCAGCAGGTGCCGCAACTTCTTCCTCCGCCATGAGCTGTGAAAGAAACGTGCGTGCAAGAGTGAGTGGTGAAGGAGGGAAATGAGGTGGTTCGAGAGAAATGGATATTTATTGTGTCACTGCCACTCGCCGGTTCTGATTTTAGGGTTACGACCTACGCACCCATTTCAGTCACACCCTAGGCTTTTAGTACTACTGGTACCTACCTGTCTCTCGCGGGCTTTTGGGCTTTTCCTATTGATAATGGGCTCTTTCTCCTGTAATGTTGTAGATTCTTTATGCACCCCTAAATTTTTAACAAAGCATTTATTTACCCTTGTCACTTTTCTTCATGTGCTCTCTTCTTCTTCATCCACTTTCTCCTAAATTCACTTGGGTAACACGTACACTGACACTGATAAGACATGGACATAAATATGGAGATACGTATAATCTCTAAAATGTAGGATACGGAGACACGAATCTATATATTATATAACTATTAATTATATAAATGGTTGATAAATATTTATGTGTACAAATATGTTTATATTTTTTTTAGAAGAAAAATGTTTCTACTAGTTTAAAATAATTTGTTCTTTATTTTCATAATCATGATAAAAAATTATATAATAATGTATTTCCTTTTTTAAAAATTGTGTTAAAATTGTATTAGAATTGTCAAAATTATAATAAATATTTTTTGAATTTAACACTTTACAAATACATATCCTACGAATATTTCACCAGTGTTATTGTCTGATACGTATGTCCAGCACATAGAAACCGTGTCAAAACCTTATAAAAATTAACAATAATGATCCATAAACAAACACTGGGATTAAATGACATAAGAAGAGGGAACTTGAAAAAAAAAAAAAAAACTAACTATTACAGTAATTTTTTATATGTAATAGGAAAACTATATTTAAGATAAATGTATATTATTGGAGTTAAATGTGATATGCATTGATAACTTACAAGGAAGGATTTATAATCTCTGACAATTTCAACTATTTTATGATTAATTAACCGACAATGAAAAACAAACATAAAGATTAAATAATAAACATTAAATGAAGAAAAATGTCGGAATATATATAGATATAATGAAATTAAACAGAGTTTAGTAATTAAATTTAATTCGATAAACTCATAATGTTTAATAGCATGAAATTAAAAAAAATATAAATAAAAAGTTGAAATGAAAATGGTGAAAGGAATTCTTCGATGAACTAGTGTTCTATTTGGCATTTTTATATTCTTTCAAATTTAATATTTTAGTTATAATAAAAATTAACCAGGTTCAAAACAGTGTTTGGAATTGTTTTAGAACTCATTATAGATCGTTGAGCTTTTATCACAACCGTCATCATCCAAAAAGTGCACTGTGTCGCTCTCATGAAGTGTATTCAGTAACCAATTCTCGTTAATGTATTTTGCTTTCTTCATTTCTTAGATTTTTGTATGAAAACGTTGATTGAAGTCAGATTTGAGGTTTTATTCACAATTCAATTCTGTTTAGTTCTGCAAAGTTTGATTGATCATTGGAGATCGACATAGGAAGACACAGAGCTATGGATTCGTCTACTCACATGGCTTCGCTTCCAGAAGATGCGACGGAGGAGCCTTCACAACAGCGAACTCATTCCGATTCTGCTTTCGCTTCCGTTCCTCATCGCCCGCCAACTAAGTAAGCTACTACCGTCTTCTTCTTTTCACTTCTCAACGGATCGTTATCCGCATCCACATGTAAACCACCGTGTTCACCGTCGCTTTCCATTTTAACCGTTGTTTATTGTAGGAGCTCTTCAGAAAAATACGCGCCTCTAGATTGGTCCCTGTATTTTGACAGAGAAGACGATGTTGCAATTCCCGAATCGAACGATGTTAGTCCGCTGAATCGAAATCGTGCGCTCCTCTGTGACCGCTTTCTGTAATCCGATGAGATGAATCTTCTTCTGACATTTTTCCCCATTTGTTCAGGTGTTTCATGTTTACACGGCAGGAACTGAGGGTCCGGTTGTATTTTGTTTACACGGTGGTGGCTATTCTGGGTACAATTAGTGCTACTCTGTCTCTTATTCATTGATTTTCCTCTTAATTTATAATTATTCTTAATAGTGCATGAGTTATTGTTGGAATTTACTGTTGCTTACCTCTAAATTTCCACTTGAGACCGTTGGTAGTGGAGTGTGCTAAATTTTTTGTTAATATTTTTAATTTCTTGATCTTGAAGGAGAACTAAATGTTCACACACTGTTCTAAGAATACACTGTCCAAGTCTCGTTCAATGGAGTGCAGTATGTGTTAATGCTCTGTAATTTCATACATAAATTGAAACATAGTTGTGTAATTTCATGATGCATGTGGCCATGTGCTGGTGGTGTCTTTGGTTCTGCCGAGCAATTAAGGGGATAGAGTTTAATCTGTACTTGCCCAATGCCAATAGTTAGTTTAACTTGTTTGCATAAAATTGTGAAGCGTAAGAATTAGAATGACCTGAGAAATCAATATTGTAGAGAAATGTGTGGCCTTTGGTATATGTATGTATGTATAAGGTTTTAGAAGGAAGCCCGCCACTTAAGATTAGAGAATAAAATAATAGGAATAATGTTTTTTGCAGTTTTGCCAAAAAATGTGGTAATGGATGTTGATAATTTCTTCTGATATGTGCACTAAGTATGTTTCCATTTCAGAATCAATCACCCCTTCACTTTTTGCATTTGGAGCTTATGTGTAAATATTGACATTTATTAGTCTGAATATGGAGTAAATTATTTGAAAATTTTGGTAATTATTGGGTTCGTCCTCTAAATTTGGAGCAGGTTTTTTTAGGCTTTTGAGTCTATATGTTGATGTACCGTCTTCACTGTTCTTTATCCCTAGTTTTGGTATCCATTCACTTAAAGGAGTGACTGTTGTCGGTTACATGTGGAACTTGTTTCACTTTATAAAGAGTACATGGTTTGGTGTTATTTTTTGGGCTACTGTGAAGGGTATTTTATAATGATTTTTTTCAGCTTAATCTCTAGTAATATAGCTTTCCCAGAACTTGAAGCCTTTTCTAATGAAGCAACTAGCAAAGGATTATTTTTGGAACCATTGACCTTGGGGGAGTTGGAGTGAATAAAAAATTGTTAATAAGATTGTTGTCATAATCTTTTCTTATTGCAGTACATGTAAATGTAACTGTGTGCACATAAATTATACTTTATTTACAAGTGTTTCTCTCTTTTTTAATGCATAAAGTCTTACAGTAAAATTTTACTACACAGTTAGAAGGCCTTCATGCGAGCTATGAGATTGTGTGTTGGGTAAAGAGGCAACCAGAAAGTAAGCTTAATGTTTTAGAATTGAGATTGTTCCTATGAATAAGGGAGCACACAAGACCGGATAGAACTATTAATACAGTCATTAGAGAAAAAAGTAGGGATAGAGTCCATAATAGAAAAGGTAGTGTTTTGTCTTAGATGATTTAGGCATGTTTAGAGAAGACTCATTGGAGCACCAGTAAGTAAGAAGGGTGAATCAAATAAAATATAATCAAATTGTTGTAGGTAGAGGGAGACTGAAGAAAATTGTAGGTCAAATCATTAGAGGGATTTTGAAATAATGTTCTATCTTTGTGTTTACGAAACAAGTTTATGGTGAACTAGGATTTCTCTAGGTGATCCTGCCTAGTGGCGAAAAGGCTTAGTTTTTGTTATGGCTAAAGTCTCTAGATATTAGAACATGTGATGAAACATGTCATTTATCAACATTTTATTTTCAAATTATTCATAACTTTACAACCTGATGAAAGTCTTTGCATTATATTTCCACAGGCTTTCATTTGCTGTCTCAGCAAATAAAATTAAGGAGAAAGCTAGGGTAGTAGCTATGGACTTGAGAGGTCATGGGAAATCATCAACAGAAAATGAGCTAGACTTATCAGTTGAGGTAAAAAGTAGTAAATGAACTAAATTGGATATCTTACTACTCATGTACTTGTAGAGGTGATCATCTTCTTGTGCAGACTATGTGCAATGATGTATTTGCTGTTATAAAGGAATTATATGGCAATTCTCCTCCAGCAATGATTCTTGTCGGTCACAGGTGATTCTCTTAAATTATTTTTCTTGGATTTTTGCTATTGTGGGGGTTTTTTCATATATGAAGACAATTGTCAAAGGCATCAATTGATAATGTTCCACTTTTTTACTCTTTTGTCTTTGTAAGCATGTTAGTCTCTGGAAATAATATTGGATTCTTTCCAGCTTAAACTGTCGGAAAATATATTTAAATATATCTATTAAAGGAAAAGAAAGATTAGGGTAAATCTCTTGTGTATATTGAACACATAGGATTATGTTTATATAGGAAAAGAAACATATGGACTTAGCCCAAAATTTGATCACGAACATGAGAATAATCATCAGGAAGGCAATGTAAACCTAATAACATGAAGAACTTGGATCTTTGTTCTAGTTCTTGAGAAGGAGTGGGGGCAGGAGGTAATAACTCATTAAAATCATGAAGAAGAGCATGAAGTTTACCTAGATATTCTGCCATTGTACCATCAAGACGTTGTGAGAAGATTTTGACACATACCATAAAGATGTTGAGTATCATTGGTGTATAATAATTTTGCTTGTTCCCAAACTTCTGAACATGTCTCATAGGTATGAAAAATTTGTTTTAAAGATGAGTGAATGGTAGATTTGATAACAATGCATAATTGAGCATCAATTTTCAACCAACGGGAAACCTCATTTTAACCATATGCTCTAGATACCATATTAAAGGAAAAGAAAGAATAGGGTAAATCCCTTGTGTATATTGAACACATAGGGTTATGTTTATATAGGAAAAGAAACATATGAGCTAAGCCCATTACATAAATATAAAATATATAACAATATCTATAATATCTCATAATATCTAATAATATCTAATTATATCTAACAATATCTATATAAGTCAACTCTGATTTTCCTTCTATCACTGCCTTCATTAGATGATGATATCATATAACTCTTGTTAACTTTAATTTCACATCTGCATTTACTCTTGCAGATATTTGTGTTTCTTTTTCTATTTTTGTTTTTGTTTGCATCAGTTGTCTTTATTTTCCAATTATTTTCTTCTTGGATTTTATTCCTACGAATATATTTGTTTACTGAACATGACCAATTTTCTACTTGTATAAATTACATTTAACTTTGTTTACATTATTGTTATCATCGGTCATTGATGAAAATTTGCTTCATTATTAAAGCATGGGAGGATCAATTGCTGTGCATGTTGCTGCAAGAAGATCATTGTCCACCTTGGCCGGGTTGGTTGTTGTGGATGTTGTAGAGGTTGGTTTCTGTAGTTAATTGCCGTATTGCTTTCTGATTACTTTTTTACTCATTGGAACAAAAATATTGATTGTCTCAATAATTTCAGGGAACGGCTATGGCTTCACTCATCCATATGCAGAAAATTCTATCAGGCAGGATGCAACATTTTTCAAGCATTGAAAAAGCTGTGAGCCCCAGCTCTATACCTTCTTTCATTTGTGTTTCAAGTTGTGTTATCCGTTGTGTCAACTGTTTCTGATTTTGATCTTATTTATTTTATTTTTGTTGTCATTATTAAAGTAGTCTTTAAAAAAATTCTTTTTGAATGCCATCCTAATCCTAATTTATCATACTCTCTTGAATATCTGGTTCGAATTAGAAATGCACTTGAAATTGATATTTGAAACTGAGAAATTTTTTGTTGAAATATCTAACAATGTTATATATAATCATTGATTTTTATTAAGAGGCATTTGTGCAAATTATGAACTTCTAAACTGAGACACTATTTACCACTTGGCACGGTAGTTACTAGTTAGTGCACAAGGTGCGTGGAGCCAAGAACCAAGAACACCAAAAGTATTAATTCAAGGAAGGTCTTCAACTTGAAAAAAAGAAGTATAAATAGAAAAAGAAAATGAGTACCTTTCGGCTGTTATAAGCCATAGCTTAGGTTTACTAACATACATTATTTTATTAGTACATGCCAAGTGGTTTACTTTGTTTTGGCCTTAAATATAATGTTGGTCCCTCCATTTATCCATTTTAAAATTGTGATTTGGTCCTATTTTAGGAATTCCACAATTTTGGTTCAATCCTCAATTTTGTTTGTGTTTTCGATCAAATCCTAGACCTAACATATTCATGTAAGGTTCAAAAAAAAATATTTAATTTATTTAAATTAAGAAGTGAAAAAGGTAAATGTAGACAAAATTGAAGATTGGTCTAAATATTTTTTTGAAAATAGGGGAACAACATATCTTTATTTAAAAATTGGAGGACTTAAATTGTATTTAAGCCTTTATTTTAATTGATCTGCATCTGTCATTCACTGACCAATGGCATACCATAAGTGCCAAAACATCAATTGAGATTAGGAGGCTTTTGTTGTGTGTCATACCATAAGGTTTGCTGTTGTTTCATTCAGTCTGGTGAATTTTGACTTGAGTCGAAATTGCTTCTGTTCAGATTGAATGGAGTGTCAAGGTGGGCTCTCTAAGAAATATTGATTCTGCTCGTGTATCCATCCCTCCCACATTAAAATATGACGAGTCAAAGAAATGGTGAGTAGTAATGCTTCTCTTAGCTTTCCATAACATTGATAGAATAATTCAAAATGTAATGTTGTTCACTTGTTCCTTTATCCATTCTAAACATCTGATTACATATCCTTTTGTTTTTAGTTTTATGCTTGATTAGTATGATGTTGATTTGATATTGCAGTTATCTTTACCGAACTGAGCTGGAAAAGACTGAACAATATTGGAAAGGCTGGTATGTATTTATCTTAATTTTTTCATGCCATATGTTCACATCAGTTGCAAATTGCATATATGAATGAAAACAATGACTTATGTGTTCTAACTTCTAAGCAAGAGATACATTGTGTGGGGCTTGACTTGTGATTGTTGTTGGATAATTGCTTCATATTGTTCTTATGTGGATGTGGATTTTGGTTTTGGGTCTTTATGCCGAGACAAACACATAAAACATTGACCACTTGGCTCCTTTCTTTCCACAAATTTTCTTCTTTTTTTTGGTTTAATAATTTTATGATGATATACTTCCTTGTAATAAAAAGCATGATTACTTGATTCTAAACAAAGAGACTAGGCTAAGTTTTCATCTAATCGAAATTAACTCGTTATGGTATCGTACTGTCCCATTAAGCAGTTAGTATTTTTTCTTACAGGTACGAAGGACTCTCAGATAAATTTTTGTCATGTCCAGTTCCAAAGTTGTTGTTGTTAGCAGGAACAGATAGATTGGACAGGTTACTCTTTTGAATTATTTAAATTTTTGGTGGTACCATAAACTTTATTTGTTGGTTTTCAGTGAAAACTTCTTAGTAGCTCTCCAATTTTAATATTTAAAATAGAATTTAAGACGGTTGGATGCAAATCTATGTAGTTTTATATAATTTTGATGCGAAGGTGATAATATATCTTTGGGATACTGATATGAACTCTTTTTACAGGAACAAAGAAAGTTTAAGTTAAATAGAATTGTATATTGTGTAATTCTGTTTCTCATATTCTTTCTCAAATTGTGAGAAAACATAATTGTTCAAGCGGACCTGATATTTTCTTGGAATTATTTCTGTGACAGGTCACTCACAATTGGTCAAATGCAAGGGAAGTTTCAAATGATAGTTGTTAGACATACAGGGCACGCTATACAGGTTTGTACTAGCCATGTCTTTCTGCATTCATTATGTTATTTCTGGTTTTCTTCTCTAATTTGTAATTTAACAACTTGTGGCCTAATATTTTTAGGAAGATGTACCTGATGAATTTGCAACTCTGATTGTCAACTTCATTTCTCGGAACCAAATAGGCCCACATGGAATTGTGGTATTTCTCATGCTGATTTCTTTACAACTGTCTTGATCGTACTAATACTCCTCACACATTTATAAGAGGGTTTTGTTGCTATAATAAGAATGTTATTACTTTTATTGTGAGTACTTTGGGTAGAGTTTCTAAGTCTGCAACCTTCCTTTTCAAAAAGGCACTTTAATTGGGATCATCAACCTCAACTTGGTTGAAAGTGGAGGCTTTTGGTCCCAAGAGGGTGGGGTATGGTAAGGATCAAGTATGTATTCAGGCAACAATGAACATATGAAGCAATTGAAAATAACAAGTGATTGAGTTGAATCTCATCATTACTTTCTTAAGTGCATTTAGATGGCACTAGAAGTGTGAATCAAGGATTCTAACAAGAGTAATTTAAAAAGGACAACTTACCTTGTCATGCTTCTTCTATGTATTGTGTTCTTACTCATCATGCACTCATTAGGGTAGGTGGGCTGGTGGGGTATATTGGAGGGAAATTAATTAAAAACTAAGTTGATACAAGAGTCAGATTGGGCACATAGGCCATTGAAATTTCAGAAATCAAAAGTAAAGACATATCCATTCGTGTGGTCCGGAGTCATGATACAATGCCTAATTTGGCATCTAATATGTGTGCAATGGTTGCCTTCTTAGAGGGTATGGGTGAACCTCAACTCCTAATCTTTGTTTCTCCGGTGTATGATTCTTATGAGTATTCAGTCTTAGGGTGGCTCAAGGACAACTGATTGATCATAGAATAGCAACTTGTTAGTCACTGTCGATGATTTTGTTGTGCGCATGATTCCCCATAAAATACACGAGTGAGTTCAGCTAAAAGAGCTGTCTCATGGATAATATGCTGAGTTACCAGCCATTGCCCAGTTTCATCCCTCAGCAGCTCCACAACTAGCTTCAGCAGGATTACCTCAAGAACCTCATCCGATTCATTTTACATATGTACTCGTGCAATTTTTCATAATTATATTAGTTTCAGTTTCACTAGCACATTGAATGGTATCAATGTAACTGCAAGTAACTTTGGTTTGTTTTACCTTTCATCTAACATCTGTCTGCATGAGTTGTGACTGTAAAATGATACTTCCATTTTTAATTTGCATCAAAGCCATAAATATAACGGGAGGTAAAATTACTCAGAATCCAAGAATGTAGATTGTCTGTGAAAAAATATTCTTATGGGATGCTATTCAACAAATCTGAACACTGGATGCTATTGGGTGCTCACAAGTTATGTGGCAATTGGTTTTGGCAACATCTAAACACAGGAGTCTTGGGTTGTCTTCTGATGTTGTGGGCTTCCAGTCAGAAGAACATTTTAATTCTTTTAAATCCCTTCCAACTCCAAATTCTTACTTATCTGTCTCCAGTAAGAAGCGGGTATGCACTTTTAGTCGTGAAACAACCTTCACGGAATCTTTTCTCCCTATGTTTTTGCAGCATCAGGGAGGGAAGAGGGTACATAACAAACTGGAGATTTCCCAAGGAAGGCAATTGGAAACTTTTGATTAGGTTCCACTCCCCTTGGTAGTAATGCTTTTCTTCATCCCAATAAGTGAAAGATAAGCGTGCAAATAAGTAGACAAAGCAAACACTCGAATTATCTGGTAGAAAGTTAGGGTCCTCCCATAGTTTGACAATGTGCTATGCTCCTTTGTGTGCACCTGAGATCTCTAACTTTTGAAATCATGAGCATCAAAAACCTGCATTCATTAAACTATAAGGACTGTAATTATCAGCATCAGGAGCCTAGACACGTTATAAAAGGTGATTTGTTGTCAAGGTATAGCTTTATACACTTCTTACATGGTGAATAACTCAAGAAGCTAACTAAAAGGGTATTTAGGATAGTTGGTTTATCCTAAATTCAGTAATTTTCTTTCCAACGGTATAAGTTTTGTATTTTGATGACAGATGTTAAACTTAGGCATATATCAAGGACAAATTTTCAATTTGCAATTCATTTAAATGCTTTTATTGATAATTTATATGAAATTAGAAATTAAACTTCATTGTACCACGCACTTTACTTTGAAATAAATACTGCTTATTCTAGATATATGATTTGATTGTCACAATGGATTTGGTTTGTATGATTCTTGATAAAACTATTTTGCAGATACCTGGCCTTCGCAAGCCAGCCTTTTCAAAACCTTGATTCCAGTGTTTAGGTAACCCAAGAATGCCACTGCTGCAAGATGATGATGGATTTCTTACTTTGATATCCCTCTGCTTTTAATATATAATTATGTATACATTTATGTTGGTGGGGGAGGAGGGTGGTGAAGCGATTATGCATCTTAGATTATTTTCAAATGTAATGAGTTGTGGAGAAGATGAGGGAGGGCATAGATTTGCGCACTTAGCTAACCGTAGTTAGTGTCGCCATCACTATTATCCTTATTAAATGTTATGCATTAGGGGAAGAAATGTTAATGCAACGTGATTTTAGATTTTTAGTTCATATTTATAAGTATTAATAATGTAACTGTTTCTTTTATACACACATCTTTTTACCGTTTTTACCTTTATAAAAAGAAATTACATTCACAAAACTATAACGTTATAAGAATTAATTAAAAAAATAATAATTTATGATTGTTTTTTATGTAATATTTTTCATAATAATTATTTTTTATGTATTTTGATCATACAAAACTAGATATACAAGTAACTATGTTTCTACCAGTAATATATCTATAATCTATAAGTATTATTATATACATATATATATATATAGGATAAATCTTTTTTCACTTGTTTTTTGCATTGTTCTAATGAGATAATTTTACTTTTTAATAAATAAAAAATAATTGAATAACATTTCTCTACTTATTTAAAAATAACCAACTCATATTTTTAAATGTCATTGTTACAACATTTTATATATATATATATATATATATATGAAAGTTTTATTGTTTTAATGTTTTATGATATTATTTTAAAAAAAAAATATTTTATTTATTTAATAAAATAAGTAGTTAAATATATATTTTTTCATTTCAAAATAAATAAATATTTTTTCTGTTTAAAAAATATATTTACATCTATTTTAATATCATTTTTACAAAAAAATATATATAAATATTTTATTAATATAATAAAAATGTGAATATTTACTTTAAAAAGTCTGTGTGTTTTCTTTGGTATTAATATAGAAATTTTCTTTATAACGATTTTTTTAGTGTAGGCTTTTGATTATGATTTTACTTTTATTAATTTAATTTATTTTATTAATTTTATTATTTATAATGAACTACTACATCATTCTCAAATATTATGTAATTATAATATTACAAAGGTTGATAAATAATTATTCCATTTCAATAATTATTATAATATTTGAACTTTTTTAATTAAATCCTATATTTTTTATCATCATTAAAGGTTATACACATGTTTCCACTAGTAACAATAATAATGAAGATTATAAGAAATTTTGGTTTTACTCATTATTTTTACTGAACCATCAACTGTAAAGTTCAACTAACCTCTTCTTACATATGATAAAGGCACCTCCATTTCTTTTAATTCCATTAAAGAAGGGACACTATCTCTTCGCATTTTTATGTATCTTTGACAACAAGATGCTATTACAACATTAAATTTATTGTCTTAATAAAAAAACAAACCCTGTATGTCACTCTCTATCTTTTCCACTTTATGGCAATTGTGAACAAATTTCTCAAGAAACAAAGTAAAATTAGCAATCAATTCTTATTCTAATTCTTTTTTAATGTTAAATGGGTTGGAACTTTTTTCAATGGATCGATCTACCTCTATCTTTTCTCTTATTTTTGTAAATTATAATTTGTAAATTCTAAGTTTGGATGGTATCTTCAAAGATATTTCGGTCCTCAAGTAAAATTTTGATATTTATATGATGATGTATTTTTTTATATAAATTATTGAGACTCCCACCAATAAATCGACTTAAACAAACTGAAGCTAGTAAGTTTCACCACGCAAATCACATGCCAAACTTGACTTTAGCCTCAAGCTAACGCTACCGATGACAAATAAAAATAAAAATAAAAAAAAAGGACGGTTGTAAACGGTCCACGTCAGCGAAAATAGTTAGGGCTGGGCCAAAGAGTCCCGTGGCGACCGCGTTCCAAATTTGCCACCCTGCCGCCTCAACCTCTTATATATAAATACAGACATGCATTACACATTGCATGTCTTCTCAATAGTTCATTCCTTTCTACTTTTCCCTTCGATTCCTCAAACCTATTCGCCTTCCTCCGCGAATGGCGTCCTTCGATCTAGCTCCTCCCGGCGATGTCAAATCCGGCGACAAAATCTTCAGGACGAAGTGCGCTCAGTGTCACACCGTCGAGAAAGGTGCCGGTCACAAGCAAGGTTCGCACTCTCTTTTATCGTTTCTCCTCATTAATGCCTTTTTTTCAAACGCGCCATTGGTTTCTCCTTTTACCTGTCGTTATTGTTTCGATCTTGCTCTGTTTCGTTTAGTGCCAGCGTAATAAGGCGTAGATCTAGGAAGCACGCTGTGGATTTATTTTCTCGTTGATTCATCTCTTTTCACATGTTATTTGATTTGTGTAGTGGTTTGTTATTGTTGCTGTGCCTTCTTGATGCACCTATACTTCGTTTCTTGTGAATCATGCGTGTAAATATTCTATTTGATTGATTGATTGCGTTCGTTAGTTGCGGAAACCGTGCAGAGGAAATCTGTGCTTCAAACTTGACTGCTCGTTGGTGAGTAGCACTTTCAGGTCGATGATAACTAAGAACGTTTTGTAATTCTATTGGATCCTCCATTGAAAAGTATTTTTTCGTGTTTGGTTTAAGGTAATTATTTAATTCTTGTTGAATTCAAGGATTTAGTGGATTTTGACATGGAATGAATCTATATTCGTCCTCGTTGTTGTAGAAATATGAGGGAAATAACTATATCCGAAGCTTAGGAATTGAAGATGAGCCTCCTATTTTTTTTACTTGTTTTTTTGTGTGATCATGATTGGACAAATAGAATTATACTCTCTTGAAGCACAATCGAAACCTGGTTTGAAATGAGACGGTCTTGTCGATTTATGAATGTAATGGCGATTAGAACGAGGAATTGAAAAATTTAAGATTGATTTTTTTGTTTACTGTTTGCCAAGGCAACATGTATTTTGGTTCGAGAAATTTATTCGATGAGCTGCGGGCTATGTTAAAAATTTTACACATGTCCAAGTATGTTTTCCATGCCTAGTTAGGAAAATTCCCACTCATATTTGATTTCCCTCGTTCATGCTGTAGCTTTATGACCAAATTTGATTTCAACGAGTAGCTTAGGACCTCTAGCCGATATGCTCTTGTAGACAAAAGGAGAATGAAAATCACTTGAGGGACAAATTGTTGATACATTCATTGCTTTCTAGTTTCAGTACTTGTGAATTCTCCTTATCAAACAATCTTATCGTTGTCACTGTTTTATAGATTGCTTCCTTGGCACTCATCTGACAACAATCTATTACCAGATATATAACTATTTTTCTGTTGCTTCACTCTTGAATGCTGTTGTTATTTATTCTAATATTTTCCTTTCTGACAATCTCAGGTCCCAATCTGAATGGATTGTTTGGAAGGCAATCAGGCACTACTCCCGGATATTCCTACTCTTCAGCTAACAAGAACATGGCCGTGACTTGGGAAGAAAAGACACTATACGATTATTTGCTTAACCCCAAAAAGGTACAACAAAAACTATATACTATTTCTATATGAACGGCTATTAATTACTGATCATCCATATCAGAGATATGCTTCACTAATGTTCTCCCTCTCTAAATATATCTATTTTAAAATCAAGTGTATCAATTTTATTTTTTATGTAAAATTACATACTATATTATGTTAATTCAAACTTTCTATATTTATAAATGTGCAATGATTTTTCACACATCATATCATTTTAATAGTTGTTTCAGACAAATTATTTCTATAATTCAATTCTTATTTTCAAAAAAATTGTATATTTGATTCGTATATATAAAATAAAATCAAAATTGCTACTATCTTCTATTGTACTATGTTCTTTATTAATTATTTGACAATGCGATATTTTTCTTCTTTAATATATCTTTTAATCTATTCTTTTTAAATTGTATATAAATTTAGAGATATATGTACAATGCATTGTGTGGATTGTGAACTTGATAATGTATGCTAGAAGTTACTTCTAATTTGTGTCCTTCCCTCATTTATATATTGGATCCCTTTCTCTGAATAAATTATAAATTATATGGGATTTAATATCTTCTACCGTGTTGCATATGTTCTGTAAAGTAATATTGCACAATGACATTGAAAAGTATTTTCCCCCTCCATATTGTGTGTCACTGACACCCCTTGTTGTGTTGGGTTCCTCTGCAGTACATTCCAGGGACTAAGATGGTATTTCCTGGTCTGAAGAAGCCCCAGGAACGTTCTGATCTTATTGCATTTCTGAAAGAATCCACTGCACAGTGATTATACATTTTCGTTCATTCAAATTTTCAGTGTGTTTTCATAGTTCAGGATATATAATTTTCGGAAAACGTTTAGTTTCTGCAGGAAGTGCCGTATCTTTGGCAAATAATGTAGGCTACATTGGTCTGCAATGCTATTTTGTTTATTTTGCGTTGCTTCTAGAAAAGCAGCCGAGCATTAGCTGGTGTAACAAATTGTCTCTTGAAAATTGAAACATTCTTTTCATCAGCATTTTATTTAATTCGAACCACAGCTCCTTATTGTGCTTCGCTGAATTCATTAATTTTTTAACGTTGTACTTTGAGTTGCTTCGTTGGAAAGGAGGATCTTCATCTAATAGTTGCAAGACAGAGTAGATGTACCTCTTATTCTGTTTGTGAATGGTAAGTTGTTTTGTCATAGGAATATGTTTGAGAATAGGCTCTGTGAAGGAATGTGGAAAACTGTTGTGGTGAGCGTATTCATGGGGATATAATTAAATTTAAATATATATTAATTACAAATTCATTGAAACTATTATAATGTCTTTAACCATTTAATATATTTTCAATGTTGTGCAACTTAAATGTTAAATGTGTATCACATTTTGATTATAGAATAATTGTTAATAATCTTAAAATCGGTAAATTATTTCATATATGCGTTTTTGGTAAATTATATATTAAATCTTGATTTAGTTCAAAACCGTTGAAGCATCTCAATCCAACATTGTATTTAAATATTATTTGAAAATTTCTATACATAATCAGTCATTTACTCCTTACTTTTTTTTTCTCTCGGTCCCGAAATTTTGGGAGATGATCCCTAACTAGCTTCTAAATTTCCATAATAAAGGAAAAAACTTGCACGTTATTCACCCTCGGTGGGAGAAATTAGTTTCCATCAAATCTCTTACTCAAGATGTTTAAAGCCTCAAGGAATTAAAAATGTTGTCAAAAATTATATATACTTTTTCTAAAACAATTAAATACAATTTGATTTTAACAATAACTTGTCTTGTTCCAAAATCGATTTTTCCTGAGAGAAACACTTATTTGTTGGTGGTGGAATCGTAATCAATTCGGGAAAAAATTAGTATAATTAAAATATACATTTATTCAGCCCAAAACATTCACAAATTAAATACAATTCTGCATGAATTATTTTATTATTTGCAAACATTTCATAAAAAGGTGTGTCATGCGTGCAAGTGGCACACTCTAGTCATAGAGAGGTAGTTCATCTTATTAATTATTCCAAAGAAAAAAAAAACACCTTTAATTTCAAAAGTGGTGTTGGTTAGAACTTGGAAAGTAGAAATGTCATTTGTGACGGTCAAATGGCAAATTCCTAACACAAAAGTCATACACACTAGGTCGTAATAGATTTGGTCGGCTTACGAACACGATTTCTCCTATTATTATATTAATTCATTCTTTAATTGCTTATATTACCTAGTAAATAAGTAAATAAATAAAATGACAACGATGCCAATTTATTCAGGAATTTAGATTCATAGAGGGGGAAAAGTTGAAGGTCAAAATCTAACTTTATTCATGTGGCCTCAGTGTGACTTATACAGTGTGTAATATATTGAATATAGAAGTCACTTCTTATGTTTTTCATTTTTTTACCTGACAAATCATGCTAAATAAAAAACGATTTTGAAATCTGTCTCTCTTTCTATAAAAAGAACATTCACAGACAAATATATACGAAGGAATGAGCGAGTGGATAATTAAGAATATACACAGAATATGCAATTGACAAAATTAAATAATCCTATTGCTTCATTGAATCAATTTCACTAAAAACCACATGATTCTTTAATCATTTATGAATAAATAGAATGCCCTAATCAAGGGTACATTAAATATCAATCACTAACAGTTACGTATTGATGAATCACATATATTCAGGAGAGTCCCATAAGGATTCATGATGCATTTCTTCCCATCCACTCAACTCCATGCCATAACCATCATCACCATCACAAGACACCATCATCATGGAGTACTCATCACCAAACCCAAACCTAGGTGTCTCTGCCATTTGCATCATCCACATCTTTGGTGACTCCAATGGAGACTCATTTATAGCTTGAATTTGGGTAGCTGAAAGTCCCACTTGCAGAGGAACCACACCACTACTGTTACTGTTACTGTTACTGTTACTTGTTTCACTCATACATATTTGATTATGTGACATTGTTGGTGACCTAGTGAACCTCAATGCAGCTTGTTGTGCTGCCATCTGTACATCCTCGGATTTGGAGCTGGCGGGACGTGGCAGTGTCTCCGCAAGTTCAGGAAAATTGAGTTTGGCGGCGCGTCCTCTGAGGTGCAACGCCGCCACGTCATATGCTGCCGCCGCCATCTCCGGCGACTCATAGCTCCCTAACCATATTCTGCTTTTCTTCCCCGGCTCACGAATCTCCGACACCCATTTGCCCCATTTTCGCTGTCGAACACCATGATACGATGTTGTCGTTTTTGACGTTGTTGGGGCTATTCCACATTGTTGCATGGTGCTTGTTGGTTCTTGTTCCATGGAATCAAAACAGAGTTTTTTTTTTGTTTGTAGTAAAGCGTTTGGTGCAATCTGATTGGTGAAAGTTTGAGAGTGAAGATGTGTGTGATGTGATGTTATATAAGGTGAGATTGAGAAGAGGTAAGGTTCGTGGTAGTTACATAGGTAAGTGGGGAACATGCTGTCAGTGAGAGAGCAATGGTGCCACGTTCTTTACTGCTTACTTACTTCTTCTATGCATTATTCAATCTCTGTGATGTCACAAACAAACACTTGGATTAGTTTATGCCATTAATTAACAAATTCCTTTCATTTTCCCCTATCTTGTGTTTAATTTCTTCTTACTATTTTTAAAAATGGTGATTGTGGTGTTAATTTTGTTTTTGTTTTATTCATCATTAAAGAAGAACACCTTCTATGCCAAGCTTGTTGGTAAATGGCGGTGCCTGGTGCTGTGTTTATTTACCTACCACCAAACCCACATGTAGGGTGCTCATGCTTATGCTTTAATTTCTTCTTCTATAATTATTATTGGATATTGATAATAGATAAAAAAAAATCATAATATATAAATTCGAGTTAAGTTAACTTTAAAAGTTCACTTAGTTACTAAAAATTTTAGACACGAGCATTCAGTTTAGTAAAAAATAAATATATCTTTAATCGAATGTTTTGCTTCTGTATTCTCTAATATATACTAATAAATATTTTCGATTCTTTTTATATAGAGTTTTGATATTGATCTATTTCAATAGTAAAAGCTAATTATTAGTATCTTTTGATTTACATTGATACAAGATTAATCTTCTTAAACATCAATATTAAAAGACATATTCATCCAGCCAAACTCAATTCATGATATTACAATTTTAATAAAAATTTATTGAACTTATCAGATAATTCACTATCAAATTGTCGTAATATAGTTTTTATAGTATTGAGTTACAGTTAATGGTTAGATTTTAATAAGAATGTTAAAAAGTAAAAGTAAATTTCAGTGCCAAGTTAGTCAATTGGTGAATTAGTATTCGAAGATCATTCACTCCCAACAAGAATAACAGCTGTGAAAACTCGTTTTTAAGACTTGGACATGTTTGTGCTTATATTGATTACAAAATATAAGAAAAGGGAAAAACATGGTGGATAATGAAGAAAAATTGAATACAAAAGTGGGTCCAAAATTATTAGAAAGATAAAGAAAAGGATAAAAGAGTAAGACAAGGACAGGGAGTGGTTTTGTTGAAGAGAACAGTATCTCATTCAAACACGCGTTGAAGTCATAAACAATGGATATCAGAATAAGAAGCTTCAATAAGGAAAAAATATTAAATTAAATAATTTGACATAGGAAGAAAGTTAAAATTAAATATTAAGAATTGAATTTTAATTTTAGGTTTAACTCAATCTTATAAAATCGGTTTTTAAAGTGGAGTTTACACTCACTTATATATTGTGAAATGTTTTTATTTTTAATTGATGTATAATTTCCAACATATGTCATCACGTCGTCAACTCGTATATTATAGATGATTCTATAGTGATCCGATAACAGGTGATCTGATAAGTTTATTAAACTCTCATTAGGATAGACTCTGATATCATATTAAGAAGAAACATTAAGTTTAACTTAAAGCTTTATAAAACCGACTTATAAAACGAGGTTTACAACCACTTATATACTATGAAATATCTACACTTATAAGACGAGGTTCGTAACCACTTATATACATCATTTTAAAATTTTCTCTATGATTAAACCCTAAACTAAAAGTCTGATTCTGAGTAACCTTTAAAGTTTCTTTTGTTTTTTTTTTTTCCTTTTCTGACCGGTGTCCGGAAATAATCGAAATTAGAGAAATAGGAATGGGTGGTGAATTGAAGTGACGGTGTGTGCGCGTAGGTTGTGGTATTATATCTATCATATCCAAATCTATGTTTGCAATAGAAATAAAAAGTTTGCATTGAAAGCATGGAAATGGAAGTGAATGGTTCCATCACTTCCAGCTGTTTTCAAAACCATACAAAACACAGATGTTCATATTATATACTCTTTGAATTCAGTGTCACTCATGCCATTTAATCACGTGTTAAGATATTATAATATTATATTTAGGGTTTACATTTTATTTTCTCTAATACACTTCTAACAACTACAACCAAACTCAATTTATACATGTCTTTCTCTTTCATTTAATAAAATATTACAATTTAAAGTTTCTTCAATCTCTAAATCCTAAACACTAAATCTTAAACATGATGATTTTAAATTTATGTTTAAACAAATTTTAAAATTTCAAAAAAATTATTTATTCTTTAACTGAAAATCCAAAATTAAAAAATAATTCTGAAAAATGAATTATTTTGTGTTTCAAGAATGAAATTTAGAATAGAACTGGAAAACCAAAAATTCATTATGAATAAACAATTCCAGAAATTAAAAAATATATTTTTGAAAAAAAAAATCAAAAGAAAATATTGAAAACATATTTCAGAAAAGAGATTTTAGAAAATTACGAAAGGTATTTTGGTCATTTCATACCAATGATTTGGTGCACTTCTAAATTTGTTGGGTGCAGAAAGGAATTTGTCCTCGATTATAACGTTTTGAAAACCTAAAATTATTTAAGCTTTTCAACTTGCCTTATGTTGGAGCCTATTCAAACTTGAAGAGTAAGACAGCTTCTTTCAACACCTCCATATTTTTTTCCTACACCTCTATATTTCTTAAAATACCAAAATTATCTCATTTAATTTTTGTTCTAAATTCTAGAATATATAATTCTCAGAATTTTCAAATTACATAATTTATAAGTTAATATTTAGATTTTTAAATTTTCAATTACACAATTTAAAATGTAAAATTTGTGTTCTGAATCATATAACTGAAATACAAATTTATATTTTAATTGTGTTCGAAATATAATATAAATTTTGTATTTAGAATTGTATAATTATAGTATAATATAAAATTTATATTATGAATGGTATAATCTTACAAATTACTCTGTTTGAAATTTTTTATAATTACTATTCCAAAATTATATAATAATAACTTTTCATATACATATTATTTGTAATTATTTTATTTTTAAAATTAAATTATATAATTATTTTAAATGCTTTTTTAGCTTTAACTCCTCCCAAATTTTTATGGAAGGCAATGAACTTTAAAAAAATACTTATAAGCATTTTTTTATTACTGGACGAGATATATAAAGTGTAAGAAAAGAAAAACAACAAATATATTTAAAATTTCAGATTTCTTTTATTAAAAATCATATATTTTTTATTTGAACAAGTCCTTTTATCTTTGGATTAATTTATCTAATGACTATTAATTAACATTGTTCACAAATATTTCTTAGTTATGAAACTTGGAAGTGCATCATACATTAATTATTGCATGTTTCTGATTTATGCTTTGTGATAACTCCATGAAGAATACTAAAACCTTAACCTTTTTGGCTTCTTTTTGTCCTTCACTATACTTTTTTTAAGCCATTGTTTCATCCAAAAAGATATGAAAGTCAATTTCTTCAAGTCTTTTGACTTAATATGTCAACCAGAAAACAAAATCATCAATTTGTATACAATAGATACACTGCATAGGATCTTCAATTCTCATAAAATACATTATAAAAAGTTAAAGAGGAAGTTTGACTAAATATTAGAGATTTAACATCGACTAGAGATACAAGGTTAATTCATCGTATATAAAAGGGTGTAAATTTGTTTTATAAATTTTTTATATGATTGAATTTGATTTAAAGTTCATTTTTTAAATATATTATTAGAATCATTTAGAACTAAATATTAACGAGAGTTTGTTGAACACATTGTGTCACTCGTTATCAAGATGTGTCATCATAAATTTATAGTCACATTCACGAGATAGTCTTGACATCAGAGTGTATTAAAGATTTCACATTGAGTATAAATAAAGTTAATTCATAGTATACAAGTGAATCCAAACTTTATTTTACAATTCGGTGTTATAAAATTGAGTTCAACATATTGCGTCACCCAGGACGAATCACCATAAATTTCTAGTCACGCACACGGGTTGACAGCAGTCTCGACCTTGAGAGTGCGTTGAAAATCTTAGTTCGACTAGAGATAAAATCAAATTATAATATATAAGCGAATCAAAATCTTTACTTACAAATGAATTTTAAAATATTAGTTAAATTTAAAGTTAATTTTTAAAAAATATAAAAATAGTGAATATGTTTGTGGGTAGATATTGATGGTTGCATTAAGAGTTTGATAATGGGTGAAAAATGATTAGACATAATGAAAATAGAAAGATTTATATAGTACGAAAATACGTACCAAGCAAGGTGTCCTGCGAGAAATATATGAAGTTGAAAGATATTAAAAGAATGGTTATGTTATGATCACAATGGCAATGGCCTGAACGCGCAGTAAGAAAAAGTTGCATGCCAGTGATGGAAAGAGACAACAGAATTACTATTTCTAATGTCCTTTCAATATATATATATATATATATATATATATATATATATATATATATATATATATATATATATT
>Ga0123342_1000489_pt1 | contig 62706 bp, 21 predicted proteins | sample Turbeawhitnodule_FD_89960 | JGI IMG/M metagenome (GOLD analysis project Ga0123342, IMG submission 89960) | Root nodule microbial communities of legume samples collected from Mexico - Turtle bean Mexico white nodule | ecosystem: Host-associated > Plants > Roots > Nodule | place: Mexico: Nepantla... | reverse complement strand
TGCAATCCAGATCAAGAATGAAGATTGGAGGAGCTGTCATGAGTGGCTAAGTGCTTTCTAACTTGGGATTGAATGTAATCTACTTTGATCAAATGTATTCTTGGTGATATATATATATATATAATATTCTCTTTTCTACTTGTTCTTGGTATTTTTGTTTCATGCTTATTGCTTGATTTTATCTGATCAATGGAGTCTTGATTTTGATCCTTAAATTTAACTGGAAAGTACTTTTAAGGATCTGAAATAGACGAAAATACTTGATAACTTGTAATGCTAGGAATAGATTTCAGGTTATTAATTGCATCATTCATAAAGCTGGATGATTTGTTAGATATTTGAGGAATCAGTATTTGAGAAATTATCTTATGAATTTCATCTATGAGGAATCAATGTGAATGACTTTAAATTAAGCATCAAGAATAAGTAGTTTTGAGTATTATATATTGTATTATTCAAAATATAGATGATTGAGATAGACACAATTCAATCCCAAGTATCTTTCTCTATATTTGATAAGTTAGTTTTGGTTTTGGTTGAATCAAACCCTAACTCTCCGAGTTATTTGTGAAATCTTTAATTTAGTTATGAACAAAGTCTCAAAATTATTTTCTATACTTAATGAGTTTTACAACAGATTATCTTAATTACAATTGTTCCCTGTGGGTTCGACATTCGTACTATATTGCAGTTGATTCGGTAAACTTGACGAGAAATATCAACAATTATACGAATAATAAATATTGAAATAATTGTGTGCAAGCTTCATCTAAACAACTTTTTTTTATGGTTCATTATCAATGTTACTTGTTATTTAGACTTCTTGGTGTTGGAACAAAATATTCTTCAAGACTCAAATCAGTATCCGATATTCGATGGTTAAGGAGAATAAATGTTATTAATTGCTTACCTTGATTTGACATTGATAAGTTTATTTATGGAGATGTATTAAGTCCTCGTATCAGTGAGTCGAGCCTGGATTATCATAAATATCTCAGTTAATCCCTATATTAATTTGACATCTCCTGCTAAATTCATGTTTAAGCGACCTCTCTCTTACATGTCTGAGATGTTGTCGATCATACCTAAACTATCTCCATTATATCCAAAAAGCAATTATATATATATACTTGAAGAATATTTTCTAGTACCCTTATCAGAAAAAGACAAGTTATAATTAGAATAAAGAAAGAATATATAACTATCTTTTTGGTCCCTATATTAAGGGTCAATAGTCAATTTACTATAGTGATTTTAAAAAAAATAATTTGGTCCTAAGGTTTTTAAAAAAATATATATAATTTGGTCCTTATGTTAAATTTTCATCAATGATGCTAACTGGTGATTATGTGGCATGCAGAATCACAATTTTATGCACAATGTCTCCACATGTAATCCATAGTATATTCTAACATCCTTCTATTTCCTCACTCCATTCTCCCATCAAATCTTCTTCCTCATACTTCTCTGTAGTGCTTCTTCTCCAACTAGTTCTCGTGCAAGACCACCTCCAAGTTCATATATGGTTTCCAAAATTGAACCACACAAAACATTTATTTACATTAAATATAATACAATATAATAATAATAATCATGGCAGTATAATTTGACATTTGAACCAAATCCCATGTCAGCGAGGAAGAAGATATGGAAGTAGAAGAGTCACAAATGTTTGTTGCTCATGAGATTGACTTTGATTATGAGTTTGAAGCATTTTTTCTCGGTGTACAAGAAATTCTTGCTCAAGCTTGCCAAGCCCAATTATGATTTCAATCCTCCATCTCGTCTATTTAACCTTCTCTTTCTTCCTTTCTTTCATTCCTCTTCATCGCTAATAACTATTATTTTTTTTATTTTAGCTTTTGTGGCGAAGCTAGTGGTGAGAGAGGACGAATCAGAGCGTTTGGAACGTGCAACCGTTTACGATGCCAAGCCTAATAATGTTTCGTCGGAGATTGGATTTTTCAGCACCTTTTTGAGGTTTATTATCAACCAATGTGAGGGGTTTCAAGATGTTGAGGTCGATTATTTGGGGTTTGGAGTTAAATTCAAAAGGGGAGAATTGAAGTCAGATTCAAAATTTTGTGAAGTAAAGAAAGACAAATGTGTTCAAATACATTGGATAAGGTATGCATTAATGTCGTTCATGTCAATTTAAAAAAAATATCAAATTACATATTTTTTTAACAAATTTTAGACAATTTTTTTTAAATCACATAAATTGTGACTATTAATCCTAATTGTGATTGGGGTAGTTATAGTAGCAAGAGCCGTTGGAAATTTATATAAGGACAAAAAGGTAACCGTAAAATAAGATGCAGAAATGGTATATTGAGATTTGTTCTAAAGTTGTTTTTTAAAACTTTGACACCAAGTTTGTGGGCAAGTTTTCCATGATAATTTTTTACTTAAAATGGAAAAAATCGACCGTTATATCATGATAAATGGTACGTTTGTAAATGACCTTCCAACTTAAATTGTAGAAATTCAGTGCCAATAAAAGGTAAAGAGAGAGAAAATGGGTGGAAAAGGTAATTTTTGTGTGGAATTAATGAAATAGGAAAATTCATAATGTACCTATGTGAAAAAAAAGGAGTAGTGAGACACGTGGCATGGGCATGATGGTCATTAAATGAAATTATTATGATATAAACTTTCTTTTCCTTTTCTTTTTCTTTCTCTCCATTTTCTTCCAAACCAAACCCTCACGGTTCCTCTCCTCCTCCTTCTTCCTGGCGATCCGATCCGGCTGAGAACGCTCCTTTGGCCTCTGCAAAATTAGCTGCATGAGCTGGTTTGGGAAGCTCCGTTTATTCGCCAATTTCAATTCCTTTCACTTCATCACTTCTCTTTTAATTTTTACCCTCCATTTTTCACCCCAATCCCCTTTTTCTCTGTTCAATTCCAACGCTAAAACCAATTTCCATCGTAATTTCCTCATACCGTCTCACTATGGACTCCCCATTCAAGAGTAATCATCAATTACGCAGAGGTTTCTTAATTCTTCATCATCATGCTGTTTTTTTCAATTTTTTTAAATATATTTTTTGTGCTTTTGTTTGTTTATCGTGTCTGCAGTTCCAGTTTAATTTGATTTAGTTTTGTAGATATAACTGCATTTGCATGGAATTTTCTTTACAATACAGTAATAATGTGTTTTAACCAAATTCATGTTATAGAATGAAAGGGTAAATGTTAACGCGTGCATGCGGAGTTTGAACTTTCGAGTAGATCTAGGTTTAGGCTGGTATGGTTGGGTCTAGCAATTGAACATTCAAAATTTATCTTGTATTTTTTGGCGGAATAAGATTGAAATCTTAGGGTTGTAGATGACTAATATTTTTGGTGGGTTTTACTCTCAATTGCAAGGTTTTAGATTGTGGTTGTAGGCACGGTTTCGTCGCGTTCCTTGATGTTGTGGGAAGTTGCAGATAATACAGAAAACCGCTATTGTGCGGTGGAAATCTTGGTTGTGCACTGTTTTTCAGACAAAACCTGGCTTAAGTGCTTACAAATAAAGATTATGACCCTGATGGTGTTTTTAGTGCTGAATATTGAGTGCGATTGGGAAAGGGAAACAATGGGTTGGGTCTTCCCACCGAATTATAAACGCAGAAAGTCAAACTGAGCATTGCTTGTGTCAACCTTGTGCATCTGAGAATTATCTTTTTTTTTTTCTTTCTGAAGTTTGCATCTATTTCTTTGTATATGCTAAAATGGACTTAGATCTCCCCTCCTTCCTTGTAGGCCTTTGCTGTGCAAATGTTGAAAAACAGCAGGGGAGGTCCCCTTCTGTTATTGTCATAGGAGGTGGCATGGCTGGGATTGCTGCTGCACGTGCACTTCATGATGCCTCATTTCAGGTATTCAGGCAAATAAAATATTTCACTATCTGGCATAAAAGTTTTAGTATGTTGGACTTGCTTGCTACTCTAATACTCAATTATTGATATGTTATCCAAGTCGTGCTTGTGGCTACCTGCATGATCCGTGTCTCTGATTTGCTGCATGGATTGCAACTAATAAAAATTAATTCTTCTGTGTGAACCTCGTTCTGCATCCCTCAGAAGTTTAAAGTTAATTGCAATCTATTTCATTGGAAAAATGTTAAACTGGTCTATCACTGTGTTATGTTGTGGCTCATTTTTGAGACGACATCTAGGTAAGGTTGCTTACATGAAAACTTTTTGTAATTCCTTGGAAACTATCCTGGTTACCAGGATACCGGGATAAATTCACTTGGATATGAATTGGATTTTTTTGTACATTGGTAAAAAAAACCTGCAGAATTGTAGAAAATTAAAAATTCCAGAAAGTGACAAGAACAAGCAAGCATATATTTAGCAAATGAAGGGAGGCAACCTGTCCTTTATTTATTTTTTTTAATTTACCCTCTTGATCATACACACTTTTTTACTTGTTATACCTTTCTGTCAGGTTGTTCTTTTAGAATCTAGGGAAAGACTTGGTGGCCGAATTCACACTGATTACTCATTTGGCTTTCCTGTTGACCTGGGTGCATCATGGTAATGCTCACACTCATTGCTCTCCTTTTTCTTTTTGCACATTGACAAGAATGTGGCATTTCTCCCTTTACCAGTATTAAAAGTGGCAGACAATGATTCAGGTTGCATGGAGTTTGCAAGGAGAATCCACTTGCTCCATTGATTGGGAAGCTGGGACTACCTCTTTACCGTACAAGTGAGGATAATTCTGTCCTTTATGACCATGATTTGTAAAGGTAAAATTTTATCTTTTATATTTAAATGATAAACTATCCATTTCTGCTTTATTTCCATGATTAATTGACAACTGTAGAGTATGTTTCGATTTATCCTCTGCTTATACGAATAGTAGACATTACGGAATACAATCAACTTCTTGCAGCTATGCACTTTTTGATATGGATGGCAATCAAGTTCCCCAGGAGTTGGTAGCAAAAATTGGTGAAACATTTGAAGTGATTTTAGAAGAGGCAAGTCAGTTTATCTGATATATTGAATTTTCATTATTGGAAAAACAAATTTTCTGGAATACATTGCTTTTCTGATTCATTCTATCAATGATTCCTCTTATTAAGAGCATCAACTCTAAAGATTGACCCTGTTTAATGCAGACAAACAAAGTAAGAGATGAATTCAGTGAAGACATGTCCATACTTCGTGCACTTAAAATTGTTTTTGAAAGAAAACCGGAATTGAGGTCATTGTTGGCATATGCCATTCTTTAATTGCCATTTTTTTTATTTTCTTGAAGCACAAGTAATGTATAATTTAACTTTCTCTGTTTGATGCAGGTTGGAAGGGCTTTCCCACAAAGTGCTGCAGTGGTATTTGTGCAGATTGGAGGGCTGGTTTGCTGCAGATGCTGATGCCATATCACTGAAATGTTGGGATCAGGTAATTTGACAAAACCCAGTTCGAGATGTTTGGGTTCCGTTATCTATATGTTCATTTCATGGCTGATGCTATTGAAATTTGAATTGCACGACAAATCATTGATTGGTGGGGGGCTGAAGTGAAATGAGAAACTTTTTCCTTTTCAGCCGTCTATTGTAGTTATATATATATATATATATATATATATGCTTGTAGTTCTAGAATAAAATGTTGGTTGTAAAATTTAAAACCCAGAATTATGCCCTAAAGGTTTGAGTTTGAGGTTAAATTACAAGGTGTGCCATTTACACTTGTTTTGTAAAGTATATTAGATTAAAGGATGCATTACGAGATGGATAAGTGGCTTCATATGGTGATCCTAGTCACATGTTGCCAGTTAACTGTTAATTATCACACGCATCAAACTTTTTGGTCTGTAACTTGTTCTTCCCTTTTTATCTGCATACAGGAAGTATTGCTACCTGGTGGTCATGGTCTTATGGTCAGGGGTTACCAGCCTGTTATAAATACCCTAGCTAAGGGTCTTGACATTCGCCTTGGACACAGGTATATAATATTAGTTTGAAGTTAGGTTTTGGAAATCTGTGACCCCAGTTATGTTCCTTAACTAAATTTAATGCATTGATAATACATCTTCTCAGGGTAACAAAAATAGTTAGGCAACATAATGAAGTAAAGGTGACAGTGGAAAATGGGAAAACACTTGTTGCAGACGCCGCTATTGTTGCTGTGCCGCTTGGGGTGCTGAAGTCAAAGAGCATACATTTTGAGCCAAAGCTACCAGACTGGAAAGAGGCTGCCATTTCTGATATTGGAGTTGGGATTGAAAATAAAATAATTTTACACTTTAAAAATGTTTTTTGGCCAAATGTGGAATTTTTAGGAGTAGTTGCAGAGACATCATATGGATGCAGCTACTTTCTTAATCTGCACAAGGCCACTGGTCGTCCTGTCCTTGTTTACATGCCTGCTGGGCAGCTGGCCAAAGACATTGAGAAAATGTCTGATGAAGCAGCTGCTAACTTCGCTTTCATGCAGCTCAAAAAGATCCTTCCAGATGCTTCTTCACCGGTAACCTTGATAATTCTAATGTTTTATATTACGTTTTTACTGTGCAAGAAAAATAAAAGCTACATACAATCCATATTTATTTAGGTGGCGGACTCTTGAGTTTTATTCATTGTAGTTCCTAAACTAATATTCTGACAATTTTCAAATACGGTTAAATTGAATTCTTGACTACCTGTTGGTGTTTCTGAGATGTAATTTGTTTGAATTATGCAGATTCAGTATCTTGTGTCTCGATGGGGTACTGATATTAATACGTTAGGTTCCTATAGCTACGATGCAGTTGGAAAACCACATGATCTGTATGAGAGGCTACGGGTCCCTGTAGATAATTTATTCTTTGCGGGGGAAGCAACAAGTATGCTGTATACGGGGTCTGTGCATGGTGCATTCTCTACTGGAATGATGGCTGCTGAGGACTGCAGAATGCGTGTCCTGGAGCGATATGGGGAGCTAGATTTGTTCCAGCCGGTATTGGGAGAGGACGCTTCAGTCATACCACTCCAGATCTCGCGTTTGTAATCTCAGAAGGCATTATACACCCCCCTTCTGCGTGCCATCTGTTGTCAAATGCTGTGTTCAACTCTTGATGTATACCTGGGAGGTGCCGTGACTCCTAGAGTTTGATAAATCTCATGAATGCGCAGAAATGAATTATTAATTTGGAAAGACATGCGCCAACATATAGTTGTAGTCGTATTGCTGACACATTGCAGCTTGCTTTGCTGTCTTAAAGCTCTATTCTTTTTAGGACTTATTTTATCGTAGTAGAATCTCACACAATCATTGAGTAGACCAGTAGGATATCCCATGATTATCAAACTTGCAAGTTAATTCGATAACTCTTCTGAGTTTAGGTTTTCACTCACCCTTTCCATGTTAACTTGGAAGCAAACTCGAGTTTGGAGCAAATTCGGTAGAATCAAAAGCAAACTCAGGTTTAGAGCAAACTCAATAGAATCGGAAGCTAACTTGATGAACTTGCAAGTCTGCAGCTAAGTTGGCGAGTTCATAGGGTATTTTTTATAACCCAAAACGATTGATCTTGTTGCTTGCGTAAGGGTTCACATTAAGGTTACGTTCATGGTTGCCAATCTCTGTTCGTTGTTGTCGTCTCTCTCTGTTCGTTGTCGTCAGTTTGTGTTTGTGGTTTCGTTCGTCTTTGTTCGTGGTTGTGTTAGTGGTCGTCAGTCTCAATCGTTTGCATTGCTGTCACCACTGAGTGGTCGTCTGTGTTTTGCGTGGTTAGAAAACACCACCAAGAAGGATACAAACGTTTCAAGCAAATAACCAATTAATATGGTTTTTTGATAGGGACTTTGTTCTTTCCTTCTGCAAATTTTCTTTTAATTGAAAATGGTTGGGGGAGGTCCGATTAACGCAGACAATTGCATACATATTTTGCATAGTAGGCAGAGATTTAGATTTTTTTTTTTAGTTTTATAATATTTCGTTTTTTAAATTCATGTCTTTTTTAAGGTATGTGTGGATCAAATTTAACTTTAAAAACCTTATGTTTTATAATATTTGTGTGAAATTATTTATTTGGGATAATTTTGAAGTTATATGATCCTCATTTATTATTAAATATAGTTATTTTAATATTATTGACTTATTTATTTTAATTAATTGTATTATTAAAATATTATTTATTAGAAGTAAATTTTTACGAGTTGAATTTATAGAGTTTCCACGGATTTACTTAAATTCTTGAGTTTAAGTTTAAGTTTTATTAGGTTCTCGTACTAGATTATGTATTGAAGTTTATTACTTATATAAATGTTATTTTTTTTTATTTAGATGTATTTGATCAAAGAATCTAAACATTAATTGTTTGTATATATATAATCATTTTTTTTTCAAACACTATGCCATCTAATATATTTTTTTTATGACTGATCTACTTTTTTTTATCTCAATATTTTAATTAAATTATGACAAGTATTACTAAGTTATTGATTTACTTAAAAAAATATATTTTTTGAATTAAGACGATGTAGCATCTTTACACATAATAATTTTAATCAATGCATTTATTTATTAAATGACGCGAGATGTTTTTTTGTGTTAAAAAATATAATAATAATAGTAATTTATCCACATTTTAATGACTAGTAACTCTCCCAGTCTTATAAATTATAAAGTAAATGGTTGGTCTAAGGATATTTTTAATCGTCAGCTTTAAATTATACAAAAAAAGGTATCTCACATATTGGTAACGTTCAGGTGGTGGTCGCCTTTATAGCCCAGTAAAAGTAAAAATGATAAAATCAATTATTTTTACATTATATAAAAACAATTTATGCACATAATTAAATTTAGTAATCTATTTAGGAGCTTAACAAAACATCCTTCTAACCATAAGAAGTTGACAAAATTAATAACCAAGTTATATACGCAAGCAATTTTTCATACAGTAAAATACCACAAAGCGTTATTTTGGACAAAATATGCTGTATTTGCTAACTAAATATTCCCTTGCTCTTTAATTGATATATATGTTCAATATAAAGTTATATGTGCTACCATCAATTAATGAATTTTGGCTGAATTTAAACAAATATTTTCATAAGTATTTGCACGTGAATAAAAAATTAGTTAAATGTCTTCTATAATTTAAAGTCAATTTATACACTTTTTTATAAAGCTCTTTCATAAAAAAATTCCAAAATTTTAAATTGATATGCGTAAATTGATTTTAATTTATTAAAAACTTAAATTATATTATTTTTATCTTACATGTACTTATAAAAAAGAAGAAGGTAGTTAACTATAAGTGTGCATATTTTAGAGACACAAGCTGTAGTTTTTAATGTTCTAAACCTTTCGAAGACTAATTGAACGCACTAAACATGAAGGTGACGAAAAGCAAGAAAATAATTGAAAGAAATGGACAAAATAACATAGGCCTATGCTTTATTAATTCTTCAGTGGCATTATCAATTATTAGGATAGAGATGAAAAAAAAATTGGAATCTGAGAATGTGAAGCAATGGTTGGTACTCTACAATCATGCCCCACATGGCGTGTACACAAATATAAATAACTTTTGGTAACTAAAATTCCAAATTTTCCATTAACCAACCAAATTTTTTATCCAAACAAAAGTCAGGTTACTGCAAACTCATGTTTATTTAACATTGCTTTTATAAAATCTTGTTGATTCAAGATCAATTCTACAAACACATCTAAACACAAACTGTATCACATACTTGTGCTGACAGTGAAATTTGGGTTTCATTATTACATATTAGATTCTCAAAATTAGGAGAAGATTGATAGAGAGAACAAAGTCATCAACAACATCCTTTTGGTACCCCTACACCAGATTCCCATTCAAATGAGATGCATTCCTACCAAGCCATGAAGAAAAAAGATGAATGCCTATGAGTCAGTAACCAGTTCATCTAAGGTGTCATTTTCTGCTGCTCTCTTGATGCGAACAACAGCCTTTTCAACCTGAAAAGAATTAAGATTTGGTTCACATCTTTTCTCATGTGACAAGCAATAATGTAGTGTAACACATAAGATGTTACTAGTGTGAAGTTTTGATTACCTCTGCTTGCCAATTTGTTCTGGCAGTCAGAACTATTAGAGTTGCTGTCTGTATAAGAACTCCAAGGATCATTCCCCACCAAATACCCTATAAAAATTACAAATACATTGCATGAAATTTATTCTTCACAAACTTAAGAAGTGAGAGTTGGATGAATCAGTGACAGAAGTGTTCCAAACTTACATCAACTCCTAAAGAAGTTTTAAAGCCAAGAACACATCCAACAGTAAGACCAACAAAATAGTAAGAACCCAAGTTTACATAAGCCACTACTGCTTGCCATCCACTTCCAATTGCCACCCCTGAAATTTTCCAAGAAAAATTAACCATAGGAGGAATAAACCTAAGTTGGTGTCTATGCTTGTGTACCTTTTATGGCTTTATTACCTGAAAGTATTGGTTGAATGCCATTGAGGAAAACAGAAATGGCAAGCAAGGGAGTCAAGTGAGACACAGCCTCAATGACTTCAGAGTCAGAAGTGAAAAGTTTGCTCAAAACAACCCGGAATATCAAAATAATCGAACAGAAAATCACACTAATGAGTATGCTGGTTCCACTCACTACGAAGACAGAAAATTTTGCTATCCTTGGATGGGATGCTCCTAATTCATTGCTCACTCGGATACTGCAATCATGGATCATACCATTAGCAAACTTTTGACAGTTTTTGGAATGAAAAACACATTGTTTTGTTGCTAACCTGGCTGCTGTACTGAGGCCCAACATAAATTGCATGTCCCAGTTCAAGTAGTTCATACTGAAAGCACATTACGATAGAGGCTATGGTTAGGCACAAAACCAGAAAAGATATTCCATGACTATCTATTAACATACCAAATTGAAATTGAGTCCAGTGAGATTGTGGGATTGGAGAGGAGTCCTGATATAAGCACCAGTCCCTGGCTGTACCATATCTCCAAACTACATTAAGATAACTTTTTTAGATTAGATTAGTAGAACAAATTTATGTAAATAATCATGTATCTATGCAGAGTAACACTATGTTGGGATAGAAGTTGAAAGGTATTTGGAGAATTCTAGTTATGTATAAAATAAAGAATGAAGATTTTAATGCTGAGAGTAAAAATACTTTAGTTTCTTCAACTGAAATCTACACATGTACTAGATAGTTCATACACTAACTTCTAAAGTGATTTTACTTGTTTTAAAAGCTACTTTCTCAATTTCTGTTTAAGTGTCCTTTAAGATTATTTTAGACAAACTAAAACATAATAAGTTTTCTTGAGTTTAATAAAATATTTATAAGATTTTTTTTATCTTTTTCATTTTTATATCACGATAAATATATAAATGAAAGTTAATTGAAAAGTAAGAGCATAAGTGATAAAAAAAAGTAATCAGTATTGTTTTCAACTTTAAAAACCAGAGTTATAGAGTTAAAAGTAATAGAAGGAGTAGTTTAGAAGTTATGGCCACCTTAATTTTCATTGGTCAACAATTGTAAATGGTGTATAGAAATTAAAACTCATTTATGTATAAAAGAATGTATGTAAAAGTTAAAACTAGGGAGAGATTGACATACAGTCATAGAATCATACCATAACATGACAGCAGAAGAAACTGTGAGCTTGAAATAAGGCCACATTCCACTGAAGGCTTTTAAACTGAAGCCAGTCCAGGTTTCCTTGCATGTTGGGCTAAATATGATGTAGAGGCCAATCAACAAGGCAAGAAGCCACCAAGAAAAACTGAGACTAAGGGCTGCCCCTAGAAGACCATAGTCCAAAACATAGACAACTATCCATGTGAGAAGAATGTGAAAAAGGAACACCCCAACTGACATATATGCAAGAGGATTCACAATGTTCTGCGCTTGGAGGAACCTCTGCATTGGACAGCTTATAGTAAATGCATAGAGTTGGGGAATAAGTCCCCGGGAAAACACTTGGCCTTTGTCTGCTATGCTATCTGACTGTCCTATGGCTTTCAGAAAATCCCCAGAAAACCAATACAGAAATGAAAGAATCACTGCTGCTCCAATGTGTAAGATCACTGCTCTTTGCAATATGATGCTCATTGCTCCAAGCTTTTTTGCCCCATATGCTTGCCCACACACAGTTTGCACTGCACTTGCCATCCCCAACTGTTTAAGCAAAATATATGCAATCGTAAAAAATATGCATATAATTGAAAAGGCAATCAATACTAGTATCATACATACTCTTACTCTGCAATACACTTTATATAGTTTAAATGTCTTAAAACTACACAACATGAGTGAAGTTTGTTAAATAAAAAGTAAGAAGAAAAAATGATGTTGTTCTATTGTTACGTCCAACTTCAATTCTGATCATAGAATAATGTCAATAACAGTTATGAAATTGCATCTAATTTTGTACCAGTAAAAAAAATATGTTCACAAGAGTGTGTCAAGTAGTGCTCATACCATAATACCATAAGCAAGACCCTGAATACCAACACTGGCTAGAGATGCCCCAGCAAGCTCTAGAGACCCCAAATGGCCAGTGAACATCAAGGTCACAAAACTTAGCATATAATTGAAAATGGACACAACAATAGAAGACCCAGAGAGGAGCCAGAGGAGCCTTGACTCCCACAGAACAAGCTTTGACCACCATTTCAACGCAATAGGCCTATCTCCTAAGAATTCTTCAATGGCCTCAGATGACAAATTTTGAATCTGTGTGTTTGAGTCAAGCCTCACTAGTAACGGTTGGTGCTCCAAAGTGTCATTAAAGTCCACGGAGCCCATGGTTATTATGTGCACTACTGTACAAATCACAACTAGTTGGAGTGCATGGAGTGAGGCATTGCAAATAAGAAGTTATATATGCATGTGGAAAAGTGGAATATTTGTTCCACCAAAGATTATGCAGCTAACCTTCCACAGTGTTTTGTGTTGCAGTTGTATCCACGTGCTCTTTTACATGGACAAGTAGATAATGCTAGCATATGGTATCTCTATATTTGTACTTAAAAAGATGAATCTTTATATTGTCACCATTGATAAATAATTAGATGGCTCTCTCCAGTGTAGCAATAAAAAACAAATTTCTACCCTTTTGAAAGATAGGTAAGCTGGCACTTTATTAATATGTACACAATACAAAAAATGTGATCTTTTCAAAGTGAGAAGAACTGACCTTCCGCCATGAAGCAGCTGAAAGTCTTCAATGGACTGTTAGAGTAAAAAGAAGTGAAAGGAAAGAGAGAGTGAAAAAGAAAAAATGGTTAACAAAGTCATTCCATTTTCATCCATTTTTCTCTTCAAAATGGTATGAATCAAAGATACTTTTTTTACTTCCTTTTCACCTCATAATTAGATGGGCTGCTATAAAGTTTTTGCTTACAGCATCATTGCATTATAAATATTATATATATATATATATATATATATTAAAGTTACTAACTTTTACAATAAATATCTCAAGAAATTATATTTAATATTTTTTAATTTATTAACAGTATACAAACTTTCACTTTAATAATGTATATTTAATGTGGGTTGTTTTTGGAGGGGGGTTTTAAGGTCTTGTCTTTTTCCTTTAAAAGGAAAATTTGAGTGTATTGCAATAATGTTTGTATTGCCAACATGTAGATGCATGAATCATACATTATCTGAGTAATTGTTTGTGCATGTGTTGCCATTGTTATCAATAAAAATAAATATTGTGTTAACATTGGTGTAAGACATTTACAGAATTTATTATTTTAATTCACTAACTTACTTCCATCATTATGACACAGTAACAAAAAAATATTTTTAAATTTTAATGTTTTTCTCAAGTATAAGAATTTTCCCTCATTTATTTTGGATAAAGAATTAAAATATATTTTTAGGGGTTTAATTTTTCATGTGTTGTTATTTGTAAGTGTTAAAAGTTTGTGCTATTAATGTCAATAAAACTTTTATACTATTAATCAATAACAATATTTTATACAAATTTGAAAATAATTGTTATAAAATTTCTAATTTTTTCTTATATAACAACACTTGATTAAATGATAATATATAAACTTTCATATTAGCAATATATCTTCATTATTTTTCTATTTAAGTTATTCGCAAAAAAAATTAAGAAATATTTTCTTACATAATTTGAAAGTAGTTTTAGCAGTAAAATTTATTAAATGTGAAATATAGTTTTCAAACATAATTATTAACAATACAATAATATATATTCTCTATATCCCAAAATTTATTTCTTCTCATTTTTAATAATATAAAAAACTTGTATTAAGGAAAACGTAATTGTTATAAGGATTAAATGTGCTTTTAATTTTATAAAAATGAGTAAATTTTAATTATGGTTCGTTTAATTTGTTTTAATAGTTTTCGTTCCTTCATAAATTATTATTTTTTATCCCTACTATTTTATAAGATTAGTTAACGTGTTAAATAAAAGGTTAAATGAATATTTCAAGTTATATGTACTAATTTTATGATATAATGTCAGCGTATAACACTTAAAAAAATTCATAAAATCTGAGAAATAAATATTAAGTATTAAAAATAGCTATTTGAAATTTTAGAGGAATGATAATCAACGACAAATATTTAAAAAATTCACATATTTTATAATAATTAAAAACATTAATTTTAAAATTTCTCGGAATGTAAAATAAAGAGAAAAATTTATAAAATCTAAAATTAAAACTTGTTAATTTTAAAGAAATTAAAAAATATTTCAACCTTGATATTATTGCAGCAATATTTTATAATAATTTTATTACTCAAATCTCTTGATCCATAAAAGTAGTAATTTTCTTGTTATATAATTATATTAACGTAAATCCAGCCAGAAATATTTTTTCAAAATCAAGTAAACTTGTTCCAATATGTTAAACTTGTCTGCAGACATCTAAAAATTTCTCGTGAGTGATTAATTTTTCTTTAACCATTTGTACATGTAAGATTACTTTACTTAATGATGGTCAATACTATATTTATAAACTAATTATTGTCCAACATATAAAATTGATTTTACTATTAAATATACAATTAGTTTTTTATATTATCACATGATTCAACAATTGAATCTACAAATTGCACATTTCATATTCCAGGTAAATATAGAAAACTTATTCATGTAGTAAATATAGAAAATTTAATCATGTAGTAAATATAGAAAATTTAATGATGTTTTTATACAAGCTTGAAGTTTTTTAAAACATTTCTAATATATGATTATGACTTATAATTATATAAATATTAACAATATAAGGTTCAAAACATCTTAAAGTCATTAAGAACATCCGACACTTACATGATTATCTGCTCATGTATATAGTACAATCATCGTAATTCAAACACAACAAGAAAAGAAGGGTAAGCTAATGAAAATAAAATTTTATAGTATACACAATTAAATCAAAAGAGAAAACCAAATTAAATGGATCAATTTCTTAATTATTCAATTTTCTTCACATCCCAACATAAAACAATCACATAGACCTCACATGGATCTACACATTCAGGATATTCTTAGTCTATGTGACTTAGATCACCAGTAAGCTCGGAGATCTATGTTGCCACATATGCACCAATACTTAATACATAAACAAACACCAGTCCATACATTATCCCAAATATATGAATTTAATTTCATATCACTTTCATCGTACAATATCATTCAAAATGCAATCCATAACATTCAAAAGTCCTATTTTAACAACATAAAGAAGCAACACTTAAATACTAAATTATCAAAATCTAATATTTCTACAAATTTAAACGGTATGTAAACAAAAACATCTCTGCAAAATAAATTGAATAATGGACCACGTCCCCTCCACATCCAAATCTTCTAGCTTAGGATACTATAAAAAAATTTAAAGTTAGTTTCTCTTACCTTAATTGTTTGTTTTCCAAGCAATCTCTAGAATTTTAGCCTCTCAGTCTCGATAAGCTTTAAAATATAAGGGTATAATGCAAGTTATGAAAACATAACAGAAATTCAGTATATAATAGAATAAGTTGAGATAATTACTTTTTTCAACTGATCCCACTAAGATTGATGATTAAATCATAGAAAAAAAACAGAGAATAAATAATATTTAGGATAAAGAAAATAAAAAATCTTTAAAGACATTTTAGAGAAAAATAAACTTACTCTGTTTAAAAATCTGATTGGATAGAGATGTTGCTTTAACTCGTGAAATCTTTATTTGGGATAAGAAAGTTTAAACATATCTTCCAATTCATAAAAAGATTTGGTATGTATCTTAAATTTTAGTATTAAACTTACTTATCGTTCTTAATTAAGTAAAACAACGGTTAAATCTATATATTACAAAAAAGAACCTTAATTTTAAACCAAAATTTCAACATAAATCTATTTCAGCCATTAAAATAACATATGAAATAAGGATGGATTAAAATCAAACTAACTATAGCATATTTAAATAAAAAAAAAATATAAAAGGCAATTAATTTTTAAAAAATAATTTATTGTACAATATGTTTTGAATAAAAAATTTCAAAAGAAAATGAAATTCTAACATTCCAGAAAAGTAAACATAATTACTTAAAATTGAAAATTGAAAATATATTCTAAAATAAAAAAAATGATATTTTCATATTTTTAAATTCATAAATTTTTTTATTAATGTTAATAAAAGTTATTTTTATATTTAAATTATTAAAATTATTTTACTATTGTTATTACTGTTAATTATTATTATTTTCATTCAATATAAATAAAGTATTAGAAATATTTATTTTTCAAAAATGTTAATTAGATTATTTTTATTAAAATTGTTTTAATAATGTCTTTAGTGACGTAAAACTCTTTAACTTTTTTTCTTAATTATAAAGTTCAGTTCTTCTTTAATATAATCTTACACTTTCCGACACCTCAGAAAGGTAATAAAATGTATAATAAATTTAAATCAGTTTTAATATTTAAAAAATGACTTATTCTTATCTATACGAGCCACGAATACTTTATTAAAAAAATAAAATTTAATAAATTTATATTGTCTTGACTAAATAAAATATTTAAAATAAAATCATGTAAAATTTAAATATCTAACAAAATGCGAAATTTCCTATAAGATAAGAGAAATCCCTTCAGTTATATGTTCTATATGTTTAACATAAGCATCAAGGTGGATAACATTCATGGTTGCTGCAAGAGGTCAACCAGCTTCACTATAAATATAATGACAAGAAATTTACAAGTTTACAGCTAAAAAAAGAAATTATGTACAAAATTTCAGAAACAAGAACATGGGCATACAAGCCAAGTTGAAGGCTCTCAAAAATATTGAATCAACGCCATATCTAATCTTCCATAACCGGTCCATCTACAAAACTTCTCCAAGAGCGTTGTCAATTACATCAATTGGCTCGGAAATCCTATTTTCAATCATGTTAAAACTACTGATAAATTTTTTACTTGTTATATACATCAGATAGCAATTTCTGTTGATCTTTACGCAGCCCAGAGAACCACTTCCTCAAAGTTTCAGCGTTGTCAGAAATAGATTTAGAATAAGCTGAAAGATTGATGTTGGTGTGAAAAAGGGATTCAAAATCAAGAGGTAGAAGGCCAAACAGAGCACTGGCAGTGGCAAATTGAAGAGAAAGGTCTGCTTTCACGGAAGAGGTGCGACAAAAATAAGTACACAAATAACATCTCAAGTTCCCAACACCTTGATCTTCAAATCCACCAACATCAACTCCAGTCCTGAAATTTACATTTATCACTGTTAGAACACAAACAATAATTATGTGAAAGAATCCTTCTTTGTTGAAACAAATACCATCAAATCATATCATATTTTAATGTCGAATATCAAGAGAAATCACTTATTTGTGTATCTTACGCCTAAGGGTGCTACCCCGAAATTGGGATTTAGTGTTCAGAAATAAAAAAAATCATTATTTCCTTTAAGACAACTCTAAATGATCTTAATTGTAAGTAATAAGCCATGCATATATCCTCTCAATTTCTCACTCTCATGAAACATAAATATATCCTCTATTCGTACAAACATACGTTTCACATTATGCATGAGTGATTGGTAACAATAACAATATCAACGTGACCAATTTACCTTCCAAGCTGACCTAGAAGAACAATTATACGAATAGCAAAGTTCTCCTCTACACATGAGTCGAGTATATTCAGCAGCTGAGGAACAAGTTTCATACCAACCCAGTGCCAGCTCTGTATTAGGAAAAGAAAACATGAAATCAGGATTGATTATGATGAAATCACCTAAACAATGAGAAGTCGAGAACAGTAAAGCTCTCAACCACGCAAAAACTCAGGCCTTGGCAAGAAGCCACTTATTTCAGCAAATGATAGTGAATAACACGAGTGACATCACATTCAAGAAACATTTTCATGGTCAATTTCACATTGTATAATTCTATTAATTTCAGTATGAGATCAATTCTAAAGAAAAGACTGTCACTAAGTTTTGGAAGGTGAATTACTCCATAAATTTAGAACTTGATAAAAAAGAAATTATAGATCACGGTCAATAATGAGAATAATACCATTTTGTTTGCTACCAGTTCCACCAGAGACAGGACATTACTCAGGCAACAACAGTCGACAGTTTTAAGGGTGTCAGGTTGAGTTGCAGAAATCAGGCATTTTTTTGAACAGGGCACATCATAGTTCTTGTCAATTGCACATTGAACTTCCATGAACCCAGATTCTGACAAATCTACTCGTTTTATCTCTTCCAAGAGCAAGCATGCAACTGCATCAATGGATTCAGCACCTTCCAAGAATGGGCATTTAGCATTCATACACAATTCAGCATGCAGTTGATTTATTGAAGGAAGACAGACAGTAGCAACAGATAGTCTCCCATCCTCAAGAAACATAATTATAGACTTCAAAACAGTCACCGTTAAACCAAAATTATCCTTGTTAAAAAACTTCTCTCCACCCAGATAAGAAAAAATATGGAGAATAGTCAACACCATCAAAGAATCCAACTTGCATGATCGAAGAATATGATAAGAAGCATCACAGATAAATCCAACATAATCAGTTGCAGCACATACTGATGCTAATATAATACTTGCTGCCACCAATTGTTCACTTGAAGCTGCATCAGATGATATCTCATTAACACAATTCACAAAATCAGTGGCTCTCAAATCAGAAGACAGAGTTTCAGCATCTACTCTATTGTTTACTATAATTTTTCCCTGTATAAGAAAATCTTCAATGAGGCCAAGCAGCTCATGCAAAGAATAATTCTCTACAAACAGGATTCTTGTCTCTGCATCAGTCATAACTGAGGAAAAAGATGTGAACTTTCGTCAAATTAAATTCAAGTTCAATGAAGTGCAAATAACATAATATTATATAGAATCAAAAACATTATTTTAATGTTGAGCAAATGGAAGTTGATCATGAAATAGATTAGAAAACCTGTGCAGATATGTTCAGAATAAGATCGCACGCAGTGGAATGATTTCCCATCCCAGAGTCTCCCAAATGTCTCTGTTGTCGTCATGGAAAAATTGAACAGCATAAGTGTTAACAGCACCGAAACCCTCTCCCTGAGAAATTAAAAAAGTAATAATAATAAAATTAATATCAACACCACCATTAGTCTACCTGATTAGTTTGTTTCAACAAGGAAAGCAAAATACTGAAACAAAATGTATGGAAGGTGTTCAACAGCATTGACCTCATACTATCAAAAAGAGCATGAGACACTTACTTCTGTGTGAGCTTTTCTTCCATTTTAAGTGCAGTTAATATGTTATTAACCGCCCAGCCTCTTTGAGTAGCCAAATTGCACTGAGCTATACAACTTTTTGTAGCAGTAAATATCCTTGATATGATATTACTATCCTCAACATTTGAAAAGAGAACACAAAATTCAGGAAGTTTGTTGTTTAAAGATCTTATTCCATCCTCCACCGGAAAAGCACTCCTTGAATTTTCTGTAGTGTGCACAAGTGAATTACAAGAAACTCCACAATCATCATATTTTTGTGCACTAGAAATGAATTCAACATTAATTACATCAGAGGGAGGTGAAATGAACAGGTCTGCTCTTGAACTCAACACGTTGTCTGGGAGTGATTTATGTAGAGAGGGAATCGTCAAATTATCCTCTTCAAATATTTCATGAAACTCAATGTCAGGAAGAGATGGAGACAAGGGAAGATCCATTGCTTTTCTATAGCATTCCTCACTGAAAGCATTTTCTAATTCTAATAATTTCATATAACTTTCATCAGGCACTTTATCAAAATTAATTATGGAATCGAAACTATTTGCAACATCACATATTCTCTCCCCACATGCTTGAGTGGTTTCTAAAGTACGTGGAGCAGGGCAGGAAGTCTGTCTACAGACATTTGCATCATCATAGACCTCACTGTTGGTCTCTGTCGTTGCTTTCTTCTCATCCCTGTTAATCCAAGATATCATGTCCACTTTTTCCCTTCGAGATTTCTTTCTCTTCTTGTGGGCCCTTTTATTCTCTTCCTGTAAATTATTAGGATTATGAAGTGCCACTTTCCCTCCTAAGCATTTGCCAAGTTTTCTATACAACAAACCATGAAAATCAGAGAGTTTCTCAGAAGACAAATTTGCTATATATTCAACTGTATCATGCATTCTTTTCCTCTTCCTGTGCTGCACATCAACAGATTTATCAGATGGGTTGCACATGTTTTGTTTAGCATTAAAGATCTCCTGAGTCAATTGTGCTGAAGCAGTAACTGGAAAAATGCTTGCATCCTGTGAGCCCATCAACTGTCCATCAGAAAAAGATTCTGTACTGGAATTTATAGCAGAACTCTGTAACTTTGTTTGGTTGGATCCTCTAACCAGAGGCTCCAATTTAGAACCAATACCTGTGATAGATTCAGAGCAATTTCCACCAGGAGTGAGGTGTGGAGTGCTATTCTGCATGTTCTTCCTCAATGGATCACTTGCATCCATCATTGTGCAGCAAGGCTTCAGAACCTCATTGTCAAATTGGCTAAGAATCTCAGACAAATTTAGCTTGCCAATTTGTCTAATGACATTTAAATTCTGCATGTCTAGTATATTCTCATACTGCAAAAGATGAAAATAGTTACGTCGTGCGTATACAACAAAAACATGAAGTAAAAAGAGAGCCAACAAAAGAAATTTAAAACAAATCCCTAATTATATGAATTCAGACATGTAACCAAGTACCATCTAACTACTAAACAATTATTTAGTTCTGATATATAATATAACAACCCAAATAATTATGTATTGCTTTCAGGGATACTGAAAATTTCCCAAAGTTAACTAATCTTTTGGTGCTACTGTTATATGATCATAAAACCAAAGATTGCAATAATTCAGGGGACAACAACCAATAAGTTCATAACCAATTGTCCATAACATAAGTAGTCTCACTTTAATCTGCATATGAGAGTAATCCAGGACGAAATCATTGGCTTCAAAAGTGTGCATGATTTCAACCAGGAGATGAGATAAAAAATGGCAAAATAGAAAAAATACTCAAATATTATACATAACCGTAAACAATCGGTCCGTGAAACCAACCTTTGTTTGGTCATGCTTACTTCCAGCAACAGGTGAAAAGGATGCATCAAGCATATCAACGCGGTGTAGAAATTGAATGAAATCAACCTTTAGACGGCCTAATTCGTTCCGCAAAATGTCATACCGACTTGCTTCTAACTTATATTTTTGCCTTGTATGCTTTGCTCGTAGCTTTTCCAGCTTAAGTTTATTTTTCAAAAGCTTCATTTTTGTACTTTCAGCTTTAACCTTGTTGTCAGCAGCCATTTCAACAGGCTTTGTCAAGGATGAGAGTTCATGGATCTTCTGTTTGAAATCCTCAATTGTCTGCTTATCCTCTTCTAACTGCTGAGACATCTGATCAGCAAGGCATTTCTCTTTCATGAACTTGTTCCAGTTATCCTCAGCAAGTGCCTTCTGCTCCTCTAGTTTAACCATCTCAGCATCTGCACGCCTTTTTTCCTTGCCAACCTTTTGTTTTTCTACCTCTAACTTTTCATTTGCTCTTGCCATTGCTGAATCAGCCTTTCTTTTTTCTGCTAATAGTTTGTTCTTATCAGCTTCAAACTTTTTGGTTGCCTCTTTAAACATAGATATCTCCGACACCAACTTTGTTTTTGCTTCATTAACCTGTTTCTCCAATTGACCAATTTGAATCCTATACTTCTCCCCCTCAACTCTGGCAATCTCCCCCTTTTCAGCAGCCTTCTTCTTCTCCTCTTCTAGTAACTTGCAAGCAGCAGAAGCTTTCTTCCTCTCAGAATCAGCCATTCTCTTCTTCTCCTCTAGAAGCTCCTTCAATCTACAGGTTTCTTTTTCCTTTTCAGCAACCTTATTTTTCTCTTCTCCAAGTAGCTTGCAAACTTCATTGTCTTTCTTCCTCTCAGAATCAGTCCTTCTTTTCTTCTCCTCTAGAAGCTCCCTCAATCTACCTATTTCCTTTTCCTTTTCAGCAACCTTATTCTTCTCTTCTACAAGTAACTTGCAAACTTCATTGTCTTTCTTCCTCTCAGAATCATCCCTTCTCTTCTCTGACTCTATAAGCTCCTTCAATCTGCTAATCTCCTTTTCCTTTTCAGCAACCTTCTTCTCCTCTTCTCCAAGTAACTTGCAAACTTCATTGTCTTTCTTCCTCTCAAAATCATCCCTTCTCTTCTCTGCCTCCATAAGCTCCTTCAATCTACTAATCTCCTTTTCCTTTTCAAAAACCTTATTCTTCTCTTCTTCAAGTAACTTGCAAACTTCATTGTCTTTCTTCCTCTCAGAATCATCCCTTCTCTTCTCTGCCTCAATAAACTCATTCAATCTACTAATTTCCTTTTCCTTTTCAGCAACCTTATTCTTCTCTTCTCCAAGTAACTTCCAAACTTCATTGTCTTTCTTCCTCTCAGAATCATCCCTTCTCTTCTCTGACTCTATAAGCTCCTTCAATCTACTAATCTCCTTTTCCTTTTCAGCAACCTTCTTCTTCTCTTCTCCAAGTAACTTGCAAACATCATTGTCTTTCTTCCTCTCAGAATCATCCCTTCTCTTCTCTGCCTCGATAAGCTCCTTCAATCTACTAATCTCCTTTTCCTTTTCAAAAACCTTATTCTTCTCTTCTCCAAGTAACTTCCGTACTTCAGCATCTTTATTCCTCTCAGAATCAGCGCTCCTCTTTTCTGTCTCTATAAGCTCCTTCAGTCTACTGATTTCATTTTCCTTTTCAGCAGCTTTCTTCTTCTCTTCTCCTACCAACTTGCACGCTTCAGCAGCTTTCTTATTCTCTGAATTAACCCTCCTCTTCTCCACATCTAAAAGCCCTTTCAACCTACCGATTTCCTTTTCCTTTTCAGCAGCCTTATTCTTCTCATCTTCTAGCAATTTGCAAGCTTCGGCAGCTTTCTTCATCTCAGAATCAGCCCTTCCATTTTCCACCTCAAGCAGCTCCTTCAATCTACTAATTTCCTTTTCCCTATCAGCTTGTAAGGTCCCATTCTCATCCCCACGGCCGCTGCACCCCTGCTGTGTTTTGGGAGTATCAATCTGAGGCTCAAAGCTGGAACTTTCACTCCCTAAGGATACCCTAGCAGCAGTAAATTCCCCCAATTTATCCCCTCTTTCCACTTTGACCCCACATGCTGCAGAGAATAACATCACATACATTACTAGCATATTCAACATTCCCTCAAATAAACTAAACTGATAGCATATGCATACTCCGAACATAACCAGATAATGCCTTATACCCCAAATCTTAGAAATTTAACATATTACTTACCGTTGGTACTGCGGGACTGGATTTCGTTGATTTTGATTTCAAGAACCTTGACGGCTTGTCGCAGAGCATTGCGCGATTCCTGCACCTTCGAGTATTTCTTCTTCCACTGCGTATAAAGAGAAAAAAAAGATACATGGTTAAAATCGAAAGCGTAGCAAAATAAATGGAGGTGTGAAGGGAAGAGGTACTACGTGGTCACAACAGGGATTTTTGGAATCGGATTTCAGTGTCTGATCTCGATTCATAGACAATGTCATCTTCGCAATGCAGTAAAATGAAACGAACGACACTAAGAGCCGGTGACGGTGGTGACGGTGGTTGTGGCGGTGAAGTAAACCCTAAACCCCATAGCCGAGAGTTTGCACAGCTTCAATATTGAATCTGGAGAGTTTAATTCACCCTTATTAATGTGAATTCTTCGGTTGCAATTAAAAATACAAGAAAAAACAAATAATACAGAAATTCACATTTAAATCTTAATAAACAAGAAACAAAAATATTCATTCATTTTGGCCATTGGACAAAAAAGGAATAAAAAAATATTCTAGAAAATAAATTACAAAATCGAATCATTTTTATTCTTCTTTTCTATTAAAATAGGTCATACTATTTTGTAAGTCTAATAAAATATGCTTAATATGTCAATTTTAATTTATTTTGTAAAAATATTATCATAAGATGAATTTTTTTCATCCATAGAAACCAGCACACGTCTGATTATAAATGTATTTATAATAATAACTCACATTTTTTTTTCAATTAACTGAACTATTATCTAATTACTATATTAGCCATATTTTAAAAATTTATTTGGTGAAATGGTTGTGACTAAATAAATATCATATATTAATTAATAATATAATGAGGAAATTGGATTGTTTGTTTGATATATGTATTGATTATAATGATTAAAATTTGTAAAAGTTATACCAAATAAGATGCATTTGAATAAATGTTATTTGTGAAATTTTGCAGGAAAAGTGAAAAAGAAAGATCGAATTTAATAAAGTGAAATAAAATGCATTCATAAGAGTTTATATAATTAATTTACTAGGAGGGTAAAGCAATTCCAAAAAATATCTCCAAAAGTAAGTATTAATTGATCCAGGTTTATCTAGTTTATGAATTTTTTTTGGTAAAATTAAGTATTAGATAAGTTATTTCATGTAAATTGTAATTGAAATTGGTATATGAAATTTTGATAATTTAATTTTATATTAATAAGTGAGTTTAAAAATAATTTATCCAAATTAAAAAGTTGAATGTTGAATCATAGAATACAGAGAGAAGGTTGAGAATGTGGAGACAACGTTGGCATTAGCATGCTTCTACGCTGTTGCTGTTGCTGCTTTCCATTGAAGACGAAGGTGTTGCTGTCACTGTCACTGTCACTGTCACCACTCTCCAACAACACTCGCCTCTTCTCTTCTGCGGCTTCTTCAACTGCAGCCATCACAATCACACCTTCAATCTTGAAACAATGCAACTCTCTAACCCAGGTAAAAGTGTGGCATCAGCAGAGCATCGTGCAGGGCCTTCTGCATTTGGTCACGGACCTAATCGGCGCATACATGGCCTGCAATTCAACTGCCACCGCCATTCAGCTTCTAGAACGCCTCCCTCCATCGCCGTCTTCCGTTTTCTGGTGGAACCAACTCATAAGGCGCGCCCTTCACCTCGGAACTCCTCGCAAAGTTTTCGCTCTCTTCCGGCGGATGAAGTCTCTGGGGTGGACCCCTGACCACTATACCTACCCTTTTCTCTTCAAAGCTTGTCCCTTTCTTTGCCTCGGTGCTTCCCTCCATGCTACCGTCGCACGATCTGGCTTTGCTTCCAATGTGTTTGTTTGCAATGGGCTGATCTCTATGTATGGGAAGTGTGGAGCCCTCAGCCACGCACACCAGGTGTTCGATGATTTGTGTCAGTGGGGTATTCAGGACTTGGTGTCGTGGAATTCTATTGTGTCTGCTTATATGGGGGCCTCCGATGCAAAGACTTCACTTTTATTGTTTCGTAAAATGACTAGACTGAATTTGATGTCCCCGGACGTGATCAGCCTCGTTAACATACTTCCTGCTTGTGCTTCCCTGGCTGCCTTGCTGCATGGCAGAGAGGTTCATGGGTTTGCTATCAGAAGTGGGTTGGTGGATGATGTTTTTGTGGGAAATGCTGTGGTTGATATGTATGCTAAGTGTGGGGAGGTGGAGGAGGCCAATAAGGTTTTCCAGAGGATGGTGTTTAAAGATGTTGTTTCTTGGAACGCCATGGTGACTGGCTATTCTCAAGCTGGCAGATTGGAACATGCTCTTTCTTTGTTTGAGAGGATGCGGGAGGAAGACATTGAGCTAGATGTTGTGACTTGGACAGCTGTTATCACAGGGTATGCGCAGCGAGGACAGGGTTGTGAAGCTTTGGATGTGTTTAGGCAGATGTGCAGTTGTGGTTCTCGTCCGAATGTGGTCACTCTCGTCTCGTTACTTTCAGCTTGTGCCTCTGTTGGGGCATTGCTCCATGGGAAAGAAACTCATTGTTATGCCATCAAATCTATTCTCAGCTTAGATGGACCTGATCCTGGGGATGATGATTTGAAGGTGATTAATGGTCTAATTGACATGTATGCTAAATGCCAAAGCACAGAGGTGGCTAGAAAAATGTTTGATTCAGTATCTTCAAAAGACAGAGACGTGGTTACCTGGACTGTGATGATTGGTGGGTATGCCCAACATGGTGATGCCAATCATGCTCTACAGCTTTTCTCCGAAATGTTTTATAAGTATATAAAGCCTAATGATTTCACTTTATCATGTGCCCTTGTGGCCTGTGCTCGTTTGTCAGCATTGAGGTTTGGAAGGCAAATCCATGCTTATGTGTTGCGCAATTGCTATGGGTCTGTTGTGCTGTTTGTGTCAAATTGTCTTATAGACATGTATTCCAAATGTGGAGATGTGGATACCGCTCAGATTGTTTTTGACAACATGCCACACAGAAATGCTGTCTCTTGGACGTCTTTAATGACTGGATACGGCATGCATGGACGTGGTGAAGATGCTGTCCAGGTTTTTGATGAGATGAGGAAAGTGTCTCTAGTGCCTGATGGCATAACCTTTCTTGTTTTGCTTTATGCTTGTAGTCATTCGGGAATGGTGGATCAGGGTACTGATTTCTTTAATAGAATGAGGAAGGAATTTGGGGTAGATCCTGGACCGGAGCATTATGCTTGCATGGTTGATCTCTGGGGTCGCGCTGGTCGGTTAGGAGAAGCTATGAAGCTCATTGATGAAATGCCTGTGGAACCAACCCCAGTAGTGTGGGTGGCCTTGCTCAGTGCTTGTCGGTTACATTCGAATGTGGAAGTTGGGGAACTTGCGGCAAAGCGTTTGTTAGAATTGGAATCAGGGAATGATGGGTCATACACTTTGCTTTCAAACATATACGCCAATGCCAGTCGCTGGAAAGACGTAGCTAGGATCAGATATATGATGAAACGTAGTGGAATCAAGAAAAGACCTGGTTGCAGCTGGGTGGAAGGAAGGAAAGGCGTTGCAACCTTTTTTGTTGGAGACAGATCTCACTCACAGTCTCAACAGATATATGAAACACTTGCAGACTTGATTCACCGCATTAAAGCCATTGGTTATGTTCCTCAGACAAGTTTTGCTCTCCATGATGTTGATGATGAAGAAAAGGGTGACCTGCTTTCTGAACATAGTGAGAAGTTGGCTCTTGCCTATGGCATTCTAACATTACCACCAGCTGCACCCATTCGAATCACCAAGAATTTACGCATCTGTGGTGATTGCCACTCTGCCATAACCTACATATCCAAGATTATTGAACATGAGATCATCCTGAGAGATTCAAGTCGCTTCCATCATTTCAGAAATGGATCCTGCTCATGTAAAGGCTACTGGTGACAAAGAAATCAACCCATTCCTTTTAATTTATGACATTTTTGCTACGAGAGAGGTAATTATATTATTTTACTATACTAATGAGAAATGTACAATGGTCATTTATGTAATTAGAAGGAAACTATTAGAATCAACCTAACAGTAGAAAAAATTAGTAATTTATATGAATTCTTACATCCTAATTTTATGATTACACACAAAAATCTCTGTATTTATATCTTCTTTCTAAGATAATAACCGTAGCCTTTGTGATTGGGATTTTATTGTTTAATAGAATATATCAGGGTTGTGTATTGAGATGGAAAATTTGATGTGAAGTGAAATAAAAATATTAAAAAAATCAAAGAAAATAATTTTGCTATAAGGAATATGAAATTCAAGAAAAATTGATATAAAGAGATAAACTAAAATATATAAGAATAAATGGAGAAACACGAAATCAGAACTGATTTCTGTAGTGTAAATGGAATGTGTAAGATTATTTTCATTCCAATAAACATTGGAACTCATTGTCTGGAATTGATAGTGCGTATATTAACGTGAAAATTATGGATTTTATAGGTTTTTAAGGGGACATTGCCTCTTAAAAGTGACCAGTGTATTGTAATATGTGTTGAAACAAATAAAGAACATTGAAGCACATGAAAAAGGGGAAAATATAAATACTCGAACTAAAAAACTATGCGTGTAGTCTTTTTAAAGGAGAAACTATAATTACGTTAAAATCAACATTTTTAGAGAAGTATAGTAAATTATTGATTAACCTATCCCTGAAATGCAAAAATACTGCAATTTAAATTTGACAACTCCAAAAAAAATCATTTGAAATGTCCTTTAATACAATAAGAAATATTACTTAATAAATTATTTGTTCATAAGAAATATTCTATTAAAAAATTGTTATTTTTACCTTTTAGAACTCAAGTTGACGAAAACTTGTCCTTTGCCATACTCAAGAAAATGGAGCAAGAACTAAACTCCCAAATTTCGATTTCAAGAACTAAATAAGAGATAATAAATAATAATTTATATAAGCAACTTTTAGAATTTATTGAAATGCAGCCATGTGTTTAGTGGTGTATCTAGTTTCTAGATATGTTTTTTCCTATTCTCTTCCCTTTTAAAACATTGCACCACATATTTTAGTTTATCAACCCAGGAATCAAATGACTAGTGGTGAGTCCTCTTGAGCACGTTCTTCTCATTTATCACTAATACCACAACTATTGATCATGATGACTTGAGCGGACTCATCTACATTCACAAAAGTACTCACTTTATTTTAATCTTCATCTTATTTACCATTTTCTTAGCTACCACTAAGTTGTTTCCTTATTTTCCTTTATTTTTTTGTTTGTTTTCTATTATTCTTAAATGTGTGACAAAAGCACTTAATCTTCTTTGGATAATGACAAACCATGATTATTAAAATGCAGTTTCTTGAGCATAACAAAATATAGGAATTAGTTCCTCTTTCACCCAGGAAGAAAACATTTGGTTATCTGTCATTAAAGTTGGACCTACATTGGTGGCTAAAAGATATACTTAAATATGTGTTTAACTACAGTTATACTCTTTTTTCGATGGCCAAAATGACTATTAACAGACTTTTCCTTGCCATGGTTAACCATTGGCCCCTTCATCAGTAAGATATTAAAATGTTTTTCTTCGTGGAGATATAAAGGAAGTCTTCATACCCCAGGAGGAGTCTGGTTTAGTTTGTAAGTTATACTCTTTTTTTTATGTTCTCAAGCAATCTCCACATTGTTCAATCTTTTAGTAAGGCAAATCATTTGTTTTCTATTGTCACATCTTCCCTAAAAAGATGTGTGTACTTAATAATGTATATTGATGATATAGTCATTATAGAAAATGATGCTGCTAAAATATCTAAGTTAAAAGAACACATACAATCATTTTCAGGCCAAGTATCATCAAAGTCTTAGATATTTTTTGGAAATAGAAGTAGTTTTTTCAAAAGAAGGAGTTGTAATCTCTCAAAATGAAGTATATGCTCTTAACATTCTAAAAGATATGGGTACAATTAATTGTAAACCAGTGGATTGTCCTATGAATTAGTATCAGAAATTAATGGCAAGAACAAGGAGAAACTTTCTTTGATCCAAAAAGTTATGGAAGATTAGTTGAAAAACTTATTTATCTTACCACTAGACAAGATGTGTCTTTTGTACTTTGTGTGGTGAGTTAGTTTATGCATAATCCTTGTATGGATCATTGAAATGTTTTCATCATATTCTAAGATATCTCAAAAAGACTTCAAGATAATAATTATTTTATGAAAATAAAGGAAATATCCAAATCTCTAAATATTATAATGTTGATTGGGTTGATTCTCCTATACGCAAATGTTCTACTACAAGATATTGTATTTTCTTTGGAAAAAATATTATCCCTTTGGAAAAACAAGAAACAAAGTGGTGTTGCCCAAATATTGTGTTTTCTTTAGAGGAAATATTATCCCTTGGAAAAGAAAAAAAAAAAAACGGTGTTGCCCCCATCAACTAGTGAAGTTAAGTATAGGATAATTTCTCTAGTCAGCTTATATGGGTAAAACATTTCCTTCAAAAGAATTAATTTTTTTCTAAAATTCACCCGATGAAGATGTATTGTAACAACCAACCTATTTTTTACATTGTTTCGAATGCAATATTTTATTCAAAAAAGTTCTTGTCCAAAGAAATCTGCAGAGATTGTCTGATCAAATGATAAACTTATATTCACAAAATTCTTGAGAGGACCTCGGATTGAATTTATTTGTTCTAAGTTTGGCATATATAATTTGTATGCTCTAGCTTGAAGGGGGAATGTTCGAATAAATTGTCTCAAGTAGAATTCATTTTAAAGTTGTTGTGTGCTTTGTGCATATATACCTTTTCCTATTCTCTTCTCTTCTCTTCCTTTCATATATTGTTTCTGATATCCCCAAAGTTATTGTAAAAGCTAATATAAATATGAGAATATAAGAGAGGGAAAATGACTCAATTCCTTATTCTTTTGTATTTTTCTCAAGTGCAACTAACCATTACATAAACAAGGTCACATATCATAATTTACAGTCATTTGCTGTTGATCTGTATCAAGACTTAGCAAAATCACTACATCTCAAACATTAATGTGAAGTATAAGAATGCTGGACCAATGTATACATAAGAAACTTGTAACAAAAAATGGTGCAACCACAAATTTTCAACTAACATTCCTTACATAGGAGAATGTCCTAGTAGTGAAAAGACCTCATTGATGCCATGCCATTTCTGGAACTTCTCAACTCTTGTTGACTAGAATAATTATCACAAGAGTTGCTAGAGGTAGAAAGTGTGAGACCTGGGCATAAGTAGAAGGAACCGTTCCCAATTTGCTGCTCTTCTAGTGGAGAGTATTTTTATGTACCACACATTGTTCACAAACCCCCTGCAAAATTATCAAATGTAAATGATTTTCGGTGCAGAATCAGGAATCAGCTAAATCTAAATTGAAGTACAAAACTTTTAGTCCGGAACCAGCTCATTAATTGATTAAATGTTGATCGAAGTGAAAACATTTAAGTAACAATTTAAGCAATTTTCGTCAGCCAATCATTCCTTGGTTTTGCTATAAACAACTGTCAAACGTGATATGGATAAGGATCTTCAGAAGTAGTGGAAGAGCTAGAGAGGATAATTTGTAAATGATTAACAGCTATATACTCAACCTTTGTAATGATTCTTAACAAAGTTTTCATATTATTCATGCAAAACAAAAAATTAGACCGACTAAGGTTGACTAAAATTTAAAAATTACAACAGTAATGCTACGTTGAAGACTTGAAACAAATTTGACCAAACAAGCAAAGAAGACAAGCCAACCAAATAAGGATGTGACGGTATGCAACAAGACAGAAGTAGAAATAGCACAGCCAACTTATTCATGTTATAATGTAATTAAATTACTGCTTAGAAACCTATGCCCTGCTTCCAATGCTACTCCAACTAATGTTTTGCCTGATAAAATGAAAGATCACTGATTTGAGTATATCAAATATGCAAAGACCATCAGAGCTGTTATTCTTTACCAGTAATTATGTGCAGCAGCATAAAGTGGACATAAAAATGTAGACACAGGGACCACAAATAAGTTATATAAAAAAAATTCACTCAAACAAACCTTGAAATGTGAGCAAGTTTCCATTCATTATCATGAACATCTCTGGCTATTAGTTCTCGAGGCAGGAGGCTGCCGTGTGTAATCCTGAGAAACAAATTAAAGAAACATATAACAGACAATATCACTATGTGAATATGACTTACAAGAGGAAGGGAAGACTTTTTCAGCTGCTCTTCGAGGAAAAGAAAATCCTCCATGAGTGCTGGTATTGCTTGCTGGGATTGCTCAATTAAGCAGGCAGAAGATACACCACCTTTTGCTCTTGCTGCAAAATAAATAATGTCAAGATATGATACAAAAATTAAAAATAAAATAGAACAAGGTGGCAAATAATAGAAAAGTACAGGACTTAGTGGTTGCAGTCATTTGCACATATGCTTCTCCTGCTTCAGCATCAAGATGCATGCTTTAAAGGTTCAAAATGCAAGCCCATAAATATGTTCCAGATGCAGATCTAAACTTAAGTTCTGAACTATTTTTTTATCCTTACGTGCATGGTCACATTGCGAAGCTAACAGATAAGTTGCCGTGGCAAGTTAGGATAAATAGGAATATGTGCATCTACTTCCCTGTTGGTTGAAGTGGCAACCTGTAAAATCAATATCTACATTTGTCAAATTACTAAAAAAACAAATGTAAATGAAATACACAAGAAACAATCAATTATTTGGAAATTCTAATTGCAATAATAGTTTAGATAAAAATAACCATTAGGCTGGAATCCCCTCGGAAAAAAATATAAACTAAAATTAATCATGATGATACACCAAAGAGATCTCTATTTGTCTGTCACTCTAACTTTTAGCATAGCAATTATTATTAGGCTCAGACACGCCTTTTAAATGGCATGTCCGTGTCGGACACACGTATCGTATTGGTGAAGTGTCCAATTCAAAAACTATTTGTTAAATTTTTGACAATTTTAGCACGATTCTAACATAATTTTAAAAAGTAGAAATACATTAGTTTTCTAAAATATCAAAATTAGTTTTCTAAAATATCAAACTTATTGTATAAATTTTTAATATGATTATAAAAATAATAAACAAATCTTTTTGAACCATCCATGGAAAACATCTTTCTGTTAAAAAAAAAAATCTGAAACATACTTGTACACATAAATCTTTATTGTCAATTTATATAATTCATAATTATATAATATATAGATTCGACAAGTCCGTATCCATGTCGTATCAGTGTCCGTGTCAATGTTTATGCTACATAGATTATACAAGAGATTCATACCATGATTATCAGGCTGACCAAGGTTCAGACTTTCTAGAGTTGAAACCATAATGTCAAATTCTATTTAAAATTCAACAAAATGCTCCTCACTTCAAATCAAGCAATACCACATCCATTACAAGGGACTTCACTTATGTTTAGAGTGGTAGCAACAACAACATAAAGCATAAATCAAAGGATTAATGGAGCATATTTTATTTTTTCTTTACTTAATTAGCCCATCCTCTCTCCTTCCAGGCTCAACAACTTAAACATTAATCCATGAAGTCTGCTAACATGGAACTTACAGCTTACAGCCTCGCACACTCAGATTATAAGCATATACTAAATGAGGTACTAATTTTCTGTACTTGTGCTTTTCGTGAGCATAGCATTTGCCCCAAAATATCCTCAAAATGCTACAAAATTAAGGATAGTTCAATAAAATCCAACTTACAGATACAAGCAGCATTACTGACCTGCTCATTGTGACCTTGGGGAAGGTAGACTACTACACGACTTCTAACAGGAGGCAGAAAAAACCAGAGGGCCAGCACATACATGCCAAGGTTTCAGAATTCAAACAATTTTTTCTCTCCTAAAAATCATCTAATACACATGAAGTAAATTTCACACAAGTCAAGAGGACCTATAGTCCAGTCTACAGGTGGCACATCAGTAATCAGCACATTAAATCCACAGTATATTTACCAATCAAAATAACATATCCTGATCCAAACTCCAACCACACAAACAAGCAGGCAAACAGAATAACCACAAATAAATAGAAAAACAACTCAACCTTAGTCACCTCAAACTTAAAATCATACAGGTAAACAGAATAACCACCCATAAATAGTTTTGACAAATGCTGGTTTACCATAATAAATGCATGTTTGCTTGTATATTGACTCATGTACTACTACATCATGAAATTAAAAGTTAGCCTGCAACATGAAAATGAAAAGTGAACATCAGGACATTAAATGTTATGCTTCCATATATAAAATTCTACACTACACACGGTACATCTCAATCAAAAGTTGAAAGGAGCTTACCTTTAGATATACAAGCATGACTTGTACTTTAATTTCCACGTTACAAATCAAAAGACAATGCTGCGAAAGTTGGCAGCTGTCTCTCTTGTTTGTCGAGGACTTGAGTATGTAGATGAGCATCATCACTCCTCATTATTCAAATGTACTTCTGAATGAAAAATTTGGCTTGAAGACTCAAGTGTGGTAGGTTAGCATTGTGAAATTCAGTATCATAACAATAGGTATCTACTGGAAGCTCAAATATCTTTGCAAGTTAGAACTAAGCAGAGGGTCATGAATGATCACTTTCCAAAGATATTATCTTCTAATCAACAGCTGGTAACCTGGTCCCTCGATGAAGAGAAGTCACAGTTGGGAGCCTTTTCTTGAGTATCTTTTTATCTCTAATACCATCATATAGTAGTTCGTAAGTGTGATACGTTATGTGACCCTTTTTCAACAAATCTTCTACAAGTATCTTAGGCGCTGCTACCACCTTTTTATCAGCTTCAAAAATTGTATTTACAGTGTTTGGAACGATGCCCTTTCGTATCATACAGTGGATGATACTAACTGCTTCTGGAACCTTGTCCTTTGCACACAGACAATTTAAAACCCGTCCAAATGTTGTCAATGATGGTATAAACCCCTTTTCAATATTTTCCAAAAGAAACTTGAATCCTTGAGAAATATTTCCTATTTTGCAAAAGCCATCTATGACAACCCGATAAGTGTAGTTGTCTGGGTCACAGCCATTGCCCTTCATCTTAGAAAAGAGTTTCATGGCCATATTCATATTGAGTTGTTCAGAAAATGCACTGATTATGATGTTATATGTTGCTGTTGTATGACAAACATCATATTGTTTTTCCATCCTTCTAAATAACCGGTAAGCACTATCAAGATCCCCAATCTTACAGAACCCAGAGATCAATGTGCCAAAACTAACAACATCAGATTTCAAACCCTTGCTTTTTATTTCCCCAAGCAAATCTACAGCTTCAATAACTTTCTTAGTTTTACAAAGGCTCTCTATAATAATGTTGTACGTAACTATATTTGGAGCACATCCCTTCTCCTCCATTGCCTTGAAAATCTCCATTACTTCTTCAGATTTTCCAGCCTTGCAAAGCCCATTCAGCAAAGTGTTGTATGTGATAACATCGGGAGTCATACCCAGACTCCACATTCTATTTACTACCACAGTTGCACTTTCTAACTTCATCTGTTTACAATAGCCATCAATCAAAGTATTATACGTAAACATGTCCGGTACGCACCCTTTGGCAATAGCATCATCTACAAGATGATTAGCATCAGACACACAACCCATTTTGCACAAGCCATTTATAACTAAATTATAAGTCCATATATTGGGTTGACAACCATTTTCAGCCATCTCATTCATCAATTGCAAAGCTGGCAAAATAAGACCCTGCTGAGACAACCCTTTAATCAAGGTATTGTATACAACAATGCTCGGCCTCAAACCTTTTCTGAGTCCATCCTTAAAGACCGCCATAGCTTGATCAGGGTCACCATCCCGGCAAAACCCATTAATTAAGGAACAATAAGTAAACTCATCAGGTTTAAAACCCTTAAAAATTGCATCCTTCAGTACCCTATTCGCACATTGCACCATCCCCTTCTTGCAGTATCCATCAATAATACTATTATAGGTAAAACCATCAGGCTCCAATCCATCATTCACCATTTTCCGCAAGTAATCCTCAGCCTCAACAACCCACGAATTCCTACACAGACCACATATCAATATATTATAAGTGACGACATCAAGACTCAATCCCTCCCGCAACACACTATCCAACAACCTAACAGCACCGTCAAGAGCACCTTCCCTACAAAGCCCTTGAACAAAAATATTAAAGGTGAACAAATTGGGACAAACCCCCCTCTTCAAAACCTTGCCGAGAAGCTTCTCACTTTCAGAAACAATACCCTTTTTGCACAGCACATGCACAAGCTTATTAAACGTGACAACATCGGGACACAAACACCGCGCAAGCATTTCATCAAACAGAACACGCGCATCTTCATGGTCACCAAAATCATACAGCCCAGCAACGACAGTGCAATAGGCGACAGGATTGGAATCACACCCAAGTTCAGGCATGTTACGAAGGAGTCTAAGAGCAGCATGAGGCCTGGAAGTTCTGCAGAAGGACTTGATCCTTACGGTATAGGTGTACACATCAGATTCCACCCTTCTGTCTCTCATCCTCATGTACACTTTGTGGGCTTGGTCATGGTAGCCGAACTCGACCAGAATGTTCATGATGGAGTTGTAGGAGTGAACGGAGGGGTCACAGCTGTAGAAGTCCATGCGTTCGAAGGTGTCAACAGCTTCCTGAACCTTCCCCTTCCTACCGTAGTGTTTCATGGCCTCGATGTACGCGCCTTCCAGAAGCGCGTTGTTGACGTACTCTCTCATCTCCGAAAGCACCTTCTCCATCTCCTCGAACTCGCCGTGATGGCCCAGCTTCTGGACCATGCACTTGTATGTTAGCAGCGTGTGCTTGAAGCCCGACTCCTTTTTCGCCGAGTTGAACATTTCCAGCGCTTTCAGAGGATCCTTTTGTGCTTTCACCACCGCAGCAACGTGCTTCGGAAGCAGTGCACGATTCATCTCAAAATCAACAACAACCAGAAGAAGAAGCGTGTCTCTGCTCACATGGGTTCGGGATTTCAATGTTTTCAATATCAATTGAGAGGGTTTGGTTCCACACCGTTACAATTAGCGGAAGTATTCACTTTTTCTATAACTAATAAGAGAATTATGCAGTTAGAAAAATTTATTTTTATTAAAGTATTGTTAATATATACATAAAATAGGTATGTTTATTAATTTGTATGATGTGAATCATTTTTTTACTGATTATTAAATCAATAAAATTAATTATATATATAAAGGTATAAAGGGGGAAAAAATTATACATAAGTAGCAGCTCCAAAACCCAATCTGTTTATATGTCATTAGAGATTATAGATATAGATGATAAACATTGCTTAATGAAATTATTTGTTAATCATAATTTTTTAATCATTTAGAACTCTATGCGAGGCTTCAAAATTTCGATTTAAAAAACTAAATAAGAAATAAGAAGAAGAAAAAATAATGAAAAGTAAGATTATTTACACACAAAAAAGTGAAAATTAAAAGAAAATAAAAAAAATTATAATTGATTTGATCTGTGGCAAAATAAAAAAATCAATTAATTGAAAAATATAAAAGTTATCAAAATACTTTTATTAAATTTAGCATATATAAGTATGAATTAAAACTAAACCACGATTAATTATAAAGTAATCATTTTATAAAATTAAAAATAATATTAAAAAATTAAAATTTAATTTATTTAAATAATTAACCATAACCATATAAAACAAATTCACATACCAATTTTTAAAAAGTTAAAGTATAATAACAAATTTACAAAGATGGAAACTACATAGACCAATTTTAAAAACAATAATCCTTTTAATTAATTTTATTAAAAAATCATTAAATAATAATTAAATTTAGAGACAAAAATAATTAATTAATATATTAATTAAATTAGATCAATTATAAACTAAAAAAATTTCGTATCTAAAATAACTTCTATTAATAAAAATTTATAAAATAATTTTTAAATTAGTATTTAATTATTAACTATAAAAAATTTAACTACTAATATTTTAAATTTTAAATTAATTTCTAAAAAATTTAATAAAAAATAATTTAAAATATAAAGTAGTAAGTAACTAAAATTTCAGTAACTAATTATTAGATGTTAATTTAAAAATTATTTTATAAATTTTTATTAATAATAAAAATTACTTTAGATATTAATAATTTTTTAATTTATAAAATGACTTTTAATTTAGTTAAATAATAACTAATTATTTTAGTTTTTAAAATTAATTCTATTTAGTAATTCTTTTTAATATAAGTCAAATTATAGGTAATATTTAAAATTAATTTTAATTTTATCAAAAATAACTAAAATTAAATTGAATGACTATAATAAACATACTTAATTTTTTTGAATTGTAGATAATGTTTAAAATCAAGTAATTATATGTGCAATGTCACATGTTATTCCTATTTTTATCTACTCTTCTTACTTGAATGACTTTAATAAACATACTTTATTATTTTATAGATTGTTAAAATTGTTACATGTACATTAATTCTTTACTTATATTTAATTAAATATTATTGTAGATTTATGCTTTTATTTCTAATAAAATTCAAGTTATTTTTAAATATATTCTTGAATTGACTTAAATGTATTCTTGTTTGAGTGTAAATTAATTAAAAAAATCTTTTATTTATTATGTCCATCTATTTAAGGTGTAGTTTCCATTTCCCGTTCGCAAATCTTTTCTATACTTAATTTTTTTTAACATTGGTAAGTGGAAAACAACGTGTACATGATTTGTAATTAATTATTTAAGTAAATTAAATTTTAATTTTTAAATATTATTTTTAATTTTATAAAATAATTACTTCATAGTTAATCATCTCTCAATTTTAAATCATTCTTATTCTTATTAAATTTTAACGAGTAATTTAATCGTATTATCCAGTTAATATAATTTTTTTATTCCATCACATTAATCAAATCTAACTACAATTTTTTTTCCTTTCACTTTTTATTCTCTTTCTTTTAAACTAATATCTTAATTTCTACTTTTTTTTTTCTTTGTTTTCTTTCCATTTTCAATTCAATATCTTTCCAATCTAAACAATACAGTAGTAGTAGTATGTATAAAATGTTGGGTGAATTCATACATAAGAAATTCTGTCATCATAACTTTTCATGAAACATTCCTTACATAGGAGAATCTCCTACTGTTGAAAAAACATCGTTGATGACATGCCATTTCTGGAACTTCCCAACTCTTGTTGGCTCATAAAATTATCGCAAGAGTTGCCAGAACTACAAAGTTTGTGACCTTTGCCTATTTTCTGTACTTCTAGAGGAGATAGTATTTCTGTGTACCACATATTGCTCTTAAACTCCCTGTAAAATTGACAAATGTAAATGTTTCTGTGCAGAATCAGGAATCAGGAGTTCTAAAATGAAGTGCTTATATATTCAAATTTTAGTGAGCATCTTTGTTCTAGCCTTCTGCTATTTGGGAAGAGATGCATGTAATTAAATACTTTTGCATTGACTTCTGTTTCTGTAGTCTCAAAGCAATGAACATGTACTCAAAGTTAATGAGCAATACTGATTGAATCATGTGCGGTTAAATTTAAAGGGGTCCAACTAATACTTTCACTCTTAAATTTGGATGAAATTATATGCAGTTACCAACAATGCTGATTGGGAACTGCATGTGAATAGCAGCATATACGTTTCTTTACTCATACAACACAGAACACAGTACAACCCACAGTACTATGTAACATCACCACATTCATCTACAAATCACATAAGAAAAAGAACAAGAATGAAAATGGAAAAGTAAAATTAGAAGTCTACTTACTTTATTGGACTCTTTATACTGTTGAAAGAAGTCAGATATCCCCTAGAGTTTGAATTAGCAACTGGGTTGGGTCCTATAGTTTCAAAAAAAGAGTCCCTTAATCCACCACTCTACCATAAGAGGGTTGTAGGGAACATTTAAAAATGAAACTAACAAATTTCAAACTATCGGAGACCAGTTTGATTTGTTTTTTACCAAAAACTACGAGGACCAAGAAGTAATTTAACCAACCCAACTATCACTCTAAGGCATAGGACAAAAGGTAAACAGTTTTTCACATGGGAGAAGGGAAATTTTAAGACAAGAAATACCTAGCGACGAACACTTGATTCTTATGTCTCAAACAGCATCCTAAATTGCATGCCAACAAAAACTGGTATAGATACACAGTTTTAACATACTTGCCCAAAGGAATGACAAATTCAGATGCCTCTTATTAAAATAAAAGGCAACACATGTTTTTTTATTGGTTACATGATCAATAAAAAAATTTAGCAACCAACTCTTATTTGTTGGTTGAATTGAATTTATTAGAAACTACAAAAATTGGAGGGTCTCACTTCTTATTTAATGATTATCCCATGATTTTGTAATTTGAAATAACTTTCAACTAACAGTAGAGTGTGTGTTCGAAGGAATGGGTTAGAAGCACATATATATAAGTTGTCTTCTCCAGCATGGTGAACTTTAGCCCCCTAAGTCAACTTCTTGCATTACAAGAAAGAAAAGCCGAGAACAAGGAAAAAATGAGATATGAAAAGAATCAAGATATTAAGAAAGCTATCAATATTGATAATCCCACGAACATGACATGCTGGTTAGGATAAAATTTATTTGTTAAACATGGCGTACTTGTTTATCAAGATAAAAGCAATGATTTTGTTTCAAAGAGAAACTGAGATACTGAAAGACAAAAGATAAGGGGATGTAGAGGAACTCACAGAGTGGTCCTTCTACCAAGCCCTCGTCGTGACTGGGTTCATAGCAACTTTTACTTCCTTAATGCCACGGTACCAACCTTCATCAGTATAAAATCAAACTAATTATTGATATAATGGTGTGATGTGTTGCATGGCACTCCGTGTACTGCATTGTGGGATCTTGTCTTTGTTTTAATCAAAACACCTCACCTTCAACATCTGTTGGTGCTTCATTTCTCTAGAAAATCAAATCTCCCAATCTCAAACTTTTGGTGACAGATTACAAGATTTTTCAGCACTCTGGCCAACACTAACCAGTCAGTTGATTTCTTAAATGAAAGCTTAGTTGAAAATTTCATTTCTTTCAAACGTCCAAATTAGAAAAACTACTAGACACACTCACTGCCACTGTTTTCCCCTCAAATCCAAGCCCGCCTACACCAGTCATCACAGTTCCTCGCACCAACTAAGCACCTGTGACAGTTCCTTCTACCATGCCCGTTCCCTTATCCCTATAATTCAAGGTATTCTAGGGGAACAACCAACTACCAACCCTGTGAGTTCTTATCCACCCCCACCAGGAAGTGTTCCTACAACAAAAAACACCAATGCAAATGCTCAAACCAATTCACCACAAGACCAACTAGCAATCCGAGAACAAGCTAGAAACACAAAAAAAAGAGTAAACCCTAAACCACTGTTAAACATAAAAGCTAAGCTTCACAATGTATCAATCCAACCAAGTAATCAGAGAAGGGGATAAATAAATTAAATTAGAATAATCGAAGGACATACAACAAACACGTCTAGTTTTTTAAAGCAAGAAAAATCATATCAATCAATTTGAGGGGAAACAGTTCAACATATGACAGGGAAACAATTAGATTCTATTGAAAGGGTTGCTTGTAATTGTCTGTAGTGTGTACACAAGTGTATTTCTATTTACAATGAAAAATAAATACAATAATAAGAAATAAAATCAATAATTAATATTGAGAAATATTTGGCAAGATATTTTTTTATTTGATGTGATGTGATCAAATCATATCTTTAACATATACCTCTTAACCAGCAGTGGAACCAGCCAACTATCTCTCCTTCAAATGATACTACATAAAAGCGAATGTTTATGCTTCAGCTACAGAAAACTTCGATCAGCTTGATGAGATAACTCAAAGTAGTCTTTCCCCATTCTGCACTTGTGCAAACTCCAAAATTCAACCAGCAATACGACTCACAAATATTGAAGACATGTCACAGTAAAATGCTGGACTCCCAATTTCCCATGAGTAGAAAATGGACCAAAATCCAGAGACATTAGCCCATAACCAGAATGCCAAAAGACAAAACAAATGAGATCAAGACTGGATAAAATATGCTGGCTTCAAGGAGAAGAAGCTCCAAATTCCACCATGTAATTCTTAGAAAATCTTTCTCCCCGTGGTATTTTTTTTACAAAATAGTTTATCAGTATTGACCAAGTGACTTCATTGGGAATGAACCCATTATATACGCCCCTATATAAAAGCAGACAGGCATCATTAAACATATCCTCATGACAGTGTCTACTGATCAGTGTGTTATATGTAATATCATCAGGACAAATTCCTTCACCTTGTAACCTGTTAAAAATGTTCAGTGCCTCTTGAATATGACCCATCTTGCAAAGACCATTGATCAGGCAGTTATAACTGACTATATTTGGTGTCAAACCACGATGAATCATATCCCGAAGAAATTTTAGAGCGTCATTTACTTTTCCAGTTCTACACAAGGCACTGATCAGAATATTGCAAGTTATAATGGTTGGAAAAATCCCTCTCCCAAACATTTCTTCAAACAATCCCAATCCCTTTTCAACTGATCCAGTTTTACAGAGAACTTTAATAAGGCCATTATACGTAATACTGTCTAGAGGACACCCTCTAAATAACATTTCATCAACAAGCTTAAATGCTTGTTGAACTGAATCTCTCATAAGAAATGCACTAATCAACGTATTGTACGTTACTGTGTTAGCAATGACACCCTCCAAGAACATGTCATGATACAAACTCAAGGCATGTTCCATCTTATCATTCCTGCACAGTCCATGTATTAAAGAATTAAATGTATAAATATCAGGTTTACATCCTTTGCTTGACATTTCGCGAAACAGTTGTAAAGCTTCTTCAATCTTCCCATCCTTGGACAGTGCACAGATCAAGCAATTGTACCCCACTGTAGTCAGACTCAGACCCTTGTCTGACATGCTATTTACAATTCCAGTCACTTCCTCTAATCTGCCTTGCTTGCAGAAACCATTTATCAATATGGTGTACGTGATCACATTGGGCTCAAAGCCTTTTGCTACCACCTCAGATAAAAATCCAAGGGCAGAAACCAAATACCCTTGCTTGCAAAGTCCATCGATCATTATGTTAAACGTGTAGGCATCAGGTTCATAACCCGCAGTTACCATGCTATTGTACAGAAGACCCTTGGCTTCTTCAAACCTTCCACTAGAAACATATCCATTGATTAACGTATTATAGAGCACAGTATTGGGACTGGGAATTTTGTTCAGTAAGCTCCTTGCTTCATCAACTTGCCCCATTCTGCACAACCCATGCATTAAATATCCATAAGTCCGAGCATCGGCACTGAAACCTCGAAGGAGCATTCGATCAAGCAACTTCGCTGCCTCATGAATCCGACCGGCCCTGCAGAGGCCATGGATGACATCATTGAAGGTCTGAACATCAGGCTCACAGCACATCAGAAACATGTCCTCCAAAAGCCGCATCGCCTCACTCACTCTATTGTTTTCACAAAGAGCATGAATCAGGGTCTGGTAAATGACCGAATTTGGAACACACCCGTGCTTGGCCATGTCCCTGAGAAGCGAGCAAGCCGAATCAACTTCATTAACCATACACAAGGCTTTCATGACCACACCAAAGGTATGCACGGTAGGAGAAACACCTCTACTCAACATGTCATAGAAAACATTAGGTGCCACCCTGGGACAATTCCCATCAACCAGAATCTGCAACACAACATTGTAGGACTTAAAAGTGGGGTCACATGAATAAACACCCCACATGTCCAACAAAAGCCTAGTTGCCTGGCCAGGCAACCCTGCCTTCCCATAATACTTCATAATCAAAATAAAGAGTGATTCCTTAAACACTACTCCTTCATCTTTCATTTGCTTCAACAAGTTTTCAACAACTTTGAAGTCCCCAACAGCCCCAAGCTTATCAATTAAGAGATAGTAGGCATCAAAGGTGTGGCAATACCCCTTTTGGGCACCAGCCCTTTGAAACAGTTCCATTGAAGTGGGAATGTCAAGAGGAAGCACCAGCAATTTACAAAGCTGAAAAGGGCTAATTGGGGTCAGTGACCTTCTAAGCTGTTTGAGGTCAAAAGGTTTGAGCAATCTCTCCCACTCTGTCTCACTGTCACTACTCTCACATTCATTATCATTCAAATTGCTGCCCGGGGCAGCTGTGCAAAGTGGAAAAAAAGGGATTTTTAAGCGAAGTAACGTGACCCTACTCACATTGGAAGAGAATTTGAATGTTTCCAACATGAAGGTGAGAGATTGAAGGGGAGAGACTAACCCCAATGGAGCCACCGCGATGAATAACGATTCTGATGATGCAGCGTTTGTTACGAATCACGATGAGAGAGATACACTTCAACGTTTACACGCAGAAAACGTAACCCTCGCCATTTCAAAACTTTATTTTTATAAATTGTGTTTTAAATTTACAATCAACAATTTATATTATATTTTTAAGAAAAATTAAGATTAAATTTAGACATAAATTATAAAGTGTAAACTAAAAATATAAGTGATTAAGAAAATCAATTGCGTAGATAAAGATAAAAATATATTGATTTGGGATAGTTGACAAATAAATTTGTTGGACGAATTGTTAAATAAAATAATTCTAGAACTAAAATTTAAGTTACTTTATAAGAATAAAATTAAAATTAAATGATTATTTTATAAGATTGAGACAAAACATGTGATTAGATTAAAATATAAATATTCTAAATATGCATTTGTTCAATAATTATTCCTAAAAGCATTTTTATTTTTTAAATAATTGTTGAAAATATTTTTTAAAAATAAAAATTCACATTTTTACATAAAAATACTTCTTACCTATTTCATTCTTTTTAAGGGTTAATTTTTTTTTATCTCTAATGTAAACTTTACAGAAAATTATTAAAATAAATTCGTAGTGTTTTACACAATAAACGAATTGTCTATAAAATATTTAACATCTGAAAATTCGTTTGTGAAAAAAAAAAACTAAGAAGAACCTAGTCTACCCTGAAAGTTTATTTATCATGTAAAAGAAAATCTAACAAAAACTTAATTTACACCAAAAATTTGCCATGTAAAAATAATCTGACAAAAAACTATTTCAATAATTCTCTTATTATAAGTATGCAGAATGTCTAAAATATGGATTATCTAAAATATGGATTATGATCCAAAATAAATTCCGCATTTACATGGATAAATGGATAATAAAGAGTATATTTAACCCTTATTCCAAATATATCTTATTTATTTGTGGATAAGAATGAGAAGCTCAATTTTTTACTTGACTTTCTTTTGACCGTGATCCTCAAAAATCATATGCATAAAATCGAGTATCAGCCATTCACTGAAATAAATAGTATTGAATTTAAAATCTAGCTGAGTTAAAAAAATTATATTTTATGCCAAAAATAATCATAGGCAAAAGTTAGAATCTATTTTACTTTAAAAAAAAACAGTGAATAAATAGAGGGTATTAATACAATTGAACCATATTTAATTTTTTTTAAAGTACTTGTTGAAAGAAAATTAAAAAAATAAAACCTTACAAACTTAAAACTAAGCATAAGTTTTTTTTTCAAATAAAAAACATACTACAGTTAAAATCAACGAAGCTTGGCAAATTATTAATTACCCTAAGCTTCAAAATATATTGGACAACTCCAAAAAAATCATTTTAAATGTTCTTGATTGCAATAATAAATATTGCTTCAATGAAACTATTTGTTCATAAAAAATGCATCAGAAATTGTGCTCCGTTTTGTCGTATAGAAACTCACTTCACAAAAAGTTGTCAGAATGTAAAATATGAGGGGAAATGACACTGGAGCGGGGTGCATAAACAAGAGACAACGAAGCTCCCAAATTTGGATTGCAAGAACTGAATAAGAGATAAGAGATAATAATTAATACATGCTATAAGCAACTAACCATTACAGAAACAAGGTCCAACCTATTATAATTTACAGTCATTTGCTGTTTATCTATATAAAGACCTTGCAAAATCACTACATCTCAACCATTAATGTGAAGTATAAGAATGCTGGACCAATCCATACATAAGAAACTCTGTAACATAAAATTTTGCCACCACAATTTTTCAACTAACTCCTTACACGGGAGAATGTCCTAGTAGTGAAAAGACCCCATTGATGCCATGCCATTTCTGGAACTTCTCAACTCTTGTTGATTCACATAATTATCACAAGAGTTGCCAGAGGTAGAAAGTTTGTGACCTGGGGCAGAAGTAGAAGGACTAACACCTTTGCCCATTTGCTGCACTTCCAGTGGAGATAGTATTTTTATGTACCACACATTGTTCACAAACTCCCTGCAAAATTATCAAATGTAAATGTTTCTGTGCAGAATCTGGAATCATATAAGTCTAAAAATGAAGTGCTTATACATTCAACTTTTAATCAACACACTTTTTTCTATCGTTCTGCTACTAGGGATACATGCAATGCAAGTAATTAAACACTTCTGCATTGACCACGATTGCAGTAGTCTCAGAGCAGCGAACATGTCCTCAAAGTTAATGATAATAAAAAAATTACTAGAAGGAACAAGAAAAATTGTAGAAAAATATTATTCAGATCCACAAAAATTAGTTTTGCAAAACCTAAGCATGTTGAAGTGTGTTGACAAGAAACGTCACTAACTATACCTGTACCACCTACGGCATTAGCATCAATGAAGCACGTAGCAATTCATAAGATAATATACTATAACTTGAACATAAATAACTCGCATAAAGCAACTTACTGCCAAGGATCATCACCAAGAAGAAGAACATCATTCTCCCGGTCTACAAATACAAGCTGCCAGCCTGATCTCTGAGTCTTAGGGTCCTCTAGTTGGCCTTCAAGGCCAAACATGCGAGCAAGCTCACTACGCAGCTCATCATAGCTGCTGAACTTAGAAATGTCCAGTGACCTGCCAAAGGACCCTGACTTGTGAACCTGTACAAATTACACCGCATCCACAATAAATAAATTTAGAGTAATAGTAGTCCTAGACAGTTGACAACATCCCCGTACTAATTGTAGAAAATAGTAGTCTTAAAAAATCTTAAAAAACAAGAGGAAACAAAAAAAAAGAAAAAAAGAGCTGCTATATTTCCAGCAAAACCAATTTACTGTTTGCATAAATAGGGTCCCAATATCCCTGTACAGTAGATCCAATTCAACATTGAACATAAATACATTATATAAATATATTTAACTTGTATCTTGAACCAATCTTTAACTGATAAAGTGTTGCTTAATTTTGGTAAATTATATTAAGTGGCTGCACATAAAATCTATAATCGTAGGCATACCACCTTTAAACAAAAATACATTAGCTATTACCTTAACAAAGGTTCCAGTTGGTGTGTTTGCTTGGTCTACATTTTCAGAAGACTGCAAGAAGCCTGATTCATCCATACAACTCGATGTTGTCATGTTTGAACTTAAGGGGAAATCGGTGCCTGTAGCACCTCCACAATTTGAAGCAGAAAATGGCAATGATAATGAATCATTCACATTGCCCATATTTCTCAGGTTTGACATGCCATTTTGCAGCATAAGAGAAGAGGGATCAATGTTAATTCCAAATAACAGATTGCTCTGAGGATCAGCAGCACCATGATATGCAGAATGTTCTCTTCCAGGAAATGGAGGCAAAGCAGCAAGTTCAGACACATTTGATTGTGATGTTCCCAAGTTCTCCACCTGAGGCAACACGCATTGAGGAGCAGCAGACGGAAGCTGAGATTCAACTGTCATTTGCTTGGGTAGGATGGATGCAGAAGATATAATGGAATTGGATCCATTCAAGTTAAGTAACTGGGATGTTCCATCCTGGGAGAACGAACCTAGTAGACTCTGGATAGGGGAAACATCAGAACCAGAAATATGATTCCTGATAGGTTCAGGAAAACTCTGCTGCTGGCAATGTGTAGCAAGAGCTTGCATGGGAGGAGATTGAGACTGGGTACCTGATGCAAAATTAGACAAAGGAGAGATGATGTTTGGTAACTGCTGCTGAACAGGCAAATTTTTAAGTTGCTGCTGTTGCCGCTGATCACTATATGGGTGGTAACGATGCAACTGCTGTTGCAGAAGTTGTGACTGAGGAGGCACTTGGTTTTCTTGAAAATTTTGTAGAAGGGTGCTTTGAGGCTGAGACTGTGGTAATACTTGCCTATGTACCTCAGAGGTATGAGCACTGGGAACATTTGAAGTCTGCTGAAACTGCAACAGAGATTGGGAAGATTTTGAAGGATCCATTGTCCTCATTTCCTGGAATGCAGCAGAAGTCATTGCTTGGTATAACTCTGGTTGGAGACCTGGTATAGAAGAGTCAAGTTTAGGTTGCATCCACGGTGCAACACCCAGCCCCTGGAAGTTTAAAGATTGCATTCCTTGATCCCCAAGTCCACCTTGGAGCCACATGAATGGAGAACCAAGTCCCATGTCTCCATCCTTAAGACCTGACTTACACAAATGGAAGACAGAAATAAATTAAAATGAAGATGATGTGTACATCAGAAGACAATAAAATAAAGCATACTGTCAACAGATCCCAGAGAATGCCACGAGACATTTTATTAACAGAACCACCACATACCATACAAAGAAGGTAGGCCCGTTGGCCAAGGACGCCTCAGCCTTAAGGGGAATGGAGATGGATACATTGGGAATGTTGTCAAAGGTTCAATCTCCCACAAGGAAACTCTTGGCTGCCTCTCCCCTGCAGTGGACTCATCCCAGCCAACCTACACAAGTAAACAGTTAAGAAAACAAATTATACATCATCTGATTCATCTGTAAACACAATCTTAGATGTTTCTATAATAGTGCTAAATTATATCACGACAACAACATATAGTTGCTAGATAAATCAAACAATCATGACAAACCTTCACAGAACGCCAGTGTGAATTTGACCAGCGGACCGGATCTAAATCACTAATACCAGTTATGGTACCCATGTATCTGGACAAGAACATGTTACAGTAAGTATAGGTTCAAATGTTTAAGAAAAAACAAACTTAGAAAAGACTATTGTTCTGAAGAAAACCAAATATTGTTGTGGCTAATCAGTCAAAACTTTTATCTTTTGGAAGCATACATGCATATATTGGCATGGCTAATCCACTCAACAAAAACCTTGGCCTTGAAAAATATGGAAGCACATAATAAGGCGTCAACAGTCAGGAACAGGAGTGCAGCCCAGAGAGCAGCAAGCATCAAATGGCATACAGAAAACCATTAATGCAAGAATAATGTTCACAAATCAGTAGCATAAAAAGGCAAGATCCAAAACCAAAGAAAGTTACAGGGAAAAGAGGGCAGTGTTTAATAGGATCAAAAGTCCACAGCACATTTGCTACTGACACAATTGTTTAAGTCACAGTCCCACATAGATCTAAATTTAACGGGGGTCCAGCTAATAATTTCCTGTTAAAAAATAGGGTGGAATCATGTGCAGTTACCAGCAATGCTGATTGGGAAACTGCAGTGTTCTGTGAATAACAGTATATTTGCTTCTTTATTAATTACACAGGAGACTGCACACGTTCATTGATGAACCACAAAAAAAGAATATGTATAAATTGGGAAAGTAAAATTAAAGGTTAAATTACATGGAAGGTTAAAATAAATTATAGTTTCAAAAAAATAGTCCCATAATCCACCACCCTACCATTAGAGGGTTATAGAGACCATTTTAAAAATGAAACTTTAATTTTAAACTATCGAGAACATTTTGAATTTTCCTGAAAGTACGGGGACCTAAGAACTAATTTAACCAAATGAACTGTCTCTCTTATGTGGCAGAACAAAAACATAAAGTAAACACAATGTTTCGCATGGGAGAAGGGAAAATTTAAGACAAGAAAGACCTACCGACGAACACTTGATTCTTCTGTCTCAAACAGCATCCTAAATCGCATGCCAACAGAAACTCGTGTATGATACACTGCTTTAACATACTTGGCCAAAGGAATGACAAATTCAGATGGGCTTGCCCTATTCACCAAAAAAAGAAGCAAGTTTGGTATGATTTGTAGGGTAATAATTTTCATCATTTGCATTAAAGATACAAACCTTGGATTATAGAATATAGTAAAGCGACTGTTTGTAGCAGCTGCATGAGCTGCAGCAGCAAGAAGACCAATGTGCATGCTATCACTTGACAGAACTGATGATGGCATTATAGTCTGTGGACGATTTGCCCGCCTTATGCCCAAAAGTAATTGATTTTTTTCATTCCTGATAAAAAGAACAGGAAGAATGGTTACAACCATTTCTTAAAAGTTCCTTGTAATAGATTTTGGTCATGCACCCATGGTCTATATAGAAGCAACTACTGGTGATATATTGTTCTACAAGCAGGCTAACAAGATAAACTTATTTATCAGATCATAAAGCTCCCAAAGACGGATATTATTTTAAAATAATGAAGAAATAATACAAATAAGCATGACTTCTATATCTCTCTAATAATTGCCTTTCAGTTTACAATACATCTATAACTAAAACTGTGTACACAGATGGAGGGAGAGAAAACAAGTTGAATCTCCAATTGTATCAATCATTTGAAATATCAGAATTATATGTACCAGATGAAAAGGACTGAATCACCGGCAACAAGCCTCTTGGCACTGACAAAGACACTCCAACCAGTAGTGAGAAGATGCCTTTTGGGCTGACCTGAAAGTGAAGATATAATGTAGTTAGACGTGAAAACATTTAAGAAACAATTTAAGTAATTTTTATGAGCTAATCATTCCTTGGTCCCAAATAAACAATTGTCAAATTTGATACGGAAAAGGTTCTTCAGGAGAAGAGGAAGAGCCAGAGAAGATAAGTTGAATATGATTAAGGACTATACACTCAACATTTATAATGATCCTTAACAAAGCTTTCATATTTTTCTTGCTAACCAAAAAATTAGACTGATCAAGGTTGAGTAAAATTTCAAAATTACAAAAGCAATGCTATTTTACAAGTAGTAATGCTAAGTTTAAGACAAGAAACAAATTGGACCAAACAAGCCAAGCAGCCAACCAAATAAGGATGGAATGAGTATGCAATAAGACAGAAATAGAAATAGTACAGCTAATTTAGTCATATCATATGCAAATAAATTATTCCTTAGAAACCTATGTCCTACTTCCAATGCTACTCAAATTATGTTTTGCTTAATAAAAAGGAAGATCACAGATTTGAGTTGAATATGCAAGTACATCAGACTGTTTTTTACCAGTAATGGAACAGCATAAAGTGGACAGAAAAAAGTAGATGTGGAGACGACAAATAATTTTATACCAAAAGCTTAAAAAAAATAAACCTCGAAATATGTGTCTAAACTTCCATTCATTATCATGAAGATCTCTGGCAATTAGTTCTTGAGCAGGAGGCTGCTGTGAGTAATCCTGAGAAACAAATTAAAGAAAAATAGTGGTCAGATCAAGAACTGACAAACTAACTACTGAGAATCAAATATATCACAAAGTCAATATGACTTACAAGAGGAGGGAAGACTTTTTCAGCTGCTCTTCGAGGAACAGAAAATCCTCCATGAGTGCTGGTATCACTTGCAGTTAATGTTTTGCAGAAGTAGTTGGTTGGTTGCTTGTTGGGAGAGCCCAATTCAGCAGGCATAAGATACACCTCCTTTTGCTCTTGCTACAAAGTAAATAATGTCAAGATATGCTATCAAAATAAAATAAAGTAAAACAAAACAAGGTAGCAAATAAGAGAAAAGTACTGGATTTAGAGGTTGCAGAGTGATTTGTGCATATACTTCATCTGTTTCAGCATCCGCCTGCAAGATGCATGCTTAAAAGGTTCAGAGTGCAAGCCCATAAAAGTGCATTCTGAATTATATTTAACCTGAAGTTCAGAACTATTAATTTTATCCTCACATGCATTGTTACATTGTGAAGCTGACAGATAAGTTGCGGTGGCAAGTTAGGGTAATTAGGAATATGTGCATCTACTTCCCTGTTGGTTGAAGCAGCAACCTGTAAAATGAACATCTATATTTATCAAATGACTATAAAGAAACATATATAAATGAAATACATGAACGGCAATCAGTTTTTTAGAAATTTTAAATGCAACAATAGTTTAGAAAAGACAACCTTTTGGCTGGAACCCCTTCCGCTCAGGAAAAAATATAAACTAATATTAATCATGATGATACACCAAAGAGTTTTCTATCTGTCAGTCACTCATTTTTAGCATAGCAATTATACAAGAGATTCATACCATAATATTCAGGATAACCAACGTTCAGACTAATCTAGAAATGAAACCATAAATTCAACAAAACGGTGCCCATTTAAAGCATAAAGAAATATCACATCTGTTACGAGGGACTTCACTTATGAGCTAGAGCGGTAGAAACAACAGAAAGCATAAAATCAAAAGTTTAATGGAGCATCTTTTATTTTCTCATCACTTAATTAGCCCATCCTCCCTCCTTCCAGGCACAATGACTTAAACACTAATTCGTGAAGTCAGCTAACATGTAACTCACAGCTTACAGCACTTCATATCATACTTTTACAGTCTTGCTGAAAAATTGTGAGTCTCCAGTGCTATCAGATCAAATACCAATTTTATCTTGTCTTCAAATTACAAGCTTGAACCGGCACAAGCATAACTGATTTCACTGCAGTCTACTCCACTGACTTTAGAAGATAGATCAAATATTAGAACTGCCCTGGGCACTGAGATCGTAAGGATATACTAAGTGAGGTTCTAATTTTCTATACAACCTTATGTGCTTTTCATGAGCTTAGCAGATTCACCAAATACTCACAAAACGTAAAAAAAAAATTAAGGATAGTTCAATAAATCCAACTTATAGATCAAGTAGCATTACTGACCTGCTCACTGTGACCTTGGGGAAAGTAGACTACACGACTTCCAACAGGAGGCAGAGAAACCAGAGGACCAGCACATGCATGCCAAAGCTCAGAATTCAAACATTTTTTCTCCCCTGCAAAATCAGGCTAACATGAGTACACATGAAGTAAATCATTTCACATGAGCCCAAAGGAGCTATAGTCCAGTCTACAAGTGGCATATCAGTAATCAGCACATTAAGTCCACTGCATATTTACCAATCAAAACAACATACCACAATCCAAACTCCAACCACACAAACAAACAGGCAAACAGAATAACCACACATAAATAGTAACACAACACAACCTTGTCACCTCAAACTTAAAATCATAAACTGCACACACCAGCAGACTAAGCACCACCGACACTTGAGAGTTGAAACAAATCAACACAAATCAAATCGACATGACACTAAAAAGTTGACCCTGACCTGTACATAAATATTAAAAACAAAAAACAGACCACTGCAACTTGCTCAACCTCACTCCATGCCATATAATAATGACAAACAAAACCTACAACTACTGTACTTCTAGTGTATCCCTGTCCTCTCCTTCCAAACCCATGCAAAGACAAAAAGAACCACCAACACAAAAAACACATAATAAAGGTCAAGACAAGACACGAGAAAAAAGTGGGGGACAGGGCAGAACATCATACAAAGCAATTTGCACAAAACGAAAGAATCAAAGAAGCTACCACTACCTTCTTCCTCCCCCGGTTGATTAAATCCAGAAGAAGAAAGCTTCATTCTTGGAGCTATAACAACAGGTGAGGTTCCAAACTAGTAAAAACCGAAGCACCCCAAGTTGAACAAAAGCATCATTACAGTTGTTATTATTACGCACGCAAATTTTGCATGTCCCTTCGAATCAGAAATGGTCCTGAGTCATAGTCCACCCCCCCACCAAAAACTAACGGCACCCACAGAACCCCATCATCCAAAGCCACTTCCAATGCAACACCCGAACCTCCTGGTTATCATAACACTCCCAAATCCAACCCTAATTTGGAAGCTGAAGCTGAAACCCTAGCTTGGCAGATCTCACCGAAACGGAGGTGAACAGTGGAATTAGGTAGTGGAGGAGAGAGGCAAGTGAAGTGAGAGTAACATTCATGTGGATTTGAGTAGAAGAAGGAGAGAATGCGATGTGTGTGTTTCAGAGAGAGAGAGAAAATGGCTATGTTCTTACTCAACAACAATAATGCACAGTGACTGTAATAATTGATCCATGGCATGGTATGTGTTGTGCTACTATACGAAATGGTAACGACGACGGAAAATACGAAAAGTTTCTACGATACGTAGATAGATACTCATTGGATACTAACAACCCAGAACTTCCCAAATTTGGTTTTACTTCTATGTTTTACTACCAAAGTATGTTTGTTAATTTTTATATTGTTGAGTATTTTTATTTACTTTTTAAATTAATTAAAAGAAAAGAAAAAATATAGTAAATGTTGTTTTTATTGAAATATACGTCTGAAAGTATTTTTAATAACATTATAACAAACATAAGAATGATTTTTTTTTCTTTTAATATTCTAAAAAAAAATGTAAGAGGGTTATTTGAAACATATGTTTCTTTATGCATATTTAAAATTTAGACTCGATATCATTTATTAAATTTAAAACAAAGCTCTTTAAAAAAACTATTGTTATCGAATAGTTGGAGTCTAGAGAATTATTGAGATCACTCTTCTTTTTTCTATATCAGTCAGTTGTATTGTACTTTAACTTTCCTTCTTGCTGGCTCCTTCTTTTCTACTCGTTTCACCTCTCAATCTTCTCGTAACCCAGACTCGGATGGTACCTGCAGAAGACACTTTGACGTTCAAGTCAATAATGATATTCGACACTAGGTAGTCAGAGCATTGTGTATGATAACGTACTTGGATCTTGGAATTTGTGTTATTTATATTATTTTAATGGCCTTTCTTATTGGGTCAGATTAGGGAGTTTGACCATGTTTAGGAATACATTGTCTAGCTCTTAATTACAGATTAGCTTGACTGACTCTGCTTAAGTGTAATTGGGTTCGTGTTGTCGGTCGGCTAATTTAAATGGACCATGGTATCGGTCGGCCCATTGATAAGGACCGAGACATGTGATCAGTCGTACGGCTCTCACCGGTACACTTGCCTCCAAAGCTCGAGGATGATTAATCTGAAGAGTCTCAGAGAGCGATGTGACGGTTGGATTTCTCGAGGTCTGACATAACGTTTGGCGGCGATTCAACTTGTGACGTGACGCACATTTGTAAGGGATTTTTGGCACTAGACAACGAGGACCGTTGAATCGAGGAAGATCTAACGGTTGAGATGGTTGTGACGCTTCGTCTCCCGAGACTCCCAAGGGCTATAAATAGTGGTCCCAACAGTGCCGAGACAATGTGCTACTATTCTGATTTTCACTCCAACACCCGAACACTCCTTGTCTTTCTAAGCTGCTCTCTTTGTCCTCCAAAAGGTTAGTGATGTCTTCGTTGTCTTGTCCTACCTCTTCTTCTTCGGCTCCCCCTTCTCCCCTTCCTTTGCATCCTTCGTCTTTTTCCTCGTCTTCTTCGTCTCCTTCATCTTCTTCGTCCAATTCCTCCGTGACCGAGCCTTTGTTGGTCAGTGCAGTCCAAGTGTTGCACCTTGCGGAGGATGTGGCCAAGGGGAACGACTTGGAAGGTGCCACCGACCGGTCGGATTCCCTTGAGCAGTCATCTCCCTTTCTGGGACTTGACTGGATTGATCCTAAGGTGATCAAGATCACCTCTGCCTTTACGACCGAGTTGTTTCCAGTTTTTTGGGTAAGGTCCCGATTTTGAAGGCAGATGCTTGTTTTGACCTTCCCACCGTTGAGCCTTGCTTGCCAGGCGACACCATATGTTTGGGTCGGTCTCCTGCCAAGCATCCTTTTTTCTGTATGTATTCTCGTTTGTTCTCAGACTTACATGTCTCCCTACCTTTTGACAACTTCACGATGGGCGTCCTTCAGGCGCTCAACATAGCTTCTTCCCAGCTTCACCCAAACACTTGGGCGTCCCTTCAAGCCTTCCGCTTGATATGCGACGTTTTTTGTTTGTCTCCAACTCCTTCATCTTTTCTAAGTTATTATACCTCCTACCCGTCCGAGCTTGTTAGCTGTCATTCGCTTATCAGCTGGGTGGGTAATGTTTTGTTTAATTCTTTCACCACCTCTTACAAAAACTTCAAAGAGAAATTTTTCAAAGTTTTCATACAGGCGTATTTTTTTTATGAAGCTGGTCAGTCGAGGTTTCCTGTGTTTTGGACTTGGAATCCTTTAAAGTTTAAGGAGTGGCCTCGACCGACCCCGAGTCCCGAGGAGCGAGAGATTTTCTCTCTTTTTGAAAGCTCCTGAGAAAACTCCCTACACGGAGACTAGTGACCATGTACGTGTCGTCTCACTATTATTGACAATATGATCAATGCCTTCAAGGAGAGGGTTGCGCAAAGGAAAGGTTGTCCGAGCATTAAGGCCTTGGTTGCCAACAAGCAGTCGACCGCTCGTGTCAGTCCCTCCGGTAAGAGCAAGAAGAGGCCGAGAAAAAGGGTAACATAGCCACAGCTACCCGCTCCCCCGGCACAATGCCAACACCACCTCCTCCACGCCACTCCCCCATCAACGTCGACCGATGATTTTAACCTGTTCATCCCGCCTGTCGTCGTCGAGCCTATTCTCGAGGTCTCGAGATCACCCCTATCGGTGCTGGGGGGGTGACTTACAATTTTCTAGGGGGGGTGAAGGTCAACCTGACCCCTTCCACCGAGGAGCTGATCTGAGCCGTCCCCAAGGATGACTTGCTCCAAGGCAGCATCGAGATGATCTACCGAGGGCTTGTCCTGGCCCGCCTAGGTGCTGACGTCCGAGGTCAGAGCGGGACCTCTCGAGGTGAACATTGCCTATGAGGAGAGGCTCGCTCGGGAGGTGGCCGAGCGGGAGATCGCTGAGACTCGAGTGGCTCGAGCGGAGGGACATGGAGAGGGTGGCTTAGAACGCCCAACTGAAGAAAGTTCTGGAGGAGGCTGGCCACATGATCTCGGTATTGGAGAACGAGAGGTATGAGTTGCAGGCCGAGAAGGAGTCGGTCGAGGTTGACCTAGACAAGAACATTGATGACACTTTGGCTATGCTGAGTTAAAGTTTCTTCCAGGCTGTCCGCCAAGCCCCCGTCCTCTACAACCGTCCACCCCTATCCGGCGACTTCGACCCCGACATGGATGTGTTTGAGGGTCAGATTCTACTAAGCCATGAGGTACAAGCCTTTTAGAGTGCAACTCAACCTGCTCTGACCGAGGGTGCTGAAGACGAAGACTAGTAAGTCTTAGGTTTTTAGCTTTTTGTTTCCTTCGGCCGGGATATGACCCTTTCTTCTTGTCCTTCAAGGTCGGGGTGTGGCCTCCTCCTTGCTTTCTTTAATGAATAAGTTGTTTCTTCATTTTTGTCTTCATAATTGAACAAAATAACTACTAGTTAAGAAATTGGTTGGACTAACTTAGTTGAACAAATTTCCCAAGTCAAGTAATCAATTGAAATAACTTAATTGAAAAATTGACAAGTTAAATAATCGGTCTGATTGCGTTTGTTGTGAATGATTTAAGGTTTCAGCAGGGTATGCCGGTTAGGACTACATCATTAACTCAGCTGAGTCCTATAGGTGTCGGTAGGGTATGTCAGTTAAGGTTACATCCTTGATCGCACCAAGTCTTTAGGGTATCGACAGGGTATGTCGGTTAGGCTACGTCCTTGACCGAACCGAGTCTTCTAGGTGTCGGTAGGGGATGTCAATTAAGGCTATGTCCTTGACCTTACCAAGTCTTTAAGATATCGGCAGTGTATGCCGATTAAGGTTGCGTCCTTGACCAAACTAGGTCTTTTAGGTGTTGCTAGGGTATGTCGGTTAGGGTTACGTCCTTGATCGTACCAAGTGTTGAGAGATGCGTGGATTTGACTTTTTTAATTACAAAGAATTAAAGAGAAATACCTCGTTAAAATCTGTCCGACCGAAAACCCTCCTTAGGAAAAAAAATGGTCGAGTAAGGAAAGAGTGTGTAAGTTTTATTGCTTGTTTAACTGTAATAGAACTTAAGGTGTCTGACATTCCACGTCCTCGGTACAACTTTTCCTTATAGCCATTCTAGGTACAACTTTTCCTGATAGCAACTCTCGGTACAATAGTCATGAGTGTGCACCCTTACTACTATATCAAGATTCTTTTCATTTTTAATACTTTCATCTTTATTCATAACAAGTGATTTGACTCAAGCACAAACAAAATTTCAAAAAAACAACTTTGTTAAACATCCTATAAGAAACTTTTAGCTAAGTCTTGAAGTTAAAATTAATCAAAAATCTACACGCAGGAGAAACACAATAAACCCACTACCCTTAGATTATCCTAAGGATGAACTGCTCTGATACCATTTAATGTAACACCTCAAAAAATAACATCTAACTATTACAATACAAGTTCTACAAATTTCTATACAAGCTTAGAGTTTTTCAAAACATTCCTAATACATGATTAGGACATATAGAAATACAAATACTTACAATATAGGTTTCAAAATTAACACCCTAAAGCTCTTTAGACCCTCTGACACATGTAAGATCATCTGCTCGTGTACGTAGTACAGTCATCGCAGTTCAAACACAACAAGAAAAGCAAGGGCAAGCTAGTGAAAATAGAATTTTATAATATACACAATTAAATCAAAAGAGAAAACCAAATTACATGATCAATTTCTCAAATTATTCAATCTTTTTCAAATCTCTACAATAAAACAATCACATAGATCTCACATGGATATACACATCCAGATAATTCAATAAACAACGTCTTCAGAAAGACCCGTATTAAGTAAAATAAGAACATATATGATAAGACTTTATATACCATGTTCTTGTTAGTATAGCAGGACACAACTATACACACAGGCAACAGAGATGGAGGGGGAGAGGGAGTGGCACACCGTGAGGAAGAGAGGGGTTGGGTCGAAGAAAGTTAAGTTCTTCTTCACAAATTTCCCTTTGGAATTTGAAGAGAAGGACATGTGGAGAGTGTTTCAGAGATGGGGAAGAGTTGTTGATGTGTTTATTTCTAGAAGACTGAATAACAAAAATCAGAGATTTGGATTTGTTCAGTTTCAAGATGTGATAGATGTGGTAGAGCTGGAAAGGAAATTGGATTATGTTTGGATCGATTACTGGAAAGTAAGGGTAAACAAACCGAAATACAATAGAGAGAAAGAGCCAAGACACGGGAGGAATGTAGAACTCAAACCATTTTTTAACAAAGCTAGAGAACCAAGGAAGGAGTGGAACATCAAATCCAACACAGTTCGGAATGAAAATGTGTCGTATGCTTCTGTTGTGGGGAAAGGAGGTAAGGAGGAAAAGAAGAATGTTTTTCCAATAGCGTTCAAGGCAGAGGTGCAACATTTGGAGTGGCTAGATAACTGCTTCATAGGTAGCACTAAGGAACCAAGTAAGGCTAAGGATATGAAGAAAAGTTTTATATTGGGTGGATTTAAATTCATTCGTGTGCGTTTCTTGGGAGGTAACCACGTTCTACTGTCCGGAGAATATGCAAGTTTTATCAAAAAGACGATAGATGAAAATAAAGAGTGGTTTGAAGCAATCTTTGATATTATCCCTTGGGAGAAGGATTTTATGGTGTCAGAAAAATATGTCTGGGCCCATATTAGAGGGTTGCCCCTGAATCTATGGAGTAGGAAAAACTGGGAAAGCATAGTATCCATGGTCGGAAAGCTTGTAGAGATTGATAAATATACTTTGGAGATGGAAGAACTAGAATATGCCAGAGTCTTAATTAAACTGCCTATAACAATAGAGGTTCGGTGGACAAACTGTATGAAGATTAACGAGACTATGTGTCAAATAACTATTGAAGAAGAATCTGTAGTTAATTTTAAAAAGGATTATATTGGTGATTGGGAAAATCTTTCGGAGGATGATGAGATTGGAAGTTTCGTAGGGAGGGAGTATGGTGCATCGGAAGATTCAGATTTTGGGAGGATTTTAACTCTTCATGGCGGCGTTGGGGAGGAGACGACGGTGGAAGAAGTCTGTAGGGAGCCACAAAGGCATTTCACGGAGAGAGAAGACAAGGTTGCTGACGTGGAGGAACAATTGATTAGTGGGCTACAATATACCAAGCGCATTAATGAGGTAATTGATGATTTAGGTGACCAAGATAATGAGGCCGTTGTCGATTTAGAGGAGGCGTCTGGGCAATGTAACGCTGCACTTAATGAGGTAGGTGATCAGAGGCAAACCCTAATAGAGATAAAAAAAAGTCTATATGTTGATATTGGGCCTCTTGGTAACTGGGCCCAATTTCAAACATTAGAGAAAGGGGTGTGCTTAGCTGGAACAGGCCCAATTATTAGTGAATCTGAATTTTCTAGAGTTGGTAGTAGGGCTGACGTGGCCCTAGGACACACTTACTGCAGCCCCCCTACCCAACCGTTAGTGTCTGTCGGAGGTGGTGGCGCAACCGTGGCGACGTCTTTTGCGCAAAGCGGAACCAGGTCCAAGACACGAAAGGAGGTGGCCACGGTCGCACAAGGTACAACGCCGTCATCGTCCTCCGCCTGCGGGACTAGTTCGGTGGCTCTCGCAGTCGCACGTGACGTCGTCGTTGCCGTTCGATCGGAGGTCCCTCCTACGTCTTCACCTTCTCGCCGTCGAGACGCTGCGACGGCGTCGCCAACTCATCGTCGCAATGCAGGTTCGTCATCTCCAACCTGTTGTCGCGATGCTACATCACCGTTCGCAGCTCGCCACCGCGCCGCGCTCAGTACGTACGTCGGAGATGATGGATTGGTGGTGGCGGAAACTCCTTCGGAACATGGAAGCGATTCATCATATTCTTTGGTGGTTCGTAGGCCCTTGAGTGTCGCTGCAGTATATTCTGGGGACTTCTCCGCGAGCCATGTGCGCTCTCTTCGCCGTGCTGCGTCTCTATTCAGTGCTGAACAGAAGTTGCTGGAAGTTGGGGAGTGTAGCAGCAACAACTATTCACAAGAGGTGACATGTCTTGACGGGAGTAAAGAACTTGCTCACAAAACAGGTGTAAGGTTAGCCGATAATTCTACTGATATTACTAATAATGGTACTAATAATTACATGGTCTGGTTAAATAATGAGAGTATAAAAGCATATAGAATTTGGAATACAAGGATGGAAGTGGGGTTCTCTCGTTATGGAAGTGAGGAAGATGTATTAAACGGTTTAAGAAGTCAGGAAGAAAAGGAATATAGGAAGGAAGGTTTAGGAAGGGGTGGTTTAAAGGTTGTTCATGATAAAACTGATTAGTATGAATATTAGGGGTCTGGGAGGAAGGATAAAAAGGAAGTATATTAGTGATCTCATTAGAAAACAACAAGTTGGAGTTGTTTGTCTTCAGGAAATAAAATGTGAACAAATTGGTAAGGAAAGGTGCTATCAAATTTGGGGGTCAAATGAAATTGACTGGATTGAGATTGGGGCAATTAATAACGGTGGAGGGTTAATAACTATGTGGAAGAAAGATTGCTTTGAAATGAAAAGGTTTAGAAATGGCAATAACTTCTCAATTATTGAAGGAGTATGGAAGATAGGAACGCCAGTAGAAATAACGATAACAAATGTTTACTGTGGCGGTACCTTAAGAGAAAAGAGAATTATTTGGGATGAAATAAGGGAGGTAAGGAAGAATCACCCAATTAAATTATGGTGTGTAGCTGGTGACTTTAATTCTATTAGAAGTGCTGGAGAAAGAAGAGGCCAAAGTTTTAATGTTAATTATAGTAGTGAGATATGGAGTTTTAATAATTTTATTGAAGAATCTTGTTTGGTTGACATTCCATTGGTGGGTAGAAAGTTTACTTGGTATAAACCTAATGGGACCGTTAAAAGCAGAATAGATAGAGTTTTGGTTTCTCTTGAATGGTTGGAGAAGTGGCCGGGAAGTAAATTGTATGCGGAAGGAAGAACGGTTTCGGATCACTGTGCTTTAATTTTAAAGGATGTAAATATTGATTGGGGTCCAAAACCGTTTAGATGTCTTGATGTATGGCAAAAAGATATTCGGTTTAAGGAGCTCGTAAGGACTAAGTGGCAAAGTTATGATATTAGGGGAAATGGTTTGTATGTTTTGAAAGAAAAATTGAAAAGGTTAAAATTCGACATAAAGAATTGGAACAAACTTGTTTTTGGAGATGTTAATAAACAAAGAGTGGAGTTGGAAAAGAGGATCCAAGTCCTTGATGGAAAAGATGATGAAGGGGAGTTGAGTGTGGATGACAGGGAGGAAAGGAGACAACTTTTAGCTGATTTGGGGCAAGTCAGAGTTAAACAAGAAGTGATTCTACAGCAAAAAGCAAGGGTTTGATGGGTAAGTCAGGGTGATTTGAATACAAAGTTTTATCACTCAAGTATTAAGTGGAGGAGGATACATAATGGGATTAATGGCCTCAAGATCGGTGATCAATGGCGTGATGATCCGATTGAAGTAAAAGCTAGAGTGAAGGAATTCTTTGAGGGCAGATTCAGTGGGGGGGGAAGACAACTAGTTAGATTGGATAATGTTCGGTTTAATGGTATCTCTAGGGAGGACAATGAAATGTTGGTTGGAGTCAGCTATGAAGCTGAAGTTAAGGAGGCAGTGTGGAATTGTGACAGCTCCAAAAGTCCTGGACCGGATGGGTTTAATTTTGGCTTTATAAAATTTTGTTGGGATATTATAAAAGGGGACGTTATGAGTGCAGTAAAAAGCTTTGCAAAGGGTGGAAGTTGGCCAAAAGGTACGAATGCTTCCTTTATTACTCTTGTCCCAAAGGTGGTAAACCCACAACATCTGAATGACTTTAGACCGATTTCTTTGGTGGGATGCGTGTATAAAATTGTATCAAAAATCCTTTCTTCAAGG
>Ga0123342_1000488_pt1 | contig 62773 bp, 43 predicted proteins | sample Turbeawhitnodule_FD_89960 | JGI IMG/M metagenome (GOLD analysis project Ga0123342, IMG submission 89960) | Root nodule microbial communities of legume samples collected from Mexico - Turtle bean Mexico white nodule | ecosystem: Host-associated > Plants > Roots > Nodule | place: Mexico: Nepantla... | reverse complement strand
ATTATTATTTTATAAAATATATATTTATATTATATAAAACAAAAAAAATTTAAAGAAAGATAAAAAAAGTATATATATATATATATATATATATATATATATATATATATATATATATATATATATATATATTAGTATGGATGATATTATTTTCCTGTTATAATAGGTAAAGTAAAGTTAGTTGTTTATCAAGTGAGATAATATAGTTAAAAATAATATTAAATAATACATGTCATCAATACAATAATTTTATTTTGTTTTATAAGAATATTGATAAATATTTATTATAAAAAATTATCTTTTAAAAAAAAAATATGTATGTAAACCTGACAAATTATATATGAAAATAAATCTGAATGTAAATAGGATATGGGTACATTTACATATGAAAATTTTGGAATTTTTATATAGGTATCGTTATTTATAGAATAATGCGTAGGTAATGGTTAAGGGTTTAGGTAATGATTAAGCGCATTATCCATAATCTAATTGCATACGTAATGCATATATAATGAATATGTTAACCTATGGAAACATTATTTGTATATAAGAGATCATAGACTAAGTAAAAACAAATTCATATGTAATTAGTATAAAAAATTCATATGTAATTAGTATAAAGGAAATTGTTATTTAATTAATTTTTTTTTAAATTCGTATGTAAATAATCCATATATAAACTTTTTTTTATGGACAATTCATATATATATAAACTTTCATGTAAATAGTTCATATGTAATTTGTATGTAAATAATCCGTATTCATATTTGTTTATTATTAACATAGACAAGAAGGATTCGAATGGTTACAACGTCCTATTGACATATTTATAAATACAAAATAATAATATAAATTATAAATGAAATCAACATACCAATTTTATAATTAATACAACATAATATTTACAATCATCAACTTTTAGCAATAAGTATTAAAAGAGAAAATTAATAATTCAATAACCTTTATCTAATTTGGTTAATCTTAATGAAAACTACAAATTTCATGATGGAGATCCCATATCGACTAGAGATGAGAACATTTCATTGTATATAAGTGGGTGCAAACCTCACCTTATTAAGTCGGTTTTATGGGATTGAGTTAGACTTAAAGTTCACTTCGTAATACTTCAATCATTATCATCAAATCTTTCTTCTTCTCTATCTTCTTAGGAATCATTTTCTTTAAGTTCCCTTTTTTAGTGTCCACTTCAAAATCATTATCTTTAATTCATCTTATCAAATCCACCGCCAATAAACATCAACCTCAAAATTTTGTTTAATTAGTTACTTGCATGTACTAAAATAAAAGTTGATACGAAAACCTCATTTAGTTTCTCACCATATAAAGTCTTATCTTATCGATTTCCACTCATCCAATCATGCTTAAATATAATTGATACGAAACTTAAGTGAATAAACTACAACTCCCACAAATACTTAAATTTTTAATATTATATTATATTAAATATATATTTTTAATATAATAAGTTATCTAAAACATATTTATCTAATGTGTCAATTAGATTAATCGACGGCATACTTTTCCAATCATAATGCATTTCGCTATTTTTTAACAGTTAATAATAATTTCATTACTATTTTAAGAGAAACATAAGCTTTGGTGTTTCTATGTGTATGTAACTTTATCATTATTTTATTTTGTTGAGTAAATTTAACTACCGTTATAATTTTTATTAATTTACATATTAATATGTATATTCATTTTAATATATATTTATTGACATTAATTTTGTTTATATTTCAAATATTATTTAAGAAATTTAAATTTAAGATAAAGAAATTGAAACCTGTTAGGAAAAGAATAATTAGAAAATATAAAAGAGAGAAAAAAAGCTTTGAAAGTTAAAGAAATTGAGCCGAAGAGTGTAAAAATCGCTCGAAGAGTTATTTCGAAGAGATGAGCCAAAATAAAAAATAATAATAGTATATTAGAAATAAAATTTGTATATATTTTTTAAAAATATTTTTATATAATGTTATAGATTAATATAAAAATAATGATTAAATCTTATGTTAATTTTTCTGTTTGGAGAACAGGCTTTTCCGTAATTTGGTTAATACTTAAATGTTAGATCTCAATGCAAGTTATAATTTTCTTAATATTACGTAATTCCCAGTTTTGTTCAAAAGATCATTAAATTTTTTTAAAAGGAAGATAAAACTAATCGGTTTTGTTTTGTTTATGAATAAAATGGATAAAAGTGAAACGATTTTTCATGTTCTTTTTATATAAAGGGAATATAACATTTTTTCCGTTTTATTTGAATATGAAAAAAAGTAAAAAGACACATTTAAATAAAGTACACACATTTTAAATAAAAATAAGATACACACATTTTAAATAAAGATAAAAGTAATATAGTTATGAGAGATTTATTTTTGGGTTAAAAAAAGTATATTTAAATTGAACTCAAAGTCTCCTTTATTCTTTGCTTGCACCAAACGAAAGAACAATTAAACTTTTTGAATTTTCCTTACCCTTTTTGCACGACCCTTTTATTTTCCTGTGAAACAGGTGAAACATAAAAAGGATAAGTATACGATTTTTTTTATTTTTTTTTCAAGAATTTTAAGCAAAAATATTTTATATTTTTATTTCTTTAAAAACAAATTTTTTCTTTGAAAAAAACAATATTTTCCAGTAATAATTTTTGTTCAAATTTTCACAAAAAGGTGAGAATCTATTTTTTCTTGAATTCAAATAAAAGTTTTATTGAAAAAATAATAATTTTTATTATATTATTTAAGGGGATAATATATTAAAATAATTTTATTTTTACTAATTTCTTTTCATAATCCTGGTATTAATACACATTATTTATCGTGCACTGGTAATACTCAACATATAAAAGACCTTTTTCTCTTACCATTTAATTAAAAAATAAAGTCACTACTATCAGTTAATAGGTGCTTAATTATATTTCCTCATTAAATGATTTTTGTTAGTTATAATTTTGTACTCAACAACTCTGATTATTTATCTTCTGCATCAAGATATTCTAATTAGACAGACAGGTATCTTTTATGCTTCAAACTAATTATATCATTTTAGAGATTATGGTTTTTTAAATTTGTTTATTGTTTTATAAAACAATCTGTGTTACTTTTTTTTTTTTAACTTTAGCGTTGTCTTTTGGCATCTCACTTTTAATACAAAGTAGTAAGTGAAATAATTTAAATTAAAATGAAATTAAATTGTACATAAAATAAAGTTACCATTCGTGAAAATACTTTCATATGTGATAATCTTAAATCAAAGCACAATAGTTTTTCTATAATTGACATCAGTTACAAATAAGAAAATATAAAAATAGGATTCATAGAAAATATTTTTATTAATATTCAAATATTCTATACATAACATCTAATTCAATATTAAGTATGCTCTTAATTTTTTTTTTATATATATATATATATATAAATTAAGAGAATAATATATAATTATCTAATAAATGTAGAAGATTCATCACTATTACTAAATGATCTCTAGCATATGATTTTATGCTTTCCTTCATTAGATTGTCTAATCGTCTGCACTATAAGAAAATTATTAGATAAAAATTAATTTGAGAGATAAAAAATAATCAGTTATTATGTCGATTAAATTATATACTATTTTAGAAACTATATAAATTATTGGTATCTAAAGTAATTTTTATTATTAATAAATAATTTCTAAATTGACACCCCTTTTACTAATATGTCTCAACCTTAGATGCCACAACTTCGTCTTATCTTGCATCGTCTAACTAGTAACATACACATGTGTTAATCTCTTTGGCAAATGTACCAAATTGTAGAAGTAGTAAAATGGAAAGTTCAAGTATTGTTTCCAATGAATTTGCAGGCGTTTAATCAATGTGCATTCTTACTAATTTGGACTAAAAACTTAAACACATTAGTTCATACAAATGTAAATGGTTGTGATAATTTCTAAATTTAAAACATTCAAAGCTACCAACTTAAACTTAAAATACCGATCAAGGCAAAGATTCACTAGGGTTGAATTTCATGAACTCAACTCAATGCAATTCTACTTACCATTATCTCTAACATAACTCCAACATTCACACCACAAACTCAATAATCCTAATTTCTTGGAGACACGTTCTTAATCTTAATGTGCAAATACCAATCCATTAATTAATTTTACACAATATTTACATGAATGATAAATGTTTATAATGATCGAGAGATATGAAATTATGTCTAAAATAATGTCTCTAAGTTGTTCAGTCTTAAAACCAAGTTCTAAAAGAATATCCAATGTTTAAAAATATCAAAAAGGCATAAATGATCAACCATGCAACATGAAGCACCAAGAAAGAACATAAGAGTCATTTATAGATTTATATTCCAAATAAAATACTACATAAATATGATATTCATCGCATCCCCCAATGAAAGGGGGAGTTAGCCACTCCTACACATGGAGAGCACAAAAAATGGTTAAGAGAATGGAATGATTGAAGTGGAAGCCTTCCTAGAGTTTCTCCTTCCCACAACAACTTTTCTGCAATCTTCCCTTTCTTTTTTTTGCCAAAAAGTTCTTTAATCTTCTAATCTTGCCTTTTCAACCACCTGATGATTGAGAGATAACTTTTTAAATAATGTCTATTTTCTTTTATTCGCTAGGCAATTGTACTTCTCATTGGATGAGGTCGACGACCTTTTGGCTAGGTGAACACATATCTTTTATTGTTGGGTGAGGGTGTTGGCCATCGGGTGAAGAAATCCTGAAATGTCTTCCTTATCTCTTTTTCAAGCTTCCATTTCCATACAAAATTTATAGAAAAAATGTATCACTTTTATCCTGGAAGGAAAGTGTTAAAAATCTTAAAGTTATCACGTAATCAACAAAATATATGATACAAAGACAAATTAAGAGATCCAATTAGTATGATAAAAAAAGTTATTATGACACTTATTTCCATGCATGATCATTATTGAACCGTCTAAGATATAAAAATCGTCATTTTTCTCCTCTTTAGAAACTATAAACGCTCCCCTAGAATATTTATCACTCCTTGTATGATATTGGTTGTTAAACTAATATGATCAAGTATACTAATTAACAAAAGATTCCTCTTGAGCTTAGTTGCAACAATATCACCCAATCATGTTTAATATAATAAACTCCATGTCTTGCATCTTACATGATTTATTGTTCCCAAGAAGGACCATTCCACCTTTTTTCAGTTCCAATGTCTTAGAGAACTCCTTCACTAGACCCATGTGATAAGTACATCCTGAGTCCATGACCCAACTCATCTATGTATCAGATGCAAACACCACCAACACCCTTGCAAACTTGTAACTACCAGACGTTACAACGATATCAATAGATTCCTTTTTGAAATGAGATTTCTTACCTTTCTCATTTATCTTCTCTGAAAAATTCCACTTGAAGTGATATTTCTTGTGACAGTCGTAACATTTAACTTCTGTCATATATATCATCTAATGAATGTTGCTTCTTCTACCCTTTCCATTTCTTATTTTCCCCACCTATTGACCTAAAAACATTCAGACTTAACCAACCATTATCTACTTTAGACTTTTGAAGTTTTTGTAACTTCTTAGTCATAATTGAGGTCTGCACTCCTCCAACATTGGTTTATTCCTTCCCAATCAACAAAGTGTCCTTAAAATGCTCAAACATCTTCGACAAGATGATAATAAAAGTAAAGCCTTGTCTTCGTCCTCCAACTTTACCTCAATATTTTACAAATCATTCAGATTCCTATTGAATTTGCCAGCTGCTCCACCATGATTATTGACTCAGTCTTCCTAAACAAATACAATTGTTGCTTCAAACATAGTTTTTGTGCCAAAGATTTAGTTATATATAATAAATCAAGTTTCACCCAGATCGATGCAACTATTTTCTCCTTAGGGACTTCCCTTAACGCCTTATCATCGAGATATAGAATTATAGTGTTCCTGACGTTTTTGATCATATTAGTCTTCTCCTTCTAAAACATACATGTTGTCATGTTCACCTCACCCTTCAAAGCATCAACACATCCTTAATGTATCAAGATTACCTCCATCTTGATTCTCCATAATCCAAATTGTTTTCCCTACTTATTGACGTCAAACTTAGTAGTCATATATCCAACTTCTTAACTTTCTTTTTATTGTTGCCACAAATGACATTAATTGTTGGGTTCATAACAATAGAAAACAAGAAAATATAAGAACAAGATTGAAAGAAAACACTTTTATTAACATTAAAAGGTTTTATACATAGAGTCTAACTCATTATTGTGTACTCTTTATGCCCATAATAATGTCTATTTATAGAACCTAAATTAAAAGAATAACAAAAAAAACCATTAAAATAAGTCTAACAAATGTTTGTACTAGACGGTATGTCATATTACTACTAAACGGTCTTTAGTATACAGTCTTCTACTCTCTCTCATCAGACAATCTAATAATCTGATTGAGCTCCCCAACTGATCGGACATGATTTAGAGTTAATCATCACAAAACTAATGAATTTATGATAAAATGAATAAAACAACACCTCTTATCTCACCATGTTATATTTTGAACACTTTACAATTTTATTTTTGATATCATTCTCATTCAATCTTAATGAAGACAAAAGAATCTAATAAAAACAAACCGACACTACAAGAAAATTAAGAAATAAAAATCATTTTTAGACACAAAAAATAATTAGTTGCTATAGTGACTAAATTAGAAACCATTTTAGAAAATAAAAAAATTTTGGTTTCTAAATTAGTTTCTATTATTATTAAATAGTTTCTAAATTGGTATTAGCTACCAAGGTTTTAACATACCAATTATTTAGATTTTAAAGTTGGTAGCAAAAATCTTGATAATTAATTAAATACCAATTTAGAAACCATTTAAAAATAATAGAAACTAATTTATAAACAATTTTTTTATTTATTTTTAAAATGATTTCTAATTTAGTCACTCTAGCAACTAATTATTTTTTTTGTATTTAAATTGTTTTTTTTCATGATTTTCCTGTAGTAAGATATATGAGTAAACTCGACTTAATATTTTCTTTAATTTTTTTTATCATCATTATATTACTGCCCCGTTTTGTTAATATTATTTTTTTAGCAAAAATCTAATTCACCGTTATTCAGTAAAAAAATCCTTCCTAACGAACTTTAGTTTCCACTTAAATTCAACCTTATTTTCTAGTTTATTTAATTTTTACACACAACATTTGAATATTAAAACCACAATTATTTCTAGTCCGGTTGATAGGTAGCTTAACATAAAAGCTAATCACATATAAATGATAACATTTTATCAAATACATTTTTGCCTGATTATTTTTTTTAAAATTATATTATTTTATCCTACTTCTTATTTAAGGAGCAATACTTTTGAATATTTAATTATCATTAAATTTTAACTAGATATACAATATATTAATGAAAAATGTGTTAAAAATTGTATTATTAATCCTCTTCATGTGTAGGCCAATAAATGGCATGGGAAGCAATTTTATTTGAAGATCACTTGTTACTCCTCTTATATGAAAGAGTGGTTCTAAATAAGCACCCTTCCACACACTCCAAGAGTTAAATCCACATAAGTGTTCATAATTTCTTCACTTTCTTAGAGAAGTTCGCACGTTAGACCTTATCCAATGTTATGTTGAAAATCACTGTTCTATGAAACTGAATCAGATAGTTTATACCATGATATAATACAACCGAAAATTCCTGGGACACACTTCTCGTGCGTCAGATCTAAAGGTTGTTTACTATTTGTTGCATCTAACTTTATCCATGATGTGGTCTCGCACCAGTACAATTAGATTCCCCTTATGGAAAGTTGCTGCAAATGTGGTTCTGGTTTTGTTACATCTTATGAACAAGAGTATATTCTATTCTGGTAAAGTAGACACATGATATTGAAAAGACTGCAGCAAGAAGTTAACCCAGAAAAGAATCCCAATGGTCCAACATGATTTTTCTATAGTGTTGTTATATTTTTCCACTCTTTTTTCTTTTTCAACATTAACTTTTCTAGATTCCAAAATTTGTGACAAAACAAGATTAGGGTTTCTGAATTCCATTACCCTTTCTCAGCTCTCTAAATTCCAAAATTTATTCATTTCTGCAAATCAAATCTCGTCTACACCATCATGCTAATTCATCATTTGCAGAACTTCAATTGCATGTAGAAGCTACCATCATGACAGTTAATGGTTTGGACTAGCTCACTGGTGAAACCTAAGTTCTGCAATGCATCATATGCTTTTTCTTCCTTAATTTCAACCATTTTCCAACTAGTTCCAATTCATTTCTGTTTGTGAAAAAGATTCCCACTTTCTCAGCCACTGACATTGCTATACTAGAAATATCGGATGGATTTGTCTGACTCCACACACACATAAACATAACATTACTGATTTATCTTTTATCATCATTCTCTTCCTCTTTCCTCCACAAAGAAGATTTTTCAGAGATGAAAGATAAACAGCTGGTGCATTTCATCTGATAAGCTCCTGGTATATCAGAAAAATTATGATATTTAATTAGCAGCTAAAGGTATAAATGAATATCAAAAGTACATATCTGTATCAACCATGTAATTTTAATCAGAAATATGTAATAGCATGATTTATGATTTGGTTCAAAGAGGAGTAGTTTCTTGATACAGATTACATAATATGATTGAGAGAGGCAAATGAAGACTTATCCCATTATGGCTAAACAATAGATTATTTCCAAAGTAGTTTTCCATATTCCTTGTAAAAATTAAACCTAATTTTGCATCACCAAAATTAATAGAACAATTTACATCTTTTTCTCATCTATGTTTCAATCCAAAAATTCAAATACTCAACACAATTCAAAATCACTAGTTAAACTGAAATAGTTTTCCACCACTTAAAATCTCGTTTTAATGGTTTTTATACAGTTTTTTTTTTTTTTCTCAAGTTCTCTTAAACAAATAAAAAAACCCTACTTTACAAGCAACACTATAGTTTCATATCCTATTAACTAACACAATAAGGAAAAAAAAATCCTCCAAGATAAGCATGGTAGATAATATTTAATATTATTATTATTATTTTTTTAAAAGAACTGGAACAATAATTATTACTATTATTATGAATTTTATAATGTAAACAAGATGAGATTTGGAGAAAAGTAGAGAGAGAGAGGCACTTACTAGGGTGGTGTGGTTTGAAGAATGCATGAACAAAACGATGGCGTTTCGGGGCTTGTGGGTTTGAGGGTAGAACCTTTATACGCGAGACGAGTGAGCCACGTGGTGGCGTCCAGATCTAGAAGATCGTATTAGATTCGGAAGGGTGCACATAACCTCGCGGCTTTTGATTTTGTCCACGTCACGCAATCAACGCGTCTGAAACGCGACACGTCAGGCGGGCCCAGCGTCCTACGTGGAGTTCCGAGCCATTCACGCCTTCATTTTGTACACGTCAGCATGCCTAGAATAATATCTTCTCCCCCACTCTCTCTTAACCTTTTGGCTTCGCTATTTCTCTGCCAGTCAAGTGTTTTCCATAGAAAATCGTTTTTCGCCGAATTCCAAACGAAAAGAAAAGAAAAGCGTTAGAGAGAAATGTTAGAACCTTGTATCCTAAGTTGCTGAGTTTGTTTCTTTGATTGTGATATTTTTTTGCTGTTGTGATTTTTGATTTGCTCTATTTTCGAAACGAGATTGGAGCTCTGACTATTACGGTTTTTGATTTTTGTTTTGTTGGATTGTTTTTTCCAAGTTGCTGCATCGAGCTTGCAAATGAAGGTCTGGTTCCTTTCAGTGAAGCTCTGAAGGTTGGTTCCGCGGTCCTGTGAATTTGGTGTTTTTATTTTTTGAGCTTCTCTTGCTTTTGGTTTAACTGAAAATAAAATAAGCGGTTGAAAACGCGGTTTTAGATTGTGCTTTATGGATTTTTGTGTGTTTTGTTTGGTGTGGATAAGTAGAAGCTTCATTGCTATACTGGTAAGAGACAGTAACCTTTTTACGTTTGAATTTGGCTTCCTTCCCTAATTTATGAGGTCTGAGCTAAATTCGTGTAAAATAATCTACGACGCATCTCAGTGTAATTGTAATTTTTGCATCAAAATTATAGTAAATAAAAGCAGTGCATCTATCTGGTGTTATGGAAATTGGATGGAAATCACTTTTAAAAAAGGAAAGTACACAAAGAGGATATTTAAATTGTAGTTTTGATTTTGTTTGTTTTATGTTGTCGTTTTAAATAAGCCACTAAATATTCGAATTTCTGAAGTCTGCTGAAATCTCCATGTAAAATAATTTGTGAACTGTCTCTTTATGTAAGGAAAAAGGCTGTTTAGTAAGTTTACTTATCATATTAATTTAACAGGATATCGGTATGAATGGGAAGTTTACCTTGTGCTGAGACAACAGCTTTAAGAGTTCTTTGATGCAGGAACAGGTTGTCGTTCCATTTCATTAAATTTGCTATGAATTTTATCTTTTTGAGCTTTAGATTTCTGTCGGGGGGCTGGAGTTTGGAGGTATGGATCTATATTTTTTATCTTAACTTTTTTGAATCACAACTTTGCATTTACTACGAAGTGTAGGTTTTTGTTATGTAAAGTCTCTTAACAATTACCGTATGGAATTTCTGATTTACTCCCTTGATATTTGTGTGAGTATAAATTTGTTTTGGCCTGTGGAGTATGCTCAGGTATAGGGTATTTTCCTTTTCAGAATTATTATAAAAGTACTCACCTGACTGATGGATAGGGTTGTTATTTGCAGAAATTGATAGTTGACGTGCTTGAGATGTGGGGAATCCACGACTCACTTGACGAGGGTGTTGCATTTGTGTGTTAATTCCTCACAATGTTTTTTCAGTGTGGTTGATATAGGCTGGTCCAATGAACAATAATGTTGGGAAAGGGAAAAGAGGTTTGGCAGAACACAATCATATGATTTTTGACAAAAAGAGTCTCAATTGTGGAGTAGCCAATGGAGGGGTAAGTTCTGGATCATCAACAGAAGGTGACACAAGATTTAATAAGCTGACTGAAGATGGAAACAATGGGTTGATGGGTCTGATTCAAATGAATGGGAGCTTGCAGGTTTCACAGCAACCACCTCAAGGGCCAGTCATATGCTGGGAGAGATTTCTTCCTGTGAGATCGATAAAAGTTTTGTTGGTGGAAGATGATGATTCAACACGCCATGTGGTGCGTGCTCTGTTACGCAATTGTAATTACGAAGGTATTTATGCTGTCTTTATGCTCAATTATGCCTTAGTACCGAGATTATAATTTAAGATTCAAATATTTTATGCTAAGCCGATATTTTTTGAGTCATAATTTGCATTGAATTGTAAGATTCAAAAGCAAAAAAAACTAACTTTCTAAGTATCATATATAATAGATGATATATAGTGTTCAATGTAATAATTTTAAACCAAAAATAGATAAAACAACTTAACCATAAGTTTTATAGAATGAAATTGTAGTTAACTGTGTTTGTGAAGCCTCTATTTTGGAAGAATGGAAACGAAGCAATGAAATCCAAATAGAGTCCTTACATTAAATGAGTGAGTGAAAAATAAAGTAATTTAATAATCAAATAAAATAAGTTCAAGTTTGCTTCTTCAATTCCTTTTTGTTTAACAATTTTAGCATATATGAATTTCCTATTTATTTCTTCAGAACTGGTGAAAAAGAAGTTGAAAAAAGAAAAAAAGTAACGAATTGTTGAATCATGTGATTCGGATCAATGATATGAAATTGAACCAATTTATTCATGTATAGTAAGATTCAAAGTCATTTTAGATTCATCTGATGTTATGAATTAGTAGCTTGTTAAATCATATTGTACATTTCAAATAATGAATTGTAAGATTTTAGTATTTATGATTATTGCTTGAATTCATTTGTATCAACCTATATATATATATATGTGTGTGTGTGTGTGTGTGTGTGTGTGTGTGTATGTATATTGCCAATTTGATTGAGATACAAAATCCTTTCCCAAGCTCCTATCATAGCATTGTCTTTGAGAGTCAATGTCTTGGTAGCTAACTCTCTACAACCTTTCAGGTCAGCCCCTTTATAGGTAGCCATTTTCGAGACTCTGGCATCTAGCTCTGAATCTAATTGATAAGCCTCCAAGCATTAGGGGGGCCCTCCCTTAGAAACTAGCTGTTAAGGGAGAATAATCAAGTTCTTAAATACTCCTCTAATGTGTATCCATACTACTTGATGCAGTACCAGGGAACCCTATAATACCTGAGCCCCTATTATCCATTAACTCCTTTTTCCTTCATTTTAAGGATCCTTCGAGTTTCCCATGGAAAAAAAAGTCTATACACAAGATTTATTTTTCGTACCAATTTGGTATATTTTTGTTACTAGAAAAAAAATGTTGCTATACCATGTAGCTTTCTTTAACAAGTTTAAGGTTGGACTTTCAACCACCAAGTATTGATTAGTTTTGCACTGATTTTAGATTTAGATATCTTCCGACATGAAAAAAATAGCTTATGGATGTAAAACTCTATTAAGTATGGTTTTTTATATATCTAAAGTCAGTAAGTTTCGACTTTTTATGGGTCTATGTTTTATGCATTTGTTATACAGTCTTGCTTTATTCTACTGTTGAATGATTCTTGGCTATTTATCTACTAGGGAGGTCCCAGTATTGGTATACAACCTTTCAGTTGATGTATTTTAATCTGTTCAACGGTTATTTGAGAGATATATTCTTGTGTACTTTATATTGAAACATGATAGATATCTTATACATGAAGGGAATAATCGTGTGTTAATGGTAAATGTTAAGCTGAAAGGTGATGATAATGATTCCTAGTTTCCAATATTGATTTTAATTACAATCTTTTTGCATACAAAACTATTAATAGTCAGATTTTGGCCTTGGTGACTTTAATTGTGTCTTTATGTTTACTTTATTTTGATATGAACCAAATTCTCTCTCCAGAAGTAGGTGCTCAAACAACAAACACCATAATTCTTAAAATCCATTTTCTTCATGTATTACAGTTACTGCTGTTTCCAATGGTCTTCAAGCATGGAAAGTCCTAGAAGATCCAGAAAATTGCATTGGTCTTGTCTTAACAGAGGTAGCTATGCCTATTTTGTCTGGAATAGGTCTTTTGTGCAAGATTATGAACCACAAAACTCTGAAGAATATCCCTGTGATTAGTAAGTGGTGTACCAAAGTTATACTTTGTCCCAAATTTAAGAATATATTTTCAATGAGTATTGCTGATGTGGTGTTTCTTTAATTGAACATGTTCAAATGCATGCAGTGATGTCGTCTCACGATTCTATGGGTATTGTCTTTAAGTGTTTGTCAAAAGGCGCTGTTGATTTTTTAGTGAAACCTATTCGGAGGAATGAACTTAAGAATCTTTGGCAGCATGTTTGGAGAAGATGCCACAGTGTGAGTTGATTTACATTTCTGTCTCATACATCACTATAACAAATTACAACATTGTTTTTATCGAAGAGAATTACTTCATTCTTGTACTTGAATATTAAATGATATTTTATATTTCTAATGTTTTGAATATAAACGGTTGAAAATAAAGGATTATTAGGATAAAAATATCTTCAATATCTCCACAATAATTAGGATAAAAATATCTTTAAAATCTTTCTATTCATTTTAGCATATTTTTATTTCATTATTTTAGAAAGTTTGATTGTTAAAGGAGGTGAGAATGTAATTTGTGTGATTGTTATCAATAAATAATTATTTATTTCCTTGCATAGTTCAAGTTGGTATTAGAGCTCCTAATCTTGGGAGCCTTGTTTCCGTTTCCATGGAAACAATCACTGCTGTCCATTGCCCTTTGAGGTAGTGGTGGGCTCAAAAGGTGCGCCCCATCCTGGTGATCACTATGCTGATAATCACGTCGCCAATGATGTCACCTAGTGCCATCATGCGTCACCACCAGTATCAACACATTTAGCCACTCGACTAGCTCCAACAAGGATAACAATTGTCCCATGTTTGAGGTGAAATTCTTCCCTTTGGGTCCTAATGATCTTCAAAATGTGGTGGGTTCCTATCGGTTTCATGACCTGAATATTTTGTAGTGGAACCAGTACATTAAGAGGATTTTGAAGAGACGATCAAGATTAGTCCACATTGATGGTGGAGGACTGTAGTAAAACAACTCTAACTTTGTGATTTTGGACAATGAAGGTTCACTGATCATGACCTAGATGTAGCATTCTATGGATCATGAGATAAGTCGAAACCATATGTTCTATTTCTTTGTTAAAGAGATATGGGATGACTTAAATATCCTGTTGGCTCACTAGGACTCACAAAAGACCATTCAACCCATTTATAACATTCAAATCACACAAACATTTAGAGGTGCTGTGTAAAAATTACATGTTGGACATATTCCACCCACCCCTTAGAAAAGGCACATTATATCCACATAACTTTGCAGCACATTCCTTCTCACAAATTTTCTCTCGTAGGTAAACAATTTTTGAAAAGTCTCCAAGTAAAAGAGGTACCATTCAAAGGTATATTTTCTTGTCACAAGTTATTGTAACATTCCTCTTCTACATTAACTTCAAATTTCAGCATCATTTTAATGGTGACTTAATTGTGTATCTTCCTTCTTTTTCCCGCTTCCACACTCGTTTATCCTCCTCTTGTCTTTTCATTCTCAGGCCTGCAATTGATCCTATAGACTGTCCAATCATTCCTTCTCCCACACAAATAACTCCCTTCTCCATTGCTTATGCAATTAGTGTGGTAAGCCAATTTATGCATGATCAAAGAGAAAGACACATGGAAGCACTTGACAAAATTCTTTAGTAGTTGAAGTCAAACCCATGAATGGGGCTACTCTTTAGGAAATAAGACTATTTGATCATGAAAATATATACTGGTGCAAGATATACAAGTTTTGTTATTGATAGAAAATCTATCTCTGAGTATTGTATGTTTCTTGGAGAAAGTTTGGTAACCTGGAGAAGTAATATCTTGTTTTAAGTGTAAAGCTAAATTTTTGAGCCCTTGCTTGAGGTGTGTGTGGAAGACCGTGGTTGAAAAATCATACTTAATGACCTTAAAATAAATGCTGACATCCTTATACAGTTGTGTTCTGATAACAAGTCAGTTACGAACATTGCCCATAATTCAATACAACATGATGTGATCAAACATTTTGAAATTGACAAACACAAAAGATTAAATTGAACGAGAGAAATTTTTATTGAATTAATTCTTTGAAACAATACATCAACCTTTACCTTTAGAGAACTCTAACCCTAAAGTAATGATTACCAGTGCTATCCAAAATTGCTTATGGTGGTGCCATGACAGACATCGATGGTGGATCTTCTAATCGCTACCACAACATGGCGATGGCGATGTGAGTTTGTCATGGCAGCCGCTTTTTGCATAACGGGTTGCTAGCAGTGAACAAAGATGGTGAAAACGACGAGAGAAGAAGGCTCACAGTGGTGGCGACGTGTGGTCCGATGAGGCTGTGGCGGTGGAAATCCTGAATGGTGAGATGAGGTGTGCGGTGGCTAAGTTGGGCCCTAGTTTAAAATAAGCTACTACAAAGCGAAAAGCCTAACTTAAGATTAGCTGTTACAAAAGGGAAACCGTAATTTGTAATTTAAAATAAGCTGCTGCAGAAAAACCCTAAAATGAGTTATGTCATACTTCCTTTTTCCTTCCAACTGCTACTTGCTCACCGCCACTACTCCGTCATCGCTGATTACCGACGTCGTTGCCACTATTTCCTTGTAAGTGAATTTCTTTTTTCAAAACATTTTTGTTCACTTAGTCTTGTTCCTATTTTTTTTTCTTATCCACTAATTACAAACTAGTTTTATAGGTTTAAGATAGGCTTAAATTCACTTTCTAAGACAAACAATCCTTTTAAGGAATAAATCAAATTCAATTTGTTAAAAAATGGAAAGAAGAAATAAACACACTAAGCACATGCTGAACATGTTACAGCAGAATGACTTTGGAATACAACATGTTGAACATGTTACTTTGATGATTTGAAACCATACAAGGCAATTACAGTATATAGGCTAAACAACGTAATTACTTTCCAAAATAAGACTGAAAATATGGTAATATCAATCTTAATTACAATACACAGTGAGGGACTGCTTCAACACTATATATTAGCCTTTATTAATAATTTCTGGCCTAGAATATAGCTATATGAAAGTTTGTACTGAAAAAAAAGCAACTAATACTATGCCAGTACAGTTCATTGTAATACTTAACAGCAACTCCTCTAGTTTGTACAACATCGTTTATCTTGTGGATCTTATTTTTGCTTAACTTAAATATCCCTCTTCAATATCTCTCCTTAACTGATATAAGGATCGACCTAGGAATTTTCAAAAGATAAATTACTGCATTACCTCCTTTCAATCAAATTTGAAGTTTTGTTTCTTTTATGTAGAAATCTATGCCTTAAAGAATCAATAATGAATTTATGCAGTTCATATAGTTTCTGTGGCATGATATTCTGTCTTATGAACCTTATCATTGATCAACTTAAACATTAAATTCATTCCTCCACTTGGACTAACACACTTCCTCAGTCTAGTGGTAGTGGGAGTGAAAGTGCGACCTACACCAGAAAATCTGCAAAGTCAAGAAGTAATGATGCTTCTGAAAACAATGGTGACAGCAATGATGAGAATGACTATGGAAGCAAAGGCTTGAGCATTCGAGATGGAAGTGATAATGGAAGTGGCACTCAGGTATTGCACTCATCTTTTAGCATATTATAGCATAGACATGATTCTCATAACTGAATAACCCTTATGTAATGTTTCCTTGAATGGGGGCAATATTACCATAATTTGCTGTGTTCATATCATTTTCTGCTCATGAAAATTAGTTTCTAAATCCTTGTGTTGTTACTTTTTCCTGTTTTAAAATTTCCTTGTATTAAATTATTTAAAGCTCAACAGATGCAGTTCAGCTTTGAAGAACGCAGTCATCATATTTTATGGATAGATCAATGATTTTCTAATTGCTCAGTAATAGTGTGTAATCTTCCATGCTGGCTTGCTTCACATGTGCAATTTGATATTGTAATTTTAAGCAGCTGGAAAATAAGGGTTTTGAAATTATGGGTCTTCAAAGCAGGACTAGTGCTGCAACAGACCAATGAACAACGTTAAGAATTGTTGAGTCTGAATTCTCATTTATTCCTTGTTTGGTTGGAAGATGGAGAAAGGTGGAACAGGATGGAAATAATGTAATATGTTTGGTGGGAGAAAAATAGGAGAAATAAGTTTTAAAAATGGTGGACCCGTTGTGTTCTTAGTCTTTCTCCTCATCTATTCTCTTCAACCAAACATCTTTAATTTATATTTTATTTGTCATTTATTTTCATTCTCTCAAATTATTTCTATCTAACCTATTTTTTCTCCTCTTTAATCAGAGCATTAGGGTAGTTATTAGTTAACTTGAGTGATCAATAAAGAAGATCAGGTAATGGATGTCTTTCATTTATCAATTTAGCCTACATAGGGTTCACTTAGCATCTGGCAATTGCTTCCCATAACAACTACCTAGTACAACAAGCCAACAAGTGTCAATGAACTATCTTGTCATCCATGGTTTTTCGTCATTCCGTTGGTGTTCTTGTTATTCGTGGAGTGGAGGATAGTATGAAGCATGCTTTTATTTGTTTTCTAATTCTTAGTGTGCCTAACTTTTGAATCACATTGTAGAAATTAGCATACTAATTTATGGAGAGTCAAAGTTTAGGAATTCTTAGTAGTTATTTTCTGTTCAGGAACAATTTAGTGCAGAATTGCTAACATTGTTAGGTGGGTGGCTAATGTATTAATTCCTCCCATTAAAAAAATATTTATAGGGTTGTCACTTAAATTGGGAGTCTCACTTTAAAAAACCTGAGCACTAAAGAATATAGTGAATTATAATGCCTTTTGTTTTTTTTTATCTATTGTACCTTTTTGTCTAACAATCCAGATGGAGATTCTATAAGTTTTTCATTCTCACTTCATAAGTTTTCTAGGAATTATACACTAAGTCACCCTATCAAATCAAGTAGAATACACTAGAAGGCAGAGTTAAACTGTGCATTGAAAATTTTCTTAACATCAGTGTATGATGAAATATAGCCAGACGTAGTTGTACTTTACAGACACATTGAGAGTTTTCGTAAATCTTGCTTAGAAAGGACTCTCTTCGGTTAGTTGTTGCTCAGTAATATGCACTACGTCTAGTTCTTGATCAACTTGATCAAGTTCCACTAGGCAAATTATAGTTGCAAAATATAAGGCGAGTATTCTTTGGATCGCAGTCACTCTTGGCTAAGACTGAGAATTATCTGAATTGCAAACCACTTTTAGCTAATACTAAGTATTCTTTGGAACATACACATTTTTGGCAAAGACCAAGTATTCTTTGGAACGCAATCACTTCTGGCTAAGACTCTTAGTTATAAGGTGTGATCAAGTTATCACAGATTTGCTTCCTAAAAGAGGTGTTTGGTCTTACAACATATACAAGATTAGATTCACTCTTCTAGATAGCTAAAGAACAGAAATAGAGTTCTATCAATGAGGTAGGGTTGCAAGCTTAAGATTTCAACTCTACATAGATTGTAAGTTTGGGTGAATGATCATAACTGTTGCATAATTAGGAGATAATTATTTCATACTTTGTGTAGATTTTATTTTCTATTTCTTAGGACAAATTTGATATCTTTTGGTGATTTGATTTGATTTGCATAACTTTAATTACCTATTATTTTTTGCTTTAATTACATATTATTTTTTTCCTTAATTAGGTTATAAATAGTCCATAAATTTAGTCTGTAATCACATTTCTAAACACATTTAGAAATATATTCAATCTTCTTCTTTCAACTTGGTATCAAAGTCATTTAAAAGTCTATCCTAGCGAGAGTTTGTTGGGTTTATTAGGCCATCTGCTATCAGACCACTCATAAATATATAGTCTCACGCACGAGCTGTCACTCTCGGCGTGGGGTGTGTGTTGGAGATCTCACATCGACTAGAGATTAAAACATTTCATAGTATATAAGTAGGTGCACACCTCATCTTATAAGCAAGTTTTATGAGATTGAGTTAGCTTAAAGTTCACTTCTTAATATGGTATGAGAGCTCCTGATCTGGGAGACTCTGGTTCTGCAATTTTTTTTCTTGGCAGCCTTCATGCTACAACTGTTTTCTTTTCTCCATTTACCACCACCTTGCATTGTTGACCACCACTGCCACCGTTGATCGTCAACCTCCGCCATTGACCATCGACCATCGACCATCGACCACCAACTGTCGCCGACCGCTACCGCCATTTTCGGCGATTTTTTTGTGTGAACAGGACTAGATTTTGCCAATTTGTTTATTTTGAGCTCTCATGGACTCTAGCTATTGTTCCTTAACTATGAGTGGTAAGAGTTTTAGTTTCTTATCCTTTAATGTTTCTAGTACTGAAAATATAATGGATTATAGACTCTAGTTCGACTGACCATATGACACCTCATTCCTTTTATTTTTCATCCTACACTGCTATATTTGGTAATAAACATATTAATGTTGTTAATGTTTCTAATACCTCCATTATTGGTTGTGGTAGCATCCACCTTCACCCTTTCTTTCCTTTAAAAAATGTGATTCATGTTCCCAAACTATCTAATAATCTCTTGTCTATTCAAAAGGTTGTCCAAGGTTTAAATTGTGCAATGGTATTTTTTCATTCCCATTGTGTTTTTGTTTTTCAAGATCTTGCCATGGGAAGGACTATTGGAATTGTTAAAGAGAATGGCGGGTTATATTACTTACAGCCAGAAGAAAATAAAAAGTGTGCTAGACTGCAAGCAAACACTTCTAATCTTTCATCGAGGCCCTGAATCTTGGTCATCCTCCATTTAGTACCCTAAAGTCCTTATTTCCTGTTTTATTTATAATAGTGTTTGCTGAGTCTTTTTATTGTGATGTTTGTCAATTTGCTAAACACCATTAGACTACTTTTCTTCCCAATAGTAATAGATGTTCTAAACCTTTTGATCTTATTCATTTAGATGTATGGGGACCTTCACCTATTCCTAATAACTCGGGTGCAAAATGGTTTGTTTCATTTATTAATTATTGTACTTGGGTTACTTGGATATTCCACATGACAGATAGGTCTGAAGTTTTTCACTTCTTCATCAATTTTTACCGAATGGTTCAATCACAATTTGGAGTTGTTCATGAATTAACCTGTGTGAACACCCCTCAACAAAATTGGGTTGCAGAAAGGAAAATCGTCATCTCCTTGAGGTTACTAGAGTTGTACTCTTCCAAACGTCCGTTCCTAGATCTTACTAGGGGAAAGTAGTCTTGACTGCCACTTATTTGATTAATAGATTACTCTTTCAGGTTCTAAAGGGTATTACTCTTGTTCAACTTATGATCACATTCTATCCTTTTATTCTCATTTTGACTAGTCTTCAAAGTGATGTCTTTGGTTGTCCTGCTTTTGTTCATAGTTCTTATCGAGGTAAGTTAGATCCTCGCGCCATCAAATGTGTCTTCATCGGTTATGCCTCTAACAAAAGGGGTACAAATATTATCACTCTCAAAGTTGTAAAGTCTATGTTTCCAAGGATGTCACCTTTCATAAAACAAAATCCTTCTTTCCTAGTTCTCACCTTTAGGGGGATAGTATTTAAGAAGCTGAGGTCTTTGAGTTGTCACATTTTCCTTTGTGGCATGATTTCGTTCTTAAGGAGGATGACAAAGACCCTGAACCAGCATCATTACCAGAGAAGAATAAGAACTATTAAAATAAATATCCATTATATAAATAGAAATATCTAATAATATTTAACACTCCCCCTCAAGCTGGTGCATATAGATCATATGTACCCAAGTTGTTACAAATATAATCAATCCTAGGCCCTTGTAAGGGTTTAGTAAAAATATATGCTAATTGATTATTTGAATTAACAAACTCAGTCTTGATATCTCCCGATATAATCTTTTCTCGAATGAAATGACACTCAATCTCAATATGTTTGGTCATTTCATGAAAAACTGGTTTTGAGCTATATGAAGAACAACCTTATTATCACATATAAGTGTCATTTGAGTGACCTCTTCAAATTGCAATTCTTTAAGCTACTGTTTAAGCTAAATAAGCTCACAAGTAGCCGAGGCCATCATTTTATATTCTGTTTCTGCACTATCTCTTGCCACAACACTTTGTTTCTTTCTCTTTCAAGAGATCAAGTTATCACCAATGGAAACACTAACCAAAAATTGATTTTCTATCAAATGAAGATCCTGCCCAATCCGCATCTGAATAGCAAACGACTTTAGTATGGTTATTGTGACCATATAACAAACCTTTTCCAGGAGAGCCTTTAATGTACTTTAGTATACGAATTCACATGGAGAATTAAGAAATTGACTCACCACACTGACTGCAAAGAAAATATCAGGATGAGTAATAGTGAGAAAGTTCAATTGTTCAACTAATCTTCTGTACTTCTCAGGAACTGAAAAAGGCTCCCCCTGATTGGGTAGAAGTTTGACATTGGGATCCATGGGAGTATCAACAGATTTCGAATTCATCAACCTAATTTCCTCCAAAATATCCAATGCATATTTTCTTATAGAGATAATAGTAACAGTATTGGATTGTGCTACCTCAATCCCCAAGAAATATCTGAGTTTGCCAAGATATTTGGTCTGCAAGTGTTGACAAAGGTGTTGTTTTACTTGTAAGATGTCATGGTGATCACTACTTATAAGAACAATGTCATCAACTTACAAATTTTGGAATGTAATTGAACTTTCTCACTATAGATACACCCAACACTCAAGTGACGATAAAAAACTGAATGATCTGCTTCTCTGCGAGTCATACAAAACTGTTGAACAACATTGCTAAATTTTCCAAACCAAGCCCTAGGAGACTACTTGATGCCATATAAGGATTTGCGAAGACGACATACCAATCCAGAAGACCCCCCTGAGCAACAAAACCGGGAGGTTGCTCCATATAAATTTCTTCCTGCAAATCCCCATTAAAAAAGACATTTTTGACTTCTAGTTCATAAAGAGACCATAGTTGAAGAGTAGCCATGGCTATGACTAAGCGAATAAAAGCCATCTTTGCCACTGGAGAAAAAGTATCACCACCGTCTAAACCAAAAATTTAGGTATAATCCTTAGCCACAAGACGAACTTTGAGACGATCAATACCATCAGGAGTAGCTTTGATAACAAAAATCCACCCACAACAAATAACAAATTTCCTAGATGGTAAAGGAACAAGTTCTCAAGTTCCATTATTTTGAAGTGCATTCATTTCATCAAGCATGGCCTGACGTCACCTAGGATGGGCTAAGCCATCACTTACAAATTTTGGAATGGATACAGAAGAAATAGACGAAAAGCAGGTATAAAAAGGTTAAGATAGTCTATGGTAACTCAAAGCAGTATAATGTGGATAGGGATTATGGGTAGAATGTATACCTTTATGAATGACAATAGGAAGAGATCAGGTTCAACTATCGAAGGTTTAACTATCGGAGCCAGAGGGGGTGGAGGTGTTGGAACTAGAAAAGTCATATGATGGACGATAAGATGTTTGACGACTATACACCTAAAGAGTTGGTGTCGGTGGTGAATCTTTAAGTGCACTAAGCACAAAAAGATGAATATTAACTTGATTAGATGAAGACATAGAAGGAGAAGGACAAGACTAAAAGTAAAGGGAAGATTCACTGAAGGTGACATCTACTGAAATAAAATAACGGTTAAGAGAAAGTAAGAAACATTTATATCCTTTTTATGATCTAGTGAACCCTAAAATGACACATTTGTGTGACCTAAGAGTTAATTTGACTATAATTATGAACAAAGCATATGGACCCAAAAAGTTTAAGAGGTAAAAAGTGGAGAAGGTCATGTCGAATTAAAATAGAATGAGGAATTTTGTCATCTAAAATTAAAGATGACATACGAATAATGAGATAACATGCATTAAGAACAACACCCCAAAAACGTTGAGGAACATTACCAAGGATTAAAATAGTACGAATTGTTTCAACAGAATGTCTATTCTTGCGCTAAGCTACCTCATTTTTTTAAGGTGTATAAGCACATGAAGTTTGGTGAAGAATACAATGGGAAGCCATAAAATTTTTAAATGAATGAGAAAGATACTCACATCCACTATCACTACGCAAAATTTGAAAGGAAATTCCAAATTGAATTTAATTTCATTGTAAAATATTTGAAATATAGAAAACAACTTAGAACGGTTTTTCATTAAAAACATCCAAGTACATCTTGAATAATCATCAATAATAAAAGTAACAAAATACTGAAATCCTAAATTAGACTTAATACGAATTGGTCCCCAAATGTCTTAGTGAACTAAGGCAAAAGGAGATGAAGCACGTTGTGTGTAGAAAGGAGATGGAGAATCCATAATTGCGCCAACATGTGTAGAGATCTGTCGTTGATAAAGTCCATGAGACTCTAATTTTGTGTCAATCATTCGTCCTGAACTCTGGTCCTGTAAAGAAACAAAACCTTTGGTAAAAGAAATAACACAATCAAGGGAACGAGTGAAACGACGAATCGATAGCAAGTTAAATGGAGACCAAGAGACTTAAAAGAACATTATCAATAGATAAAGAAGGAAAAAGATTAATAGTACCAACACAAGGTGATGGTACCCTATATCAATTGGCTATGGTAGCGCCATTGTACCATCTAGACGTTTGGGAGCAACAATTGTGAGGAGATCATGACACACCTTAAAGATGTTGAGTATCATTGGTGTATAATAATTTTGCTTGTTCCTAAACTTCTGAATGTGTCTCATAGGTACGAAAAAATTGTTTTAAAGATGAGTGAATTATATATTTGATAATAATGCATAATTGAACATCAATTTTCAACCAACGGCAGCAACATTAGGATGAGTAAGATGATCAACATAACCTTGACTCTTAAGCCATAATTTAGTATCTGAGACCCAAGTGTCATAATTGGTTCCATCCAATTTGTCAATGGAGAGATGAACATTGACATAATTGGATCTAGCATAGTGGTAGCGGAAGAAGCCATAGATGACAAGGACAAATCCAGTCACCGACCAATTGGCGGCAGCAGCAACAAAGAAGGCTCCGACGACGACTCCAACATGGTTTTGGTGAGGCAGCAACTCTAGCGTCAAGGCAGTGGTTGGAAAATTCCAGTGAACCGTGGGTTCTCCAACAAAAATTGAATCCTAATCCTATGCTCTAGATACCATATTGAAAAAAAAAGAATAAGGTAAATCTCTTATGTATATTGAACACATAGGGCTATGTTTATATATATAAAGAAACATATGGGCTAAGTCCATTACATAAATAAGAATATCTAATAATATCTAACAAGGACAAATATTTTGGGAAACAATACTAGCGAAGGTCACAAAAACCCATCATAGTCGAACAACAACTTCAATTGTCCGAACCAGAGGTAAGAACTCATACCTATGAAATTCTTGAGGACACCTTAAATACTGCTTTTGAACCTAACCTAGTATTGTCTTGAGAAAAGAAAAAAAATCTTGTGCCAAATATCCTATGTCCCAATTTGTGTCTACAAAAAAACTTTCTATGCAATATCAGAGTTTTCTTTCAGCTTTTGAGTCTATCAGAATCCCTACGTCAGTACAAGAAGCCTTAAAAGATCAGAATTGGGTTCGAGCCATGAATGAACAAATGGGTGCATTAGAAAGGAATGAGACTTGGGAAATTGCAGAGAGACCAAAGGATAAGAAGGCAGTGAGTTGTAGGTGGATATTCACAGCTAAGTATCAATCTAATGGCACACTGGATCTGTATAAGGTATGGTTGGTTGCAAAAGGGTACACCCAAACCTATGAGATCGATTATGAGGAAACTTTTGCTCTGTTGACAAAAATGAATACAATCAGAATTATTCTCTTTTTGGCAACGCACTTTGGTTTGGAGATGCATCAATTTGATGCTAAAAATGGCTTCTTGTGTGGAAGCTTGGAGGAAGAAGTATACATAGAGATTCCACCTGGTTATGGTGCCACTAATGAAGGGAATAAGGTGTGCATACTTAGGCCCTGTATGGTCTTAAACAATCACCTCATGCTTGGTTTGGAAGATTTACTCAAGCTATGGTATTTTTGGGGTACCGAAAAAGCCAAGGTGACCATACTCTGTTTATACAGCATTCTTAGGATGGTAAACGCACTCTACTTTTGGTCTATGTAGATGATATGATTATTGCAAGTGATGATGTGATTGAAAAAAAGACTTTGAGGGAGAGACTGGCTACTCAATTTGAGATGAAGGATCTTGGAAAGCTGGAGTACTTTTTTAAGATAGAGGTTGCTTACTCTAGATAGAACATCTTTATTTCTTAAAAAGAAAAAATCCTTGATGTCCTCAAAGAGACTGGTAAATTGGGCGGTAAGACCACAATCTCTGGAGTGTCAATAGAGCAAAATTATAGGATTGGGAATGATGAGGAAAAAGCCCAAAGGTGGAGAAAACACAATATCAAAGATTTGTGGGAAAACTCATTTAGTGTGGTTAGCCAATTCATGCATGATCCAAGAGAAAGACACTTGCAGGCCGTAAATAGAATTATTCGGTACTTAAAAGCCTCTTTGGGGAAAAGGTTGTTATTCAAAAAAAGGGAAAACTTATCCAAGAAAGTATATACTGATGTTGACTATGTAGGATCAATTGTTAATAGGAGATCCACCACAGGCTATTGCATGTTATTGGGAGGAAATTTGGTGACATGGAGGAGCAAAAAACAAAATGTAGTCGCAAGATCAAGTGCAAAAGTAGAATTTAGAGCCATGACTCATAGGGTTTGTGAATTATTATGGACGAAGATCATACTCGATGACCTCAAAATAAAATATGAAGTTGCAATGGGTTTGGCGTGTGATAATAAGTCTGCCATCAGTATTGCACATAATTCAGTACAACATGATCGAACAAAGCACATAGAGATAGATCGACAGTTCATTAAGGAGAAGTTGGATAATGGTCTTATAGTCACCGAGTACATTCCCTCAAAACTCCAATTGGCAGATATGTTCACTAAGGGAATTTCCACAAAACATTTCAAAGATCATACTTGCAAACTTGGAATGATACATATACATCATCTGCTTGAGGGAGAGTGTTGCATAATTAGGAGATAATTATTCCATAATTAGTGTTGATTATGTTTTCTATTTATTAGAACAAATTTGATATCTTTTGGTGATTTGATTTGTATAGCTTTAATTACCTATTATTTTTTTATTTAATTATGTATTATTTTTTTCCTTAATTAGGTTGTAAATAGTTTATAAATTTATATTGTAATCACATTTGTAAACATTCAGAAATATATTCAATCTTCTTCTTTCAACTTAACCTTTCTTCTTTGAAGACAACTTCTATATATAGAGGTTTCTAAACGAGCCGTTGCAAATCTTTTTCTAGCTGTGGAGACATTAGAGACGATTTTCTACTTCATGTTTTGTTTGTCCATGTTCATGTGTAGAGATGCATTAAATGCTCTTCATGCAACATTATTTGCATATCTCTTCTTCAAACAACAACCTGATACTTGGCATAACTTATCAGGCCTATGTCACATAGCTTTTATTCAAACTATTGTAATAGGCAAGATTGTACAAGGTTGATGTTCTATGCATAGCTAACATTTTGTCTTTTCGAAAGGTGGTTGGCGTTCAACAGCGTTGACACGTTGTTGAAGAGATCTTTGATGTAGACAAGTCTTTGTGAGATCCTCTTGTTAGACCGATTAGACAAACATTCTTTGCAATGTAGAATAAGCATTTATAAGCTTGAAGTGTACCATGAAATACTTAAGATCAAGTCTCTTTATTGTCTGTCCAAGCGTAACAAAGATAAAATTACACAAGATGCTTTGCGTCTATTGTCGTCAAATGAAATATTGTGTCTATGTTCATTAGTTGAAGCATTGTGTCTACCTTCCTCAGACGAATTATTGTGTCTATCATTATCAGACGATGCATTTGTGTTTGCCATGATTTGATGCTAAGACAAATTCATGTTTTAATACTTTGTTGTGAAAGTACTTAATCAAAATAACTGGGTCTCATGAACTTTTCTCTAACACCCCTTTTCTAGAATTCTTCCTTACACCCCTTTTCTAGAATTCTTCCTTGCTGACCAAAAATAAATCTTGAATTCCGGCTTGACAAATTCATATGAAAGCTCAAATCTCTCTTTAAAATCAAGTCTTTTGTTGTATGTTGGTATCTTTTGATTCAAAGGTGTAAGAATAATTTTTTCTTATATTAATTAAGGAAACCTTTAATTTTCAATAGACACAATCAAACCCTATAATTTAAGACCAATGATCCTATACAATAAATAGAAATTATAATGTCAACTATCCTCCTAACTATGGAGTTTAATTTGTAGAAGGAAATATTATCTCCAACATATTTTAAGGAATTCTAACACTCGCCCTCAAGTTGGTGAGTGGATGTCATCCATTCCTAAATGTAGTACTACTTAGTCCTTTTCTCAATATATCAACAAGTTGATTTCCAAAGGATACCAATGGTGTACAAATTGTCCCATTATACAACTTCTCCTTTATGAAGTGTTTATCTACTTCAACTTGCTTAGTTTTGTCATGTTGCACTCGATTATGCGCAATATGTATTGTTGACTTGTTATCGCGATGCAGTCTCATAGGCTTCTTCCAATCAATCTTTATGTCTTCTAAAATTATCTTTAACCATTGTATTCCACAAATCCCTAAGGTCATTGGTCTAAATTCTATCTTTATACTGGCCGTTGATATAACATTTTGTTTCTTGCTCCTCTACGTCACAATTTTTCTCAAAAAAAAAGTGCAATATCTTGAGGTTAATCTTTTGTCATCTACAAAACTTTCTAAGATCATCTTATTCCCCCTTGTTCATTACCAAGCAGGAAAGTCACTTGGACGATTTCACCAGGTGGTCCACGTCTCAATAAACGTTGAGAGACTAGACAATCTATTGAAACCATCTACCACATGATAGAAGTTGCATATTAAACACTGGACATTCTAGGACAATTAGACAGTCTAGGACCTTTAGACATGATTTTATTGAGCCAATCTTCACAAATCTCCTCCTTGGTTCAACACAAATCTTCTAATCGATAGTTGTTTTTTGCCACTAAGTCCATTACATGCTTAATCACTAATTCAAACAATGAAAGAACTTGCTGCCTTGTAGAACCTTCATAATCATATTAGAGGGATTATGATTTTTTGAGACCTTCATCACCTTTATAGATCCTCATGCAAGCTCTTCTCCTACGAAATGCAACTTAACATCAATGTGCTTAGTTCTTTCATGGTAGACTTGGTTCTTGACAGTTGTATTGCATTCCTATTCTCACAATAGATGGTGACAATTTGATCTTGCAACTTCAACTTTTTGACTAGATCCTTCAGCCATAAGGCTTCTTCCACAACTTTTGTCATGGCAATGTACTCTGGTTCAATGGTTGAGAAAGTCACTACCTTCTGTAAGCTGACCTTCCAATTGATAGTAGTACCATAAGCAGGGATCGACATAGCCCGTGAGAGACTTTCTGGTGCCTAAACACTGAACTAAGTCTGAGTCAACAAATCCTTCTCCGGTAGATCATTTAGCTCCACCATAAACTAGAACTCTTCCAAGTGATCCCTTCAAGTAACAATGAATCCACCTAAGAGCATGCCAATGAGCTCGTCCAAGATTTGACATGAACCTACTAATAATTCTCACAATATATACTATATCAAGGAGTTTGCAGACCATCACATACTTAATAGAACCAACTATATTGGCATATGAAATTTCGTGCATATAACATTGTTCCTCAACCATCTTAGGAGATTGTTCATCACTTAACTTATAGTGAGATGTAAGGTGTCGTACTTGCTACATTCAAAGCCAATTCTTGCGATGAACTCATCAAAACGTTTGTTCCATTGCCTTGGAGATTGTTTCAAACTATACAAAGATCTGTTTAACTTAACAAATATAATCCTTCTTGTCTCTTACCTCAAATCCTTCTAGTTGCTTCATGTAGATGGTCTCCATATAGGAGCATAGTTTTAACATCCATTTGTTCTAGCTCAAGGTTAAGGTTAAGCTTAACAACCATGGCTAACAACTTCTAAATGGATATGTGCTTTACTATATAAGAAAACACATAATTATAATCAACTTCTCTCTGAGTAAAGCCTCTAGCTACTAGATGCCTTAACTTTAAACTTCTCATTCAACTCCTTTGAGCTTAGAGTAACCTGAACCTCCTCAAGAGAGATCTTCTTTCATAAAAACAAGGTTTTCTTGAAATGATCATGCGCCTTAGGCAACAAACACAATAAAAACAATGTCTGATCCTCATCATCTATTTGCACGTTGATATTCTTTAGATTAAGGATCAACTTGTTGAATTCATCCATTTGTTCGTTGGTTGCCTTTTCACTACTCATCTTATACGAGTATTGTAAAGAATGAAGTAAATAAATATAGGATTGATATCTCTTGTGTAAAATACACACATAAGGATCTTTATTTATAGATGAGAATAATAACAGAAACAATAATATAATAACATAATAATATAAACTATGGGCTAAGCCCGTTACATTCAACTCTCCCCCTCAAGCTAGTGCATATAAATCACATGTACCAAGCTTGTTACAAATATAATCAATTATAGGCCCTCGTAAAGATTTAGTGAAAATATTTGCTAATTGATCATTTGAATTAACAAATTCAGTATTAATGTCTCCAAAAAACAATCTTTTCTAGAATGAAATGACAATCAATCTCGATATGTTTGGTCCTTTCATGAAAGATGGAATTTGAGCTAATATGAAGAGTAGTTTGATTATCACAAATGAGTGTCATTTGATTGACTTCTCCAAAGTGCAATTTTTTTAGTAAGTGTTTAAGCCAAATAAGCTCACAAGTAGTTGAAGTCATAGCTCTATATTCTGCTTCAGCACTAGATCTTGCCACAATATTTTGTTTCTTACTCTTCCACGAAAATAGAAACACAATATCTGGAAGTAGATCTTCTATCAAGCGGAGACCCTGCCAGCATCTGAATAACATACAACTCTAGTATGAGTATTGTGACCATATAACAAGCCTTTTCCAGGAGAACCATTAATGTATTTCAATATATGAATGACTACATTTCATGATCAACACATGGTGAATTAAGAAATTTAGTCACCACACTGACATCAAATGAAATATCTGGACGAGTGACAGTAAGATAGTTCAACTTTTTCAACTAATCTTTTGTACTTCTCGGGATCTGAGAAAGGCTCCTCTGACTAGGTAGGAGTTTGACATTAGGATAGGTGTCTAAACAGATTTTGAATTTGTTAATCTAGTTTCCTTCAAAATATCCAATGCATACTTTCTTTGAGAAATAACAATATCATTGTTTGATTGTGCTACCTCAATCCCTAAGAAATATCTAAGTTTGCCAAGATCTTTGGTTTGAAAGTGTTGACAAAAGTGTTGTTTTACCTGTAAGATGCCATGGTGATCACTGCCGGTAAGAACAATGTCATCAACATATACTATAGGATAGATACACCAACACTCGAGTGACGGTAAAAAACCAAATGATCTACTTCACTGCGAGTCATACCAAACTGTTGAACAACTTTGCTAAATTTTCCAAACCAAACCCTAGGAGACTGCGTCAGACCATATAAGGATTTGTGGAGATGACATACCAATTCAGAAGACTCCCCTAAGTAACAAAACCAGGGATTGCTCCATATAAATTTCTTCCTGCAAATCCCCATTAAGAAAGACATTTTTGACATCCAACTGATAAAGAAGCCATTGTTGAAGAGTAGTCATGGCTATGAATAAGCGAACTATAGCCATTTTTGCTACTGGAGAAAAAGTATTACCATAGTATAAACCAAAAATTTGAGTGTAACCCTTAGCCACAAGACAAGTTTTGAGACCATCAATAGTACCATCAGGACCAATTTTAATAGCAAAGACCCACCTGCAACCAACAACAAATTTCCCAGAAGGTAAAGGTACAAGGTCCCAAGTTCCATTATTCTGAAGCACACTCATTTCATCAAGCATGGCTTGACGCCAACCAGGATGAGCTAAGGCATCATCACAGACTTTGGAATCGACATAGAAGAAATAAATGAAAGGAAAGTATAAAAAGGTTGAGATAGTCGATGGTACCTTAAAGTATTATAATGTGGAAAGGGATTACAGTTAGAACGTATACCTTTACAGATGGCAATGGAAATATCAGGTTCAACTATCGGAGTTGGAAGGACGAAGGATTTGACACTAGAAGAGAGTAATCCTGTGGACGATGGGAAGACTGACGACGACGGTAAACTTGAAGAGGTGGTGGAGAAGGAGAATCTTCACGCACACTAGACATAACAGGAGGATCAAAGACAACTGGAATATGTACTTGTTCAGATGGAGACACAGGTGGAGAAGATAAAGACTTCAAATAAAAAAAAAGACTCAGTGAAGGTGACATTTGCAGAAATGAAATAACGGTTAAGAGAGAGTGAAAAACATTTATATCTTTTTTGAGATCTAGTAAACCCTAAAAAAACACATTTGTGTGACCTAGCAGATAATTTATCTACACCAGGACAAAAATTGTGAACATAACATGGAGACCCAACAACTTTAGGTGGTAAGGGTGAAGAGGTTTATGAGGAAATAAAATAGAATGAGGAATTTTATTTTCTAAAACCGAAGATGTCATACGATTAATTAGATAACATGCACTAAGAACATCACCCCAAAAATGTTGAGGAACGTCACCATGAAGTAACATACTACGAGTAGTTTCAACAAAGTGTTTATTCTTGCGCTCAGCCACCCCCATTTTGTTGAGGGGTATAAGCACATGAGGTTTGATGAAGAATGCCATGAGATTTCATAAAAGTGGTAAAAGAATAAGAAAGATACTCATGAGCATTATCACTACGTGAGGTTCTAATTGAAACTCCAAATTAATTTTTAATTTTGTTATTGTTGGAGATCCCATATTGACTAAAGATTATGACATTTCATAGTATATAAATGGATGCAAACCTCATCTTATAAGCCGTTTTTATGAGGTTGAGTTAGGCTTAAAGTCCACTTCTTAATAATTATAAAAAGATTAAAATGTAGAAAACAACTTAGAACAAGATTTCATTAAAAATAACCAAGTACATATTGAATAATCATCAATAAAAGTAACAAAATACTGAAACCCTAAATTAGATTTAACATGACTTGGTCCCCAAATATCATAATGAACTAAGGCAAAAGGGAATGAAGCACGTTGTGAGACACTACTAGGAAAAGAACTGCTACTTTGTTTACCTAAATGACATGACTCACAAGACAAACTAGACACTTTGGACAGACTTGGAACAAGGTGCTGCATCTTGGCAAGACTAGGATGACCTAGCTGAGCATGAATGAGAGATGGAGAATCCATAACTGTTCCAACATGTGCAGATGTTCGTAGGTGGAAAAGACCATGAGACTTACATCCTGTGTCAATCACCCGTCTTGAACTCCGATCCTGTAAACAAATAGAATCTTTGGTAAAAGAAATAACACAATCAAGGGAACAAGTTAGACGATTATTGGATAATAAGTTGAAGGGAGACCCAGGAACATAAAGAACACTATCAATAGATAAAGAAGGAAGAAGATGAATAGTACCAACACCATGGGATGAGACCCTAGAACTGTTGGCCATGGTAATGGTTGGTAAATAACCGAAGGTAGACAAAGAAGAGAAAAAATATTTATTACCAGTAATATGATCGGTGGCACTTGAGTCAAAAACCCAAGGACCAAGAGAATTTTGAGTGAGTAAGGCCAGCAAAAGTTGTACTTCAATGTGCAACAGAAGTAGTGGAACCAAAGTTTTGACGACCCTCATACCATTTAAGAAATTCATTGAAAATTGCAGGTTGACCAAATATATCAAATGAAGTAGGGTCCATGGTAGAAGGGTGCACGGGAACATTTTGGGCAACCGTAGCAGATTTAGGAGGACGGCCATGTAAGGCATAACACCGATCAATTTGTGGCCAAGTTTGCCACAATAATCACACTTGTGACGCCTTTTGCCCAGCTTGGAAGGGCGAGTACAATCATAACGCTGAGAGGTTAAAGCAAAAGAGTCATCAACTGAAAGAGGTATATCAGTTATGTGTTTACTTGGCACACGCAGAAGGGTAGAATAAGTGGAAGTAAAATTGGGAACAACAGGAGATCCCAAAATCTGATCACGGACATGAGAATAATCATCAAGAAGGCCATGTAAGCCCAATAACATGAAGAACTTGGACCATTGCTTTAGTTCTTGAGTAGGAGTGGAGGCAAGAGACAATAATTCATTAAAATCATGAAGAAGAGCATGTAGTTTACCCAAATATTCAATCATTATACCATCAAGGCATTTGGGAGCAACAACGGTTAGGAGATTTTGACACACACCATAAAGACGTTAAGTATCATTGGTGTATAATAATTTCGCCTGTACCCAAACTTTTGAACATGTCTCGAAAACACGAAAAAATTGTTTTAAAGATGAATGAATAGTAGATTTAATAACAATGCATAATTGAGCATCAATTTTCAACCAACGGGAAGCCTCATCTGCAGCAACAGTGCAAACACATTGAGTAAGATGATAAACATAATCTTGACTCTTAAGCCATAATTTAATATTTGAGGCCTAAGTGTCATAATTAGTTTCATCCAATTTGTCAATAGAAAGATCAATTGTCACAATCCAAAATCGTTCATACCAGTGAATTTCTCAACCTCATGCTTTGCAAAATCCATGATGATTAATTCCATGCTCACCACACTAGTTTGTAAGGAATTATAGCTAAAACAAATTCACTACAAAAGTGTCTACCACACAAACAAAGAATGATAATAGAGAAACTCTCAAACATAGTAGGTAAAAGGTAAACGTAAGAGGAAAAACAAAAAAAAACACACATAAATATTGTGGTTCATTTGAAGTGTTAATAAACTTCAATTTACATCCACAAAAGAATTCACTATTTGAGATTACAACTCACAATTTCTCTCGTAGCAAACTCACTCAGGTACAACTCAAACGTTAGACTCAATTAATGATACAAAGTTCGTATTTATATAACAATATCATCTAACTAAAGTGAAATATGCCTAGACTAATGGGAAAGACACGTGAACAATGCATCTCATTACTGAGTTGGGAAGTCATTTAGACAGTTTCACTAGATGGTTAGGTCTCAGTAGACTCTAAAAGTCTAAACAATCTACTAAAACCATCTACTGAGACATATATGAAAGAAGTTGCATATCAAACATTGGACGGTCTAGTACAGTTAGACAGTCTAGGAACCCTTAGACAAGATTTTACTAAGTCAATCTTCACAATATCATTTTTGTAAACAATTAGTGTTGTAACCCCCCTGAAGCTGAATGCTCAATAAATAATGTATGGTCACCCACCCTGGCTTTACTTGTACCTTGTAGTCTTCATTACAATAGTAAATCTGCCAAACCATATTCTAAAGGGTTGTTTCAATCCATTAGTTTACACACCTTTCCCTCCTCGGCTTTAAACCTAGGTGGGACCATGTAAATTTCTTCCTCACAATTGTCATGTAGAAAGGCATTTGTGGCATCAAATTGCTGCAAACTCCATCCATAGTTAATTGCAGGAGACAACAAAGTTCTAACAATATTCATTTTTACAACAGGTGAAAGGGTTTCAAGGTAGTCAATCCCATATGCTTGAGTATATCGCTTAGCTACTAACCTTATTTTATACCTCTCTAATGTCCCATCTTCCTGTATTTAACACTGAATACCCCACCTACATCCGACAAGATTTTTCCCTTAAGGTAGATCCAACAACTCCTAAGTTTTGTACTTTTCTAGACTAACCATTTCAATCTTCATAGCATTTTTCAAATCCTTACTGGTCAATGCCTCATCAACATTTTTTCGAATAGTGATTATTTAGATCACCAAGGAAGCTTTTATGATTACTAGATAGTTTGTCATAGGACATAGTGTATCAATGGGTACCTTGGCTTTTGACTACATGCTCTTTCCTTACTACAATTGGAAGATCCTAATCTTCGATGGCTAGCATATTTTGCTCTTCATTAATGTCAGGTATTTGAACCATAGGTTCAGAATCATGGACTTGTGGTGGTTGAACAACAAACCTTCTCCTTCGCTCGTATACTTGCAGTGGATGGGTAGCACTTACCGTTTGTTCTCCATTTATATTTGGGCTTTAAACAAAAGGAGAATGAATAGAAGAAATTATAGGACTAGATTCAATGGATGGTAGAGTATGAATGAGACTTAATTTTGGGAGTGAGAGACAACTTCTATTAAGAACAAATTATCCTTATTTTCAATGTATGAGCCTTGAAGATAAAGTTGAAAATTTTGTATATTTTCATAAGAGGTGACATCTTGAGACACAAGAAATCGTTTTGTTGTTGTGTGGTAACATTTGTAAGCCTTTTGGCTAGGTGAGTAGTGAATAAATATGCACTTAATAGCTCAAGGATGAAGTTTCCCCCTATGACTAGAATGAACATGGACAAAGGATACACAACCAAAGACCCAAGGGACAAGATTATTTGTTCTAGCTAGAAAGTCAGGGAAAAAAATTGGTGAATAGTGGTATGGAATCGTTATTGTTTGGTGTTTTAGATGGTATATAATTGACGAAATTGGTAGCAAGCAGTGAGGACAACTTCTTCCCAATATTGTCCTAGAATACTTTTATGGAGAAGAGAAGCTAGAGTCACAATTATTAGGTGTCCAATTTTTCATTCTGTCAGTGCCACCCCATTTTGTTATGGAGTGTTCACACAAGAATTATTTATTGTTCATTAAAGAAAGAGGAGTTGGTTGAAAAAAACCTTTGGCATTAGCTGAATGAACTCTTTTAATGGTTGTCTCACTGATTTTTAATCATTTGGATGAAGTTTTTTGAAACTAGGCTAACTTCATTTTTTTGTTTCAAGAGAAAAACCCATGACACCTGAGTGTAACCATTAATGAATATGACAAACCAACAAGCCCCGAGTATGATAGGAGTACTAAAAGGGTCCCCACATTTCACTATATATTAAGATAAAGGAAACAATCATTCTTTTATTATTAGAGGGATAGTCAACACGCTTGTGCATTACAAATTCACAAAGTATCACAATGAAACATTCCTATGTCAATTTTCTAAAATAAATTAGGGAACATAATCTCTAGGGTACTGAATTATGGGTGACCTAAACGAAGGTGGTATAACTAGAATTTTTTCTTTATTGGAGAGGGTTGATTCCAACAGAAAAGAGCAAGGAATTTGATTTTTAGTCCTACTCATCCTATTAGGATCCTCTAGAAGGTTGAGTCCATTGTCTTCCTTAGCAAGTCCAATCATCTTCCCCATTCCTTGATCCTGTTAGCAGATTGTAGGATTAAAAAGTACCAACATAGTGTAAATCCATTGTAAGCTTGTGAACAAAAATCAAATTGGTAGATAATTTGGGACATCCTTCAGAATTAGATTCTAGCTTATGATAATATCTCCTTTCTAGCAATTGTAATGGAAGTTCCATCAGCAAGTGCAATTTTTTTGTTGCTTGGACAAGGTCTATAAGATATAACCCAATAGATGACTGAGACATGTGGTTTGTGGCTCTAGAATCAACTATCCAAACACTTTCTTTAGGGGAATTTAAGGCATTGAATGCATAGGAGTAAGGAATATTACCTGCAAATGCTCATAAGTAACTACCTGGGTCTACTAGTTTTGTTAGTTGCCCAACAACCCCCTTGATTTTATAATCTCCTCTGTGTTGAATTTTGTGGCAGGTTGTGAAAAATTGCCTTCTACCGAGCCTAGTTGTGCCATATGGACTTGAGTTTGTGCTCCACTTTGATTTCCTTTAGCTCTCAATTCTGGTTTGGATTTGGAGGCTTAGCATGAAGCTTATAGCACTTGTCTTGAGTGTTGCAAGTTCTTACAGTAGGTACACCATAGGTGAAGTGATTTGCCCTTGTCCAACTTTCTTCCCCTTGTTTTGTACAACCAAGGCAGAACTTCAGTTAAAAAATTTTGGGACTTTTGTGAGAATTTGATGTGTGCTACTTTGAAGCAATTTTTGATCGGTTTCTAATAAAGGTGTTGGTTAAAACAACAAGGCCCAAATTTTATGGCATGTGCAGTTTATGAAAACTCTTTGGTGCTCATGGTTGGACTGGAACACATGCATCACTTTTATTGCTGTTACATTTGATGTATAACGTGATAATGTTTATTGCTTTCTTTTGCTGTTATGCCTAACTATAGCTTGCGATAAAGAATGGGTAGCTTGCTGTTCTGGTTCATGTCTTGTCACTTCATTTTTGTGCTTTTTCTCGATTCTCATTGAATTGTTTTTGTGAAAAATTGTTAACCACGTGTTCACTTAATTGTGCACTTCTTTGTGATTGCCCCTTACATAAAGCTCCCGTTTATGCAGAGTTCGTGGACTAAATGTCTGGCTCAAGTTGGCAGTCCACGTCCAGTTTCACCTCATAAACAATTGGCTGATGCCCCAGATAGCACTTGTGCCCAAGTGATGCAAACAAAGACTGAAAAAGTTAGTAGTAGATGGGTGCATGCAACAGAAAAAGAGTGCCTTGAACTCATTGATCATCTTGGTATGCCTTGATAGTATCTATTGTTTAGACTTGTCTGTATGGATTTGGATATATCCCCAAATAAACCACCTAGTTTCTTTCCAGATGATGTTGCAATGGGCAAGGACTTGGCTGTGGGAATATCTTTGAATATGCAACTAGATCATCGACTTGAGGAACTTTCTAGCCATCGAATGGGTAAAGGGGCAAATAAAATGTCTGATGTTGATAATATGCAGATAGTTAAAGAACAGAGTAATGCCTGTGAAAATGGACAACTGGAGTACAATGGTGGTAAAACCAGGACACAGGAAAATCAAACTATGAATGTTATCGATTTTACTGATAGCAATAGTCCACAGGCTGAAAGCAGAGACTTGAACACTCCAAATGGGTTTTCTGGTTTCTCACTAACAAAAGAAAACTGTTGCCCTAAAGACCATCCATCCCTGGAACTAACTTTGAAAAGGCTTGGAGAAGTAAGAGATTCTAAAAATGTCACGGGTGAAGAATGCAATGTGTTGAGACATTCAGACCAGTCAGCATTCTCAAAGTAAGAGGAAATTTGCCAGCATAACTAAGTTCTATTCTAGTGGAAGCAAATATTGTTTGCATTACATAACATTTCTCTTCATTGTGCAGATATAATACTGCTTCTTCTGCTAACCAGGTTCGGTCCTTTGACAACTTTATATATTGTGTTAAAATTAAGATTTTTGAGTTGCATGATTTTCATTTACGTCGCCAATCCCACTCGCCTCATCAACTTGTCTGACTGTCTCCTCCTCACCATTAATCATATCTGAATGAATATTCAATTTCTTCCCAACCAACAAGTAGGGGATAAAGGGATTGAGTGAATCATCACAAAAAATTATCATACACAATACGAAGAAATGATATCAACATGATGTATGTCTTAGTTATTTCTGTGGAATTGGCAAGCTGATTCTGAGTACCATTAGCTGGAGAATAGTGTTTATCACCAAATCTTAGGTCTTGTTTGATATAATAGAAAAGAAAGAAAAGGAAAGAAATGAGAAGAATGTGTTGATTTGGTTTAGGAGAAAGGTGAGGAAAGATGAAAAAAAAAAATACATGTGGGCCCCATACATGGTTTAACGTGTGAGAAGGGCAAGAAAGGAGAGGAAATGGCTTGTGTGAACTGGTGAAATAGCATTTTTGTCTCTTTCCTTCCTACCACCGGTGAGTTTTGTTAGGAGCAACTGCCTATTTTTTTCTTTAAGATCTGCTTCAGCTTGCACCCACCCCAAGCAGTTCTGGTGGAGCTTGGTCTTATAAAAAATAATGGATTAAATAAATTGAAGTGGAAAATAAAATAGATTAAATCATTTGAAATGGAAAAGAAAAAAGCAAAAAATATCTGTGGCAAATAGTTTAATTCTTAAAAAACATCTTTTCTTTTCTGCATTTTTCTTTCAAAGCAAACGTGCTTATCTATAAAATTTCTGTTTCCACTCTTTCCATTTTTTTATTTTCCATTAATATCACACATTTCTCTTGCCTCGGCTAACAAAGGCTAAATCTTTGGGCAAGCCTTATGTTTTTCTTTACCTTTTACAGGCTCAAACCGGAAATGTAGGAAGCTGTTCGCCACTAGCCAATGGCTCAGCTGCACCGAATGCAGAGGTAATACACAACTTTCCATCTCACTCAAATGTCACTCCTCCAAACCAACAATCTAATGGAAGCAACAACATCAATGACATGGCCTCCACTAATACATATCTTGGGACCAAACCTTGTACTTTTGACAAGATGCCAGAGTCTGTAAGAGGGATGGGCTCATTTAATTCCTCTGAACTCCAAACTTTACCGAACAATGGTATCTCATCATCTCAGAAGAAAACTTTTGCCCGGGAAGAATATATGGAAATTGTTAGAGGACAAATGGGAGGCTCTGAACATGAATTCCAAGTCGAGCACACTCATTATGAGCTTCACCATTATAATCACATTTCCCATAAAGCTACTGTAGATCTCCAATCAGATCATGATCTCTTACTCAAAAACTCGCCCAACACTGCTCAGCAATGTGTATCATCAAATGCATTTGGAGGGCCAGCAGAAAGTAATGCTGCAAACTACACAGTAGATGGAAATGCTGTGGAGAGTGATCATGGGAGCAATGGACAGGACGGAACCTTGACACTGAGGACAGTAAATGTGGAAAATGGCAATGTGGCTGTTGGGAGCATTGGAGTTGGTGGCATTGATAGGAAAAACATTGGAAATGTGGCAGATGAAGGACGACTTGCATTGAGAGAAGCTGCTTTGACCAAATTTCGTCAAAAGAGAAAAGAAAGATGCTTTGAGAAAAGGGTAATCTATTTTAAGTTATATGGTTATAATATATTCCTTGAAGATCTTTATTGGATGTGGATTTTGTCAATTTGAGCATTGTAATGTGGTTATGCCCTGGTCTTGTATTCCCATAATTTCTAGATGTATTTTATATATCTGCAATTTTGTCAAATTATTTTCTCTTCATTTAAAATTAAGTATTTACTTCTCAAGTAACCTACTAGTAGGATAAATGTACTTCCCGAGTTACTTGCCTTGTATGACTTTTATGTTCATGTTTGCGTCAATGAATTGATCCTCATCATTAATAAGCACGAGATGTTATATATTGTCGTCATGAATTTGACCTGTTTCAATAATCTGGAATTTGCATTCCTTTTCCAGGTTCGTTATCATAGCAGGAAAAAACTAGCAGAACAGCGGCCTCGTATTAGGGGACAATTTGTTAGACGAATAGTGTAAGTTGCTGCATACTTAGATTCACTTTATATATATTTGTGTTGCATTATCTAAGTACTGGGTTAGCTTCTGTCCAAATTTTTCTCAGGTCTGAACCCAAAGAAGATAAAGATCACCAAAGTGACAACCGGGTACCTGGGGATAATAGCGACATCCCTCAATAACACCAGCCAAATGCTGGCCATTATTTGACTGATTCTGTTCCAATAGCGGCGTCCAGCTTCTTGCTATCAGACTAGTCCTTCACACATTCACCTAGGAAGGAGCTTGGAAGTTTGTGTAGTGGAACCTGTGACTAGGTAGTTTACATTTACCTTTGTTGTTTTGAAGACCAGACATTTAATTTGAACCTTCAGGACAACATTCTAGAATCTAATCGTGGTTGTGTGAACTTGAAAACTCCAAATGAAGTGGTTTCCTTTGGATAGGTTAACCTCTGATGAATAAAATTTATCATGTTAGCTTTTACTTTGGGTCCATCTGTGTACAAAGTTACTTCTGTTCCTTTCCACTGGAATAGCTTTCCTCAATTGATTGTCGTGGGTGAAAATGAAGGGAGAATGGAGTTTCTCTGCCTCGTATGTTCATGTCACTGTTCTATACACTAAGATTGTCTCAACCAATTCCTTGTCATGCCATTACTTTCTCACCCATTCTTTTCTCCCTCCCTACCCCTAGGAGTTGAATCTTGTTCATCCACCTATCCTTAACTTGTGCTGTGACGTCAATCATATATCAATTATTGTGATCATAGTTCTGTTAGCAATAATTGTTTCAGCTGTCTTCTTCACATTGCCCCTCTCCTTTTAGCATAATAATAAACCAGCACAGACCCAACAACTGTCTTCAAAATACTTGATAAAGATATATAAAATACACAATATTCAATCAATTTTATTTTTTTTATCTTTTAATAATTAAATGTTATAATTTTAGACAAATATCTTTAGAGTTTCTAATATATTAAAAAAAAAAAATTTTTTTGCTTAATAAGTGCCCTATAAGATTTAATAGATAAACTTGGTGTCTCTGTATACCTAAAATGTGAGTTGTTGGACTTTGTTGGTACGGAGGCAAACATCTAGGGGTTTTTTTCCTTGTTTTTCGATAAAATTAAAGGAAGTTGCATTTACCTTGGTGTACGACCTATTTGGACAACTTTTTAATCTTCTTGTACCTTCCTGAATAACATTAATATCTTATTAAAATCTTTTCACTTAAAAAAATATTTTCTACCTTGGGCTATTAGAGATCATAATCTATAACAGCATATAAAAGGAATTTTTTTTTTGTTTTTTACACATTTCATTTTCCAAATTTATTCTTTAAATTTGATAGTTATTTATTTTAAACTGAAATTTTAAATTTAAATTTTAAAAATTATGAAGGAGAAAAAAAAATGTTTCTTCCAAATAGGGTTTATTAAGTAATCTAATGATAAAATGATATTTATTAATATTTTTTACTTTTAGTTTCCGCTCTCTTCTCGTTTCTTCTTCTATTCAGATTTTAAAATATCTTTCATTATATATTTTAATCGTCTAATTAAAAACAACTATAAATAACAAAACTAAATGCATTAAATGTTATTATTATTTTATTTTTCTTGTCCTAACTTTCTTATCGAAACATTTTTAATTAAAAACTCATGTATGGATTCTTAATCTGCCTTTCTGATAAAGTCCTATATTTTCATGTCATGTTTAAGACTTTCATTAATTTATTATAAATTCAATTTTTTCTTTAATTCTTTTTATAAGAAAGGAAACTTTTTTTATTGCATAAAAAATAAAGTATTTTTTTAGCTGTAAGAACTCTCTTTTTCTTACATGTGAACAACTTTTACACATTAACAAACTTCAACTGCAAATGACGTCAAATACAGGTTCATTTTATAAATTATTGAGTTTTTATTTGAACATCTGATAAAGACGTTCTTATATATTTTTACTAATTGCGCCAATTTTTTTAATTAAAGGCTTTGCTTAATTTATTCAGACATATTATTTGACAAAATTATAATATTTAAAAAATTATATAAAATAAACTGATAAAGGAAAGAAGTACGTATTTTTTAAAATTGTAAGATAATTCTGAAATAAAAAAGATATGAAAAGAAAAATTAGAAAAAAAGAGAAAGAGTTGGAGAAATAGAGAGAGAATGAAGGAGGTGATTTGTGTTTTGTTTCTTCTTATAGGGAATTACAAATGGCACTAAAAACTATTTAATGTATAATATATTATTTTACCGTTGCATTAAAAAAAACAGGTCAGAACTTTTAATAAGTATAATGAGGCATAAAAAGAATCTCATCTTTAGTTTAAGGATATATATTTTTACAAAGTATGTATGATGTAAGAAGATAGTGATTTAGTTGAATTTATTTTCACAATTTTGAAGTAGATAAGATTTAGTAGGGATGGTAATGTGGGACGGGTCATAAGAGTTGGTCCATAATCGCTATCAAAATGGATGGAACAAATTCATTAATTTAGCCCAACTCGCTTAGATTTATCCTGCATAATTTGCAGTCTGCGCGGGCTAAGAGCGGGGTGGAACAGGCTGGTATGCTAGTCCACATAAACAAAAATAATAATTATTTTATTTTGAATGTAAAAAAAAATCATAATTCACTTATTTATTATTACATTGAGATTTTTATTTTATTATTTAAAATATTAAAATTAATATTCTTAAAAATAATATTTTATTTTAATTATCTAAAAGAGTTAATATTAAGAGTCATAATAAATTTAGTTTTAAGTGAAGTTTTATATTTAAAATTTATTAATAAAAAATAATATAAAAAAATATTTCAATTAGATACTTATTAAAAAAATTAGCCATTTTTATTAAAATATTTTATAGTAAAACTTTGATAGATAATCTTATACATATAGAGAAAAAATGGACACAAAACAAAATTTTGATTATTTTTAATCAAACATTCTAACAATCTTCATACTTAATCCATATTTTTGTCTTAACTAAATAAATTTGAAACAAGGATAAAATTTTAATTTTTAATCAACAAAATTATGTTATTTTATAATTAATTAAATTTTAATTTTTTTAAAAAAATATTTTTCTTATACGATTTACTTATGTGGAACGGATCAGTGAAATAAGTCTGCATTCCTTGCGCGGACAGATCAACCCACATTGTCACCCTTAAGACCTTAAGACTTTAATGAAAAAATCAAGATGTTGAGTTTCTGCAATTAATTTATCTTCTCCTTTGTTTAATCTAATCTCAACTTTATGCAAAATCTTATAAAAACAAATAAATAAACTCATGAAGTGTTGTTTCTGAAATTTAAGAAAAAAAAGTTATCATAAAAAGAGGAAGAGATTGTGAATGATGTCATCTCTCATGAGTTTTTATTTTGATCATTTGATTTTTCATTGTTTCACTTAATATTTAGATTTTGATTTTGGCATGCTTTGTATTTTCATTTTATTATTTTATTATTGAACATTGAGTTTGGATAATTTGATCACGTCTTAAATTAAAAGAGAATGAGTTTTGATTATTCAATCCTTAAGGATAAACATTTTATAAACATAGAATCATTTATGGTTGTCATTATAGAGCCAATTATTCTTTGGACAATAAATCCAAAGATTATCATATTCAAACAATTCTTTGTAATTGATATTGAAATCATCCTTGAAAACTGCAATTTGACTACTCATATTCGAGAATGATTCTCAGATCTCACCGTTGAAAAAAAAATATTATTTACACTGATACTTGTCAAAATCTCATGAAATATAATTTTTATATGAACATTATTTGCTTAATTTCTAAAAGTATGTTCTTTTCTTAAAAAACTAAAAGAAAATTTACTCGTTTATATTGCCACTTTATTTCAATAATTGAAATAATATATCTCACTATTAAAACTATAGAATGGGACTTTTAAAATAATGAAAATTGCAATTGAATGCATTTTAATAATTTACATTCAAATATATTTTATTTTCTTCTACTTTTCCACCATTTATATGCTTGAATTATTTACTTTAGACATTTTTTACGTTTTCCTTTACTTCTTACAATATATAATTTGCATTTTACTTATTTCTTTTTATCAATCTCGAATAAATTTTATCTGGGGTAATATATTTATTTATAAAGATATTGTAAACATTAATATTTAATCCATATAATCTATTCCATAAATTCATCATTTATGAAAGATGAAATGTCTTCATACAAATTATGTTTTTTTTTTCTCTCAAATACTTATGGGATTATGTTTTTTTTTTTTACAAAATTTTCTAAAAACCATACATATAATTATTTATGGCTCCAATTAATTTTTATATGAGTTGGAAACTAATTTAGAAAATAGTTAGATTATGGTGAGTGGAAGTCTTTTTATTGAGGTTTTCTAGAAGAAACCATGTGTTTGTGGGTGTGTGTGATGTTTTCACATAACCTATATATAAAAAACATGTTAAGGTTTAAGAGATGATGAAAAGAAAATGAAAAAGAAAAATTGTTATTCTTTAATGAAAGTGAGGGGAACATTATCTTCTCATTTTGTGACTCATGTAACCCTTTTCATGAACCAAATCTCCATAACTTTACCTTGAAAATTGGTACACGTGTTTTGAATCTTTGTCATGTTTTGTCTTTTAGTATTGATCATCACACACAACAAAATAATATTGCAATCTTAGATGAAACACTTCAATACGTACCTAATTAATCAACTATCTATTCTCCTTGTCGTTTTCAAAAAGCCATACTTTTCTCCAAATCTTCTTATCAAATCAACATTTTTAAAACAATTTCTTATGTTAATTAACAGAAAGTTGCTATCAATATCATTGAGTGGTCACAAACTAACGTGAAATTTTGTATAATTTAATACATATGTTAAATATAAGTTTTAAATGTGTTGAAATTTTCAAGGTGAAATAGAGATAAAATCATTTTATAATATAATATATAAGTGGATGTATACAACTCATTTTATAAAATTAAATTAAATTTAAAGTTATTTTTCAATATATATAGCTTGATTAGAATTTAGTCTTAATGTGAAAAAATGTGTTGAATGTTATTTAAATTAAAAACGTGATTTATCCTAATTTTAATTATTTAAATTAATTGTTTTCATCAATAATTATTTTATTCGAATTTGATGGTATAGAATGGAAAACATTTGTATATTTTTCAAATAAATGTTACTAATATATTGTAATCATATTCTATTTTCGTAATATGTTTTATATATTTGTGGTGTTATTTTTCAAAATAATTTAGAGTTTCACTTAGTAAACTGCGCGATACTATTCTTGTTTTATAATTGTAATTTTAAGATTTTAATATATATTAAAAACGATAATTAATATGTTTTTTCTTAAATATTTTCATTAAAACGACATTTTTTTATCAAATGTATGATTTCTTTCGAGAAAAAAGATAATAATTAGGTTATTAAATATTAATTCAAAATAAATAAGGGTTCGTTAAAAGTTAAAACTTCCAGAAGTTATATAAAACAATTTTGAAGTAGAAAAAGCATACCATGTGATTAAATAAATTGCAACTGAATTGTTATATTAATTTTATTTTTTAAATAAAATTTTTCATCATGTTAGACATCATTATGTAACTTGACATCTCAGCTATGCTGACATCTCAAAATAACAACAATCATTTCTTATCACATGAAAAAAAAAATATTTTTAAAAAAATACAAAAATATGAAAGGACTAGACCAAAACCCATATATTAACAAAAACAATACATAAATAAACTATATTTATTCATAAAGAATTCTAATAACAGACTAGATGGTAACTTATTATACCAATGAAAATATTTTCTATGAATAAATGATAAATTAAACAACTTATCAGCACACGTATCGAAAAATATGAGTAACCCTAAATTTGTTGATTTTCCCACAGTAATTAAGACAAGTATTTCACTATTTACGAAACATCCAAAGAAAAATATGAGTAACCTAAACCTGCTGATTTTCTCACACCAATTAAGATAAGTATTTCATCAATTACGAAACATAAAAGGAACATTGGTCTTAGCAGTAAACACATATATATTTATATATATATATATATATATATATAATTTAATTTATAAATGTATTGTGTCATAGCCCACCCTTTATATTAACAACTAAGAAGTGTTTTTCCTTCAATATTTCACAATCAATACCAAATTTTGTTTATTTTATTATTACATTTTAATTTGTTTACACACTAAAAAAAATACTTTCAACCGACAGCTCAATAAAATTTAAATATAACAAAAAGATATTACACTTAAGTGGAAGTGCATGTAGAAAAATTTGACACCTTTTGAGTAGTAAACAACATCTTAACTTCAATTTTTTTTATATAACATAATTTACATGAATAAAAACAAGAAATCAATTCAACATCTTTTATATATTTATAATGTTTATACCTATTCAATTAAAAAAACACTCTCATAAAATTATAATTTTTTTTTAGTATGAGAAAAATAAAACCTAAAAGTATAAGTAGTTTTATGTTTTACTTTTACTTAAAACAAACATATTTGTTTGAGTGAAGAGTGTGATTTGAACAAAAATCGACTTCATTATTAACCTAAAAACAGATACAACAATGCATGTGTTTCTGCTAATACATATAACATGCGTAAGAGAATAAATATAAATATAAACTTGTTTCCTTCGTAGTTTGGTTAGTCTTTAATTAGTTTCAAATCTTCTTTTCTTAAAAACTTATTTTGGTTAAAATAAAAAATTAAAGCCAGATTTGGATCCATTTTATTTATTAAATTAAATTTTATGAAGAAAAAAATAAATGAAAGAAACCAACAAAGTGAAATTAAAATTGCTGATATATTTCACCTACTACATATACTACTATAAACACTTTCTTCACTGCGTTTTAAAACTACACAAAAATAACACAAAAGTCACGCAAAAGAGCAACCATCTAATGCAGCCAATCCCACATGCAACCCTTCTCTGATTGGCTGAGTCGCCGTCACAAACACGCGTTACGGTTCTGTTACGTCTGGATACTGAACGCGTGGATCACCGTCAAAACAGAAACTTTGCTTTCTTTTTTATTTTTTGCGACACTTTGGAAGGAAAGTTCGAAGCCATATCCGTAGTGCGGTACGCGTAGGCAAGTGGGTCCCACTTGATTACGTCACGTGTGGGCCCCATTGCGGTGTTCGAGAGGTTGACTTTTTTGTTAATGTATTTTTTCAATTAAATATATGTTTTTAGAGAGAAACAAGACAGGGTTTTGGTCAAAGCGTTTCGCAAACGTTGAAAAAAACAAAAACAAAAACAATGTGATTTATGTGGCCACCGTCGGGCACTTCAAACGACACGCACATTTGTTGTTAATGTTGCGAACCAGCTCGCAACAAAGTGAATCCGTTGCCACCAAATTTTCAAAGTAATGATACATAAGTAATTCCAATTTTTTATACTATCACATTATCATTTTAAATATTATTATTTTAATAATTTTCATATTATTTAATTATAAATTTATTTTTTATTATATAAATTTATTTTTAAACTCATTACACCAAAAATTTATATAATTATAGAAATTATTAAACTATCATTTTCCAATTTTCAAACTTCATAAAAAAAAAGTACTCAATAATAAAGCGTTTTAAATAAGTTAAAAGCAGTATTTTAAATATGATGAGTTATGATAAACTTAAATTTAGAAACAGCCAAACGCAATTGAAGTCTTGGAATTAAACTAATGAATATATAATACTAAAATATTACATAATTTAATGCATAACAGTTCTATTGTTATTATAAGTTTCTATATCATTGTTTACTTAAATAAACTGATGTATTAAATCTAACGTATTTGTTAATAATTTCAAACTTGATTTTTTCAGCAAATTAAAACAATTTTGACAAGATCTTTTCCATATAAACTTTGTTAAGAACATCTTGAACGAAAATTACTTTACAGAGTTGTTTATGAATAAACATATTATTTTGATATAATTTCGTACACTTGGTTGTTTAATTGAGAAAAAATTTGAGATGAAAAAAAAATATTTATTATATTAAAACAAAGAATAGATAGTACTTTTTTCAAAAAACATATTAAATTAACTTTAAAGGTAAGAATTAACATTAATAAGTCTCTAAGTAACTTTCATTTTTTTCCTTTTGAAGATAGGTAAGTGTCTCTTTGGTTGAAGAATGCAAGTAGTTGAATGTGTTAAACCAGCAAAGTATAAATATTTGAATATTAAATGCTATATTATTTTATTATTTAATTAAAATAATATTTTCAGTGAAGTCTTCAAATATCACGCTTAGTGCTTCAAATCAATGTTCTGAAATAAATCTAATCCTAATCCAAAAGAAAAGGAGGAGGGGAAATACCGAAAGAGCCCCTGAGAGTGGAGAAATCGACCTCAGGTGAATGCAATGCAGGTGATAACATTCGTTTCCCGTGCGTAGAAAATGACAGAAACACCCCTTGGATCCTTTGTCCCCATTGTGGCTTGTTGGTGACTATGGAACATTTGTTCACAATTAATTTCCACCTCATATTGACCAAGAATATATTAAAGCACTCGCAATACCCAAAACATCACAAAGGCTTCTCTCTCTCTCTCTAACACACACAGTTTGTGTCACTCTTTTTTATTTTTCAGATTTTTGTTTTTTAATTTTCTTGTGTTTCTTCTTCTTGAGGGGGGGTCTCTGTTCTGGGCTCTGTTTTCTTGGTGGAGCTTGGGCAGAGAAAGAACATGGGTTGCTTTTGTTGCGCGGGGAAATCATGCACCAATTCGGATACCGAAGACTATGGTAACAACTTCGACCACAAACCCTCCAATTTCACACCCGCAGGTAAATTTTTATTCTTTTTACTTTAATAATGCATTTCACTATTACAGACGAACACACTCCTACTTTTTTGTGACCCATTTTGTCTGATCGTGCCGATTCTTGTGTTTTTTCAGTGGTTTTCGTTTTAATGTGAAGATTCTGTGGTGGGTGTGTCATAAGCTGATCAAAGTTCGTATTTTTTTGGGGGTGGGGTCATCGAATGCTTCTGTTTCCGTTTTGGAATAGTTTTCTTTTCAAGAATTATCATTTGGGCATATGCAAAAGGAAAAGAAAGAAGAATTTTGATTTGTTTGTTTGGTTTCAATATTGTAGTTAATTTTGGTATTTCGCTTGTGACGTCTCTTCTGGCAATTTTTGATGCTGTAAGCCTTTGAATATTGACGCTTTGTTTCTGGGGGCTTAAAACCAAAATTAACCGTGATCAATTTTTTTTTGTTTTGTTTGGCTGCGAGATTGGAATTACTAGATCCACAATCAAAGTTGTGTTTGTCATTTTGCAGAGTTGTTCGGTTCTGTATGTAATATCCCGGGATTAAAATATTTTTCTTTTGTGTGATTTTGTTTGTCATCGCTCCCCTTTGCCTTATGTGCATTTTTTGTATGTTGTAGAAAGCGTCAAAGTTGATTTCAAAGTGAATGGGAAAAAAGAAGATGGTTCTAAAGGTGATCAGCTTGCTCTGGACGTGAAGGATTTAAATTTGAAAGAGGAGGGTTCTCATGATGGAAAAGATAATGGCAATCGGGCGCAGTCATTCAGTTTTAATGAACTTGAAGCTGCGACGGGAAATTTTACGGCAGATTGCTTTTTGGGTGAAGGAGGCTTTGGCAAGGTTTACAAGGGACACTTGGAGAGAATAAACCAGGTTTGTTATAAAAAGAAGAAAACCCTGTGGGTGCATTGGATCTGATCCTACAATGCTCGATGTATTTTGCATTTATGTGTTAATGGATTGTATGGAGTCTCATAAGATTTGTTAAAAAACAAAAATTGAAATTATTGATTCACTGAACCTGATCCCGCTCTGGTCAATGTGTTGTGCATTTATGCACTGATGAGGGTCATGTTAGTTTGCATGCTAATACTTACTTTTGATTTGTGGTGAAAATAAGATTTGATAGTGGTTGTGTAGGTTGTAGCTATAAAGCAACTTGACCCTAATGGACTTCAAGGGATACGAGAATTCGCAGTTGAAGTGTTGACATTGAGTTTGGCAGACCACCCTAATCTTGTCAAGTTGATTGGATTTTGTGCTGAGGGAGAGCAGAGGCTATTAGTTTATGAATTCATGCCATTGGGGTCTTTGGAGAATCACTTGCTTGGTATGTGCTATCATTCTATCATCTCAATTTTTTCATATAATTTCAGCATCATTCTTTGTAGCTGGTCATCTCATTTCTTCTTCACTTTATCATAGATCTTCGGCCTGGTAGCAAACCACTAGATTGGAACACAAGAATGAAAATAGCAGCTGGGGCAGCAAGGGGTTTGGAGTATCTGCATGATAAAATGAAGCCTCCTGTCATATATCGTGACTTGAAATGCTCTAACATTTTGTTAGGAGAGGGATTTCATCCTAAGTTGTCAGATTTTGGCCTGGCAAAAGTAGGCCCAAGTGGTGATAAGACCCATGTTTCAACAAGGGTTATGGGCACATATGGGTATTGTGCTCCAGATTATGCAATGACGGGTCAATTGACATTTAAGTCAGATATTTACAGCTTTGGGGTTGTTCTTTTGGAGCTTATTACAGGCCGGAAGGCTATTGACCATATGAAACCTGCCAAAGAACAAAATCTAGTTGCGTGGGTATGTCACTACTTTTTATCTGTTTTATTCTTTATCATGGAATCCATGATTGTTTGTTGATTTACTTTTGTATAGACCAGTGTAATTAGTTATAAACAGGTCGTGCTACTTTTAAGCCTTGACGAGTTTGTATTACTCTAATATTTCTGTGGCACTTTCATGGTTGTTAAATTCATGAGTTCACTTGTAGACATGGACAAGTTCATGAGTTTGCGGCCATCAATATGTTCAACTCATTTCTTGGTGGGCTTGGGTATACTCGAGCAAGCTCCTCTCGACTCCAATTGCATGGGTGAGTTGGTGATTCTATTTGTTGCCAGAAAAACTAACCCAAACGATAATCATTTGGGTTGTTCCGAGGCACAACTGAAATTAACACATTAGGGCAGTAGGAGAGGCAAAATTCACAACACCCATCTCTTTTTATGACACCCAACTTGTGAGTTTGTTCTTTGTTGACTATATTCATCTTGTAATTTCCATCTTCGTTCAGTCTCTCTATCTCGATACCATTGTCTGCGATGAAGAATCTCTATTCTTTTGTGTTTTGTCTCTCTGTTCTGTGGCTTCAACTTCTGTGTCCAATCATCTTTTTCTCTGTCTTGCGTCTTTGTTCAACAATATCCGGGCAGCTAGTATGGGCTGCAAGTTTATCCAACAACAAGCAATGAGCAAGGTCCCATAAGCCCTTGTCTCTCTGTACATTCGTGCTCTTTTAAGTTATTACTTTATTTTGGTAACAATCCCTCCATTCTTTTGCCTTCATGGTTTTATCGAGTCCTGTTAAAATTTCATTTTACAGTTGAAAGTTTCAATCTGAGATGCGTAATCTAATGGTTTTATTATACTAATTGTAATGACAACATGTTAGTCATGTGTGATACAAGGAATATATTTCACTTTCAACATATTTGTTGGTTTTCATATCCTAGCAGTTATGGTTTTCTTATTTAAACCACTGTATTTGTTGATTTTCAATCTCCAGCATAGTTTTTTATATTTTCAACCATAATGTACTGTCAAATTTTGTAACTTTATTTCTGTAATCTGCTATTTTTTATTAGGAAGATGATATGTTGAATTATTTTTGTATTAAAAGTACTGTTTCATTTCATGCATTTTTTTTTTAGTTTTTTAGTATTCTTTTTATATCTAGCAAACTCTCACAAGTTTGGACTCATTATTTGCTTATTATCTTTGGAAGAGTGTTGAATTTTGATATTATTCTACCACATTGAGTGCAATGCCTTTCCTTTGCTGGCTACTGGAAATAATACATTCTCATACTGATTTTCTGCCCTCAGTTACTTTAAGTGGGGTACTTTTATTTCGTACGTAGTGAATTGCTGTCGCTTATTTTTATGCTCTAATTGACTGGAACTATTAGTAACTGGAAAACTCAATTTTGATCCTACTTAAATGGTTGTATTGTAGTGCATAGTTACCAGTACCTTCACCATTTTAGTTCTTGATTAGAATAGTTATTGCTTTGTAACAAGAATCTCAGTTAATCTCCTCAATCTCTGAAACATAATCATAAATCTCCGAGTCTTTCCTTTAAAGAGAACAGATCACATTTTTTATTGAGTATATTAAAATTAAGAATAAGTGTCTGAGTATTGATTAAGGTTGTCACTCTATTATCTACCTGGTAAATTACCTGAATTGGCAAAATTCATAACACTAACATGGTATATATGGAATATTTTTTTCAGGCAAGACCCTTGTTCAGAGATAGGAAAAAATTTCCCTTGATGGTTGACCCTTTACTTCAAGGTCGATATCCCGTGAGAGGCTTATACCAAGCTCTTGCCATTGCTGCAATGTGTGTGCAAGAGCAACCTAATATGCGGCCTGTTATAGTTGATGTTGTTACAGCTCTAAATTACCTAGCTTCTCAGAAGTATGATCCTCAACTTCACCCAGCACAAAGCTCTAGAAGAAGTCCACCTTCTCAGGTAATGCAAAGGGATGATGATGAAGAACGTAGACTTATTTTAAGCACGGAGCATGTGACAGACAGATCTTAAACTAGGAAGTAGATTTTTTTGTCTGTTCATATGCAGTGGTCCGTTGTAGTTGCCAAATTTTGTTTCATGGGAAGATAGCAGGTGCCTCATCAAAATGTAAGTCTCTCAGAAAGGAATTTTCTCACTTCTAGTACCCCCCTCTCAATGTACATGCCAGCAGCTGCTTTTAATGTACTTACGATGCCTATCTGTAGGAAAAAAAATATTTCATTGTTTTGCCTCTTGCCCTTTCATATAACTTAGCCTCCGATTATATAGCAAAATGACTTGTTTCTTCTTCATAACTTCATCTTATGATGTCAAGTTCGTTCTCCAACATCTGGGACTTCATCCTAAATGTTTCAACACAATGATTTTCATGGGTGGACCATATCAGTTCCTTTTGTTGTTGGTCTCATGTTATGGAGCATGGAACTTGGATTTGGAAGTTATGGTAAAGATAGATAGATAGAGCAGAGAGCCCAAGAGTGTGGTTGAATGAGTGCTCGGAGGACAAGAAAATGAAAATATGTTGGTTTTTTTACATAACTAATTTTACTTCTAACGTAAAATAACATACAAAATAAACAACCATTGTTTTGTAATCTCATGGATTATGATTTATTTGAAAACTAGGCTTGAAGCTTTCACAATTGAGCTTGGGCAATTACTTCCTGCACCCGATCATTTGCTTCTTGCACCCGACGAAGTTTTCAAAATCCAACTATGCCCTTGTCTACTATGCCCTTGTCTTCTTTAGTTTGAAAAGCTGTGAAGGGTGTGGAGTTGGTTTTTCTCTTTGGTGGTGATTTGAGTTGCGTAGGAGGTGGATTTACGGTGGTGGACGGGGTCGTTTACACTTTTGATATTATTGTGAGGTAAGAACAAATTTAAGTTTTTTTATCACATTTTGTTCGAGCTTAAGTAGTGACGGATACCGATATTTGGAAGTCTTCTTTTAACCTTACGGATGTAAGTGTCCGTAAGTTAGTAACATTTTCTGCACCATATCACTGCATTACGGATATAATTATCTGAAATTTATTTTTGTATTATGGATTTAAATATCCGTACTTGTTTTTTGAATTATGGATTTAAATATCCATAGTTGTTTTTTGAATTATGGATATCCATATCCATAGTTGTTTTTTGAATTATGGATATCCATATCCGTAAGTCATATCGTACAAAAATATTTGAAAGGCACATGATTACGCATAAATTTATCCGCAAGTCAAACTATAAATTCGAACAAAAATATCCGGAAGTCACTTACCTTGTCTTCTTCGACGTTCGCTCTAGGGGTTCCTCTTCGTTCAAGGGCTCCTTCGTCGTGGCAGCTGCTGCTCTGCCACCGAAATCGAACGGAACGACGATTACGTTGTGGTTTCCTGCAAATGACTCACTGCGACTGTGGGTTGGGTGCAGATGACTTCGAACGGCTAAGGGTTGGGTGCAAGTCTCTAATTGTATTGGGTGCTCATACAACACTTGACCTAATCTAAAATTCATTAAGGACAATTTTGTCATTTCAAGTCTTCGATCTGGTGCCAGTTTGAATTGATCACGTGTAGGAAGAATGTGCCTTGAGCTTGTTAGTGAGAGTGAGTGCGGCTTTCAAGGAGCAGTTGTTCAATTTCCCTGGGCGATTTCTTCCTGGACCTGACCTCCATGCCTGCACCTCCACATAAGACGTGAAATGACAATTTTGTTCTTTTCTTTATCTTTTTCATTGACACCTTTCTTCTAATTTCAAAATCTAGAAAAATGTATTTTTTAATTCGATTATACCTATTGAAGTTTAAAATTTGGAAAACAAAATTGTATTTTAAGTTCTAAAGTTTGTAATGTATTTTTGAATTCAGAAAATATTTAGAATTCTAGAATTTGAAATACTGAATTTTAGAATTTAGAAGGTATACATATTATATAATTATATATTTCATAAAATAAAAAAGCTACACCTTTTGTTAATGAAAGGTAGTTTTGGAATTAAAATATTTGTAGAAGTGCAGACAGAAAACTATGGAGGTGGAGAAAGAAATTCTCATTTCCCTGTTCAGAGTAAGAAATTTGGTACTCTCCATATTCCTTTATAATAGTTCTTTTATCCAAAGATTTTTTCTTAATGTAATTTTAAGTGAGTTACTTAATACACTTCTTTTAAATTTCATATTTCAATGTTATATTTTTTATTTAACTAATTTTTCTTTTTATATAATTTAATTAAGGGTATAACTAGAAAAAAAAGTGTTATTTTGAAATTAAAAAATGATATATAAAAAATATTTGTTATTAAAATATTGACAATTAAAAAAGAACATAGAGAATAAGGCTATACTTAACACATTTATAATATTTTCATATTATATTCTAATTTTGACAATAAATTTGAAGTAGTTTATACATGTATTTATTTTGTTAGATGGATATAGAAATGTGTAAAAGACGAAACTGTACAAATATTTTATAAAAGAATTAAGAAAATTTATTATACTTCTAAAACAATATGGTTCGTATGAATGGGGAAATAATTTTATAAATCTAAAAACTATGCAATTATGATAGCCATAAATTTTAATTATTCGAACTTTAATATAGAATATTAAATAATCAATGTTTATTTTTCTTAATATTATAATCAAACTGTTATTTTTTCATAGTCTTTCTAAACAAAATAAATATGGCTTTAAAATATGTAACTTACTTTACCATTTATTTAATATCCTTTTATCATACAAAAATTAATGACAATTATATATTAAGTAGAGAGGGTAAAGTGGATGAGTCCGCTAACCTGTCATCATTTAGATTGGACATGTCAATTTTTTTTAAACCTGTCAACTAGTATTTGTTCGTCCGTCTAACTCGCCAACTTGATGGACCATAGATGGGGCAAAAAAGACTACTTCGTCTGTCCATATTTCTTTATTTTTTACACTTTTAAATAGAAATATGATGTTTTTAAAATTAAAATTGGTAGTGGTTGATGTTTTATTAGAATTTTATTCACATTATTTTTTTATACATCATTTGATTCATTGAAATATATTTATGATATTTATTTTACTTTTGTTAGGCATTAAACCTTCTTGATTAAAATATTAAAGTTTGATTCAATTTTATTGTTTTTTCTAACATTTTTGTTGTCTAAAAGGTGATATCATCAATGACTACAATCAAATAAATAGATTAAAAAAGTAAAATTGAAAAATGGTGGTCAACTCGCCAACCCACTCTATAATAAAGTCGATTATCATTTTGGTTCGTATAATCTTAACGCATTATCCTAGTTCACTTTTTGATGCATCGTTTTGTCATCTCTAATTTTCTTTTAAGAGTTGAGGAGAAGTTTATTGGTTTCTTTAACCACCCAAAATTTTGTAATTTTAAGGGAATTTGTATTAGAAAAATTGATTTTAAAAATATTTTATTTAAATAAGACAATTTAATTTTATTGCCTAGATAAATTATTACAATGACCTTCAAATAAAAATGTTTATTTTAGTATTAAACAGTATTTAAGAATTTAAAATATAATTCACCTTTAGCCAAAAACAATATTTTGTTAATATTTTTTTGGTTAATATAAAAGATAGTTTCTTCCCAATTAATAGTGACTGCTATTATTTTCGATGTTTACAACATAAATAAAAAATATTTTGTCAATTAGAGTTATTTTTTTTTATATTTTATGTAATCTGAAAAATAACTTTTGTAAATATTGTAAAAAAAATAGTTCTAACAAATTTCAACAGAAAAAAATTACTGATATTAACAAAAAGAAATTCTGATCGATATAAATCTAAGATAAAAGAGATTGTAAAGTATTTTAAATTTTCATTCTTAATATAAATTTTCAAATTTTATAATTTAAGTAATCAAGTTAATATAATATTTTTTATAAAATTTCCTTTTAAAACAATAAAGTATTTCAAATTTTATAATGATAAATTATCTCTGAAAATTACACGTTGAAACACATGGTAAAGTTACACTTTTGGGATTAAGTATTTATGGTTTCAAATTTAGAATTTATTATATATATATATATATATATATATAATGTTCTATATTAAAATTTTCATTTCACATAAACTATACATGAAATTTTGTATGTCAATATAAACTCATTTCAATATATGATAAAATGGACATGCTATACATATATATACTAAAGTATAATAATATATGAATTATTAAATATTAATAAAATTTAACATAAATAACGATGATATTAAATAATAATTTAAAATAAATATTAATTTTTATATAAAATTATTGAAAAGTGTAATATTTAGTTAAAAAGACATTAATGTATTCTGATTTTTTTTCTAATGTTTTATATATATATAAAATCATTTAATAATAGCTAATTTTAAAGATAAAAAATAATTAATTTATATATTAATTAAATTAGATATTATTTAATAAACTAAAAATCTTTACTGCGAACTCTCTGAGCAAAAAACACGTGCGTGACCCGTGTAAACACTTTCCCGCCCAAATTTAGTTAAGAGTCTAACCAACCAAACCAGCGAGTTTCCATCTTCGAGCTACTTTGCAGATTTTCCTCTGAAAATCACATCCTAACTCCATTTCTTATTCTTCTTCTTCTTCTTCTCTCTGAATCCAAATGCAGCAGAGATCTTCAAGCTCAAGCTTCCGCAGCTCCAGCGACGAACACAGAGCCATCAACATCGGTGCAGATCAGCAGCAACACACAAAGCGGAGAAGAATCTTCGATGAAGACTCGCCCGAAGAGCTACCGATTAGCCACCGGATCGTCATCGGAAGGAGGGACATTTCCCGGTCACGCTCATCGACGGCAGAAAAATGCATTCACTTAATCCCCGTGATCGTGCTGTTCTGCCTCTTCACTCTCTGGTGGTTCTCTTTTCCAGGTACACCGTTTTTTAACCAAAGTAACTTTAGTTTTCTGTTAATCACATAAGCTTATCTTATGCTAAGCGATATAGATTCAGAATTGCGATCTTCCACGAGGTTTACAATGCAACGTTCCTAGTTAAGAAAGGATCGGTAACTAAGAATTGACGAATTGTATTGCTTTCAATTTGTCGATATGAAATCTTTTCAAAATTTTAACAGTGAATGTGGAGGTTAAAGATGGTAGGATCACAGCGATTCGGCAGATTCATGAACAACAGCCTAACAGCACTCGGATTGATCTTACCGTGCTAGCAGTTGCTGCGTCATCACCGATTCCTGCAAATAATTCTCAAAATCTGTCAGGTGAGGACGAAACTTACTTGCATCCTGCGAGTTCTCCTAATTGAAGTGGAAGATCCTGCCTGAGTGATTGAAGAGTTTTTGGTTGATAACGTAGGATAGAAATGTAGTCTCCTTCGACATATCCGGAAGAATAATGAATTTTGAAACGTTATACTGGCATGCACTTCTATTATACTTTTTCTAGCATACAAAATTCACGTGGAATCCATTAAATGTGTGATTCAGTAGGTTTCGAGTGTCTCTTTTAATTCTATGTTAATATTGTGTTGTGAATATTCCATTGGTAACTTCATACATATACAAATGCATTCTTGATGGATAAGAACTTCTTATATGCTTAGATGACTTTACATATATAATAGGAAGGGGTGAGGGTAGTAGAAGATTACAGCCAAAAATTAAGTTGGAATTTGGAAGCTCAATTTCTACCTTAAAGACTCAATTCACTTATCTCCCTCTCAACAATTGTTTGCTCATATGTTTATAGTTGAACTCTTGTGTGATTTTCAACAAACACAAAGGAGGTATGTGACTAAAAAAAGTTTATGATTCAGTAGGATACATTTCAATGTTAATAACTCACTTAATTGCTGTCTTTAGTCCAAAATGATGGTAGTTTTAGTTTGAATTATTTTATTTTTAATTTATTACAGTAATGTGTATATGTTCATCATTATTCCTAATTTATTTGAAAATTTGAATATATATATATATATATATATACATATACATAGTCCAGTGTCTTTACAACGGAAATAAAATATATAATTTTTTAAAGTTATCCATTTATTTTTATGATTAATGATTTATCTACTTTTCTTTATCAAAATCCAATCATTCGTTTGATCAATAATGGATCAATTTTTTTTAAAAAAAAAATCATAATCAAATCTGTCTTCAATTTTTGTTAAGATTTTCAAAAAATACATTTAAAAAATAATTTTAAATTTTGTAAAATTAAAAATATTTTTTTAAAATATATTATATCGATCCTGTAACAAAGAAACAGCCTACTTTTTAATATAAGAAACAATGACTACTTTTAAATGCATTAATGGTTTTTCTTTTTTGTTATCTCTTTTTGTAACATTTTTTTTTCTTCTGATAGTGCACTATTAATTTATGGTGAAGTATATTACAAGACATTAGCTAGTTTATCATGAAAATTGATATATTTATTGTTCAAATAACACTATAAATACTTTTTTATTGGTAAAACATTATTTATTGAATTATGAGAAGTGTTATTAAATATAATTACCACTTGAAATATATTTATGGATAAACTAAATAATTTAACTATCTTTATTAGTTTTCATAATTTAACCTTCAGAAGGCCTAATATATGCTAATCATATTTTAAGATAATATTTACAACTGCAGTTATTTTAACTTTAAATAAGTATTTTAAAATAAACAATTTAAACAAAAAAATACTAATTTAAGAAGTTGATAATTTTTTTATTATTAAAATGAATAAAAACCAATTATTTTTAGAATAAATAGATTAAAAACAAATAAAAATGTAAAATATATTTATTTTATTAAATTAAAAGCTTTCTTTTAAAAGAATAAACATAGACACACTTACCTCTATTTTACATGTGAATTTGAATGGGCAATTCATAAAAAGGGTATTCTCTAAAAAGAATGATTAGACATTCAAATTCATATGTCAAATATTATTAATATTAAAATACACTTTACTAATAGATCTTTATCCTGCAAATCCTATAATTACATATATTTATATGGACTGACCTTTACTGAACAATTCAAAATTTATTCTTGAATTTTCCTTCCCAAGTATAAGTCTTTTTTGAAAGCTTCATCCGCGTAAACTGTCTTTTTAACTTGCACAATCTTTTCAATGCCCGTTCCATCGCATATGATTGATCTAATTTTCCAAAATCAATCATAACAATTTATTACATGGATTAGTATATTTAAGTGAAAGTACACAATTTGCAAAATAAAAAAATAGGTACTAGTTTAACGAATATGCAAAACTATAACATTAAGTATGAATATTTTATTTTTTAAAATATAAAGATTTTTATTTATATTCATTTTATCATAATTATAAGACTTTACTATTGTTTTTCTTCTCATAATTAAATTATGTTCGCGATCACTTCATTTTTTTGTAAATGATAGTGTAAATAAAGTTTTTTTTTTTATAATATAGGATTGTCTATTATTTATATTTATTAGTGGAAATGTTTTTTTAATAGAATAATTACTCAAATTTGTTATTAAATGACTAGCCATATTTTCGGAGTACTTCGCTATCACTTCAATTGTAATTTGTAACTCTCAATCTAGTATATACTAAGATTAAGGTTCTGTTTGTATTGGGAAGAAGATTTGAGGGGATGAATTTGAAGTAATTTGATAGGAAAAAAAAGTGAAGTCGTTTGGATTAAGGTATATTTAAAGTGGATTTGTAAGAAAAATTTATTGAAGTTTGTGAGTGATATGATGGTTGTAAGAGAATTTTCATTTTTTTTTTAAATGTGTAAAATGTAAGTTTACAAATTTACCCTCTCTTTACAAAAATATTTAAATAATAAAATGAGATATTTTTGTGTAAATTTTAGTTAATTAAAATTTTATAAATACATATAAAAAATATGTAATAAAATCAAATCAAAATTAAAATTAACTTTTATTGTTGTTAATATTATTATTTAATAATTTTATTTTAATTATTATTGAATACATAATTTATATTTATTTTTATTATTATTGTTTATAATTTATTATTATTATTTTAAAAATTTATTTTAATTGCAATTATTATTTATAATTTTATTAATTTTTATACATTATTCCTATTTTAAATTTCAAATATACTACTATTATTTCATAGTTTTTACATTTATATTACTAATTTATTTTCTTTTACTACTATATAAATACATTATATTATTGTTATATAAATATGTTTATTTTATTACTATTATATTATAATATTATAATTAATTTTTTATTTATATTTATATTATAAATGTATAATATTTTATTATTATAATATATATAAAATGTTGTGCACATATTATAATTAAAGTCAAGGACAAAGTAGCAATCGACAAACTATCACCTATCTTTCTCCTTTTTTTCGTTCACAATGGATGGGCCAAAATCTCAACATTCCTCTCCTTTCTTTCCTCACATTTATGCAAGAATAAATAAAAACAAACATCCAAGATTTGCGCCTTTCATTCAACGTAAATAGTAAATATACAAAAATAAACACAACATAAAAGAATAAAATATGGATCTATCACCACACAACCATACATTCTTAGTTGTATGCCAAGAAGGGATAAAAAATAAACCTAGCAATATACAACATCCTAGTCTCAAGTGTATGCTAAGAAACTAAAGGGACCGAAAATTGACCTAATAATATAATACATAGAGATGGCAATGCGGGGCGGGCCATGCAGGCCGACCCGCAACCCGTTAGTAAAAAATGCGGGGCAAACTCAATTTTTTAACCCGCTGATTCGCTTTAGTCCACTCCGCATAACACGCTGCCCGGACGGGCCAACAGCGGGGCAGGACAGACTAGCCCGCTAACTCGCCAAAAAAATAAATAAATTTGTGTGTTGGCAACTTGGCACAATGGTAGAGTGAGTGTTGTTCTCTCTTGTGGTCACTTTAGGTTTTCCATTCCAACGCGCACACACATACCGTTTCTCTCATTCCTTCCTTGCCTTAGGTTCACCACGACGCACGACCGTTGCACGCATGTACGATCTCCACTCCGCTCCACTGCATGCACACACGACCTCCACTCCACACAGGTTGTTCTGAAAAAAAAAAAACAAATGCGAGTTGATCCTTATGGAGGGTGGAATAGAGAATCCAACCTGCGTTTATTACGCAGGGTGGGCCAACCAGACTCGCATTTTACGGGCCAAGTGCGGGGCGAGCTTATGCGGGACAGGCTAACCCGCTTTGCCATCCCTAATACAACCCATTGTTTCGAGCATAATATGATAAGAGACTAAAAGGATACAAAATTGGCTTACCAATACACAACAGCCTAATCTTAAGCGCAGACAAAAGGATTATCAGTCATGTTGACAATGTGTTTATATGTATATAACCTCCTATATGAAATGTGCATATTAATAAGAATATAAATACACTTTCATACTTAGTGATATATATATATATATATATATATATATATATATATATATATTTTTTAAAAGTGTTTT